>JGI24021J15306_10006182_pt1 | contig 14360 bp, 13 predicted proteins | sample Ectturendosymbi1_FD_15306 | JGI IMG/M metagenome (IMG submission 15306) | reverse complement strand
TTCAGCTTGCGACCCAGGCTTTTTTGGTCCCGGATGCAGAAACCACTGCAGAGAAATTACACCAGACGGAACATGTGCTGGCCTCCAGTTCTGTCAGAAAACCGGATGCACGTGCATGCCAGGATGGACAGGACCGAATTGCCAGAAACGTGAGTGTGTTTACAACTTTCTGTCTTGTTTTGACCATAAACCCAAGTCTTCCAAAGACTGTCAAAAGTATTAAACTTCTGACGTTTTTATCTGATCCATCTTTTTCATTTCCAGCACTATTGTTTGAGAAAAGGAAGTTTCTAATTTCGGTTGTTGTTACAGTCCATTTAAGAAACAGATTGACGGCTACCGGTTAAACGTTGTCCTTATTTTTTTTTTATGCCTTGCATTTTTTAAACGTAACTCATTGACTCATTGACTGACGCATTTTGAATATGGGGCCGTTCCCACTGATGCAACATTTTTTCCTTGTAAATGGGAAAAAGACCACCCGATAACTGGCATCAAACAGGACATTAAATATGGTGTTGATAGAACTTTTTGACAATTCAAGCACGCTATCCATTGATTCTCTACATCACACTAGCAGCTTTGTAGGCCTATCAAACTCAATAATTTTAGCAGTAAAAGAACAATTTTCCCCAAAATTGCATGTTTGCCCAATGCAGCGTTTTCACTAATAAACAAGCAAAATTTCTAAAAAAGTGAGAATTATTTTTTGCAACTAGACAATTTTTGTTAAAATTCTCTTTTGTTCCCGAGAAATTATGGAACGGGGAGAAAAGGTCGCGGTTGCCCATGAGCCTTTTTCCGAGCTGTAAGAAATTCTGCCGAATATTATTTCAATATTCTCATATTTTGCCCGGGCTTAATCGCATTTTGCTAAATTTCATCAAGAAAATTTCACATTTTGGTAAAGGATAGCGATTTTCAAATATCTGCAAAATCAACTGCCCTCAAACCCCGTCTGGTTCAGCCAAGGCCAGCTGCACATACACGTCAAACAGGCAACCACCACACCTGGTTTGGTATTGCTGCTGGTAACGAATCATTTGCAGTATTCACTGCAACAAAAAAAATTTCCATAGCATTTATAGTGAGGAAGATAGTACAGCAATTCACAGTTGCCATAGACCAGCAGGGTCCCAAACACTCGGCGGGCCCTGTATGTAGCCCGCGAAGGAATTATGTGCGATCCACGATGTATTTCGGTATTTTTTAAATGTCAATTGCATTTTTCCTTACTCATTACAATTGTTAAGATTAAGTTAATGGATCAAATAACATTTGTAAAACACTTGTCCTTTTTATGGTATCTTTATGCTGAATTTTTTATCATCGTCATGAAAGTTCTCATGCGACCCTCGGGTTAGTTTGAAAGTACTCATTTGTTACTCGAGCAATTTAAGTTTGAGACACTTACCATATTAAACAACGTATCTCAGCCTTGCGTCTTTATAGGAAGCTTTCTTGTGTCTCCAATATGGTGTTAATACACGCGGAAAATGTTTCTTCAAGGATAAAAAATCTTCACAATTTTCCAAAATGTTTTACTCACAATAACATATCTATCAAGACGGATACCCATACATTGATTTAGACACTATTTGTGTTACGAAATTTGTGTCCTTATGACGCAATATTGTTTTTTCTTTCCACTTAGGATTTGTCGATCTATTTCAGTAGTTTAGGATGAGAAGTTGCAGCTTTTAAATTTTTTTAAAAGTGATCTATATAAAGGGGTTGAAACCACTGGACTGGGTCAATTCATTCACAAACCTTTTGATTTGAAAAATTAAAAATTGGCGTTGCAGTGAGCGGCTAGTTTAACCAAAGCTTCCTAATCAAATTGGTTTCGCGAAACTCTGCCCCCTCCACGTTGAAAGAGTTACAGTACAATACTTCTCCCAAACATGAAGCGTCAAGGGGGACTGCAAAAATACGCGGTAACTCCAAAATCCATAAAACAACAGCACTTTGTCAGCATGTTCGTCACAGTTGCAATAGTGATTAGGAAATAAACGATGGTTTTGGTTGCGACCTTATATGTGAAGACATTCGAAAGTGTTGCCGTGACGAAATTTGTGAGATCGCTATACCGTTGTGTTATATGTGGGAGTTTTGACACTGCCGGCTTAAACTGTTTCTTCTTGCGTGTGAGCAGCGGTTTAAACAAAATGCGCAAGGTCTTCAAGCCATTTTGTGTTGTTGATGTTAGGGGGCTGCAGGTCGTCCAGGCAGTTCGGAGGGTGGAGGACGGTACAGTCGCAGATTACATGATTGGCCGTCTGCTCCTCAGTGCCACAGATGCATTTAGGTGTATCAAATGTGCCCTAGCGGTACAAGCATGTTCCAAGCGTCTGACGCCAGTTCTTAATCTATTTTGGGCTACCCACAGACTCCGGGGAAGCTCTGAGCCAGGCGGGAGGCAAAGGCAGGGATAACCAAAAACTGAGCCGGTGGTCTCACACTTTCCCTTGCCACTATCCATGACTCCAGGAGATTGAAGTCGAGTTCACCAGCGCCGCAACATGACGGTGGATGAGGCGTCATGAATTCAGGCGCTGTGTGCCGAGGGACTGTGCACTATGGATATAAGGGTATGAAGGGGATAGCTAGTATTCAGCTGTGCCTGGAACGCCAGCTTGAAAGTGGAGTGTTCTTTACGCAAATGGACCGGTGGAATGCCCGAAAATACTGGTAAAATCTCCCTGCGGGTCGGTTTCAGGCACCCAGAGATGATGCGTAACGTATCGTTTAACGCAACATCAAGCTTCTTAGTGTGGGTGCTGCGACACCAAGCTGAGACGGCGTATTCCATGGCACTGTAGACCAAGGCCAGCGCTGAAATTTGCACAACAGAGGTGTGGGCACCCCATCAACTCATGTTGAGCCAGCCAGGCGACGTAAGAGGCAATTACTCGTTCGAACTTTTCCACAGACGCCTTCCAAGTGTTGCCTAAAGGTGAGTTGGCGATCTGCTGAGGCAATTTTTTAACTCAGTTATTTCCATCACAACTTCAAAGATTCAAGTTCTTTCTTGTACTTTGCACTTTAAATCGCAAGCTTTTAACAACCCTGAATTTCGCATCTCTGAAACAATTAGTTAAAAGCACAATCTTTACCTCTTAGAAAAACGATTAAGAACGCATTTCTGTTGCAATTATCCTGTAGATGTTATAGCTGATCTGCTGTGCTGTCCATTATACATATCTTGCAAAACTAGCTACAGATTTTTTGTAAAAACTGCATGTAAGTCAAAAGTAATAAACTTGAGAAAATCGCAAGGATCATCTTCTGGAAAACAATAAAACAGCTTCAGACTAATAACCTTTACTATCAACAATTCAAACCAAGAAGTTTTCAATATCACTTTTTCTCTTGTGATTAAACTTTAATCAATGACAAACCGCAGTTTTACAATTTTACAGAAATTTCAATCCACGCTGCTGTGCCAGATCTAACCAATGCCAATTTTTAATTCTTTACACCAGGCCTGCACAACTCAGAAAACTCGAGGGGTCAAATTATCAACATAAATTTGCAGCGGGGCGCAAAAGTCTGTTTCATTGCGATGTAGAGATTTTGTTGTAGTATGGAATAAATTGTAAAACGACAATTACTTATTCGAGGTCGAGCTTTTGCAGCATTTTCTACAACTGAGAAAGCTCTCGCGGGCCGCAAGAAAAGTTTTCGCGGGCCGTATGTTGTGCAGACATGCTTTACACTGAACACCATTAACTAAAGTTCAACATTAGTTTGTAGCGAATGTCGTACAGGAGGGCCACCTGAAGGTACCTGTCATCCTCCCAAATGTCAACTAAACCAAACCGCAACACCTCCCTCTCAAATGTCAACATCCTCCCAAATGTCAACTAAACTCGCTACAAATGTCAACTAAACCTATCACTACGAGAGAATGCAGAGTGGGCGGACAACCCCACAAGACTCCGCATTTTCATTCCCGACACCGGCACCCAACCCTTCGGAATGACCCTCCCAAGAACAGCCTGGGTCCGGTTTAACCGCCTCCGCACAGGTGTTGGACGTTTCGACTCCTGCTTGTACAAATGGGGTATGGCCTCCTCTGCGGCCTGCGAGTGTGGCGCAGAAGAACAAACCGTCGACCATGTTGTCGTCCAATGTCCAATCCATCGACCTCCTCATGGATTGCATGGCCTGACGGTTCTGGACGATGAGACAATCGAACGGCTGCTCAACACCTGCCCCGAGATCTAGTGCGGCCAAGCAGTGGTTTGAACAACTGGCTCAAAAGAAGAAGAACATTAGTTTGAGTTGGACGCATGGCCCACGAAGGCAGAGCTTCCTTATAGTTTTAATCAAAATCATTTTTACATGCAACAAATTTAAACAGTGCAAAATTAAGCACTCTATTAGTTGTTCTTAAAACGTGATAGATGAGCACTACTTCACGAAAGTGTTCTCTTTTGAGCACTCAAGCAACGTCCTATGGCATAATGTTCAAAACACAACAATTTCTGTACATGGCTCCACTGCATATGGTTTTTGTAACAACATATCCACACTGCAGGAACGTCCAGGAAAACACTACCTAGAATGTATTCATGCGAAAATTTTTGTTTTTTCTCCCTTAGCTTGCCCTGCCAACTTGTACGGAGCCAGCTGTACGGAAAACTGTCTTTGTTTGAACGGTGGTACCTGTGACCCATATCAAGGTTGCGTTTGTCCACTTGGTTGGTCTGGACCTTCGTGCAAAACTTGTTCATACTGTTCGGGTCCAGAGCCAGAAGAAATCAGTCCGAGGTATGAAGTCAGCAAACGCGTTCACTACGGAGAACCTCTGTTTTTCACGCTGGCCTTGAATTTGTTCGGGCCCGCCAGTGACTTAGTCTTCTAAAGACAAATTAAGCATTTACTTCGTTTGTTCGCTGACAGACATCTTATAACTATCGCTTTTCGTTTTCTAATGCTAATACCTATTGCTCTACCAAGCTTCCTTTCAGCATTGATTAATTTTTAAGAAACTTTTGTTTTACCACTGAAAAGAAACAAAAGCCGAATCTTTAAAGACAGCTGATGTATAAACGTTTTACTGTTGTCGGTAGGAACGCGTCTCTGCTTTATTTTCGGACCCTGCACAATTAAATACCGAAAAATTATATACTTCTCACGTTTGCTTATGCAGAGGCAGTATTCCGCCACAAAGCTTCGCAACCGAAAGGCAGCCTCAGATAATCAACATAGAAGCAATTCCGTCATTTAAGGTATTTTTATTTTACATCAGTGTAAAGATATGAATCTTACATGGTGTAGATTGGACAAACCTTGCCACAGCGACCTTCCAACTTGTTAATAACATTGAATAAATATATAAAACACACCGCGGGGACCGATATGAGCTGATCAGTGTGTTTTTTCCATAAAAACGATTTTTTTCTATTTTAATTACCCTGGATTGTGTTTGTTTTTGTTCTGTTGTAGTTATTACATTTGAACTCAAGTAGGCTGCCGAGCAGACGTTTTGTTGACGCTGTAAGCAAACCTTGAAAAAAGCTTTCCTCGTTGTAGGCTCGACTTGGAACGCACCTGATAGAAGATCTAAAAGCCGCACTGAATAGGTTGCAGTCCAGTTTCAAGAAAGCAATTTTCTAAACACAGTAATTACGATTTGCATGCCTTACCACATGTGAGTATGAAAAGTATAACACACCACTTGTACTATCAGTGGCGTAGCAAGGGGGAGACCCTGGGGGCCGCGGGCCCCGGGCGGCACTTTCAAGGGAGCAGCACTTCGCTGACCAAAAATTAATTTTTGAAAGGAGTATAAAAGTTCTAGTTTTTCGTTATTATTTTGAATGCATTTTCTATAGCTTTTCAATTTTCATGTTTAGAAGCTCTAGACTGGTAGGCTAGCCTAAAAGAACACGACATGTGGCTTTGGAGTGAGTTAATGTATAAAATGTTTGGGGAGCGAAGAGTTTTCTGAAAGAGACCCAAATTTTTGAACTATGTACAATAGTTTTAAATTACATCCAAAACATTTTTCCAAGAGGGGGCGAAAAAATTTCCTGCGTCCCCTATTTACGGGCATGCTTACTTGGGGGCCAATTGCGCCTCAGTTTCTACACCTTCTTCGCCAGACAAAGCCATTTCAGCCATCTCGGTCAAAAGTCCTTTGCACAAAGGAAAGAGATTACATTCGACCGCAGAATAAAAACGTTAGGGCTCCAGTTGTTTTCGGTTTATATTGCCCCTGCTCTCAAAATCTGAAAAAACATTTGCACGAAATCACGGTAAATAGTCAAGGCTAGCTTTATCCTTTTTCTCGTATTGTTGGTTTCTCAGTAACGCCCCAACTGCACATAACATTCCCCTGACACCTAGCCACTGGCGACGAAGATTTCGCTGGGGCGGCGATAGCCCAGTGGTAGTGTCCCCCTCTCAATTGAAAGGTTGTGTGAACAATTCACAGACACCGAATGACTCTCCGTGGTGCTCCTTGGGCAAGATCGTTAGCCTAAACTGCCCCGGCAAGAAGCATATTTCAGGCGCTGGCATGCCGCTATTTGCCGTCGGCAAAAGTAAAAAAAACATTTCTTGACACATCTCATGCCATTTTTCAACGTTCAGTGGGATATTTTCAATAACTGCCATAAGCTGTAGCCCAGTCATTACGTGGACCTATCAACAAGTTTTGGCGGTTGAAGTGAAGAACATTGCTAAGCTAACTTTTCTCAATTTCAATACAACTGCTGTCTTCTGCATGACGTAATGGTGCCAGAACATGACGTTCTTGAAGCGGGGTCATGCAGTTGGTGCATTTTCGTGGGTAACTTTGAGCTCTGATTGTAGTTTTCCACTGCAAGTAGAGTGAATAAGAGCCAGCCGATAGGCAACGTGGTTTTCGTGAAGTTGCCTTTGTTCAATGGTGCACTTTAAACATTGACACTCATAGAAAAAGTTATTTCCACAAAAAAAAGCTTAAAAAGGTGTTGCTCTCATTTTGATGAATTTGAGGCAAGAACCTTAGTCTGAAAACCTAACGCAAGGGTAAACGATATATTCAGATATGATTGTGGTTAACGCTTTTATTAAAAATAGCATTAATCGAATGGTTGTACAGCTTGGCATAGGCGTAGCCAGGAGGTTAAAGGGGCCATGCCCCCCAAACATTTTTAGAAAATATAGTCATTTGTGCTTTGAGAGGCCATTTTCTAAACAAAATAGTGTTATTCGCCTAAAATCAAACATTTTGGCCCCCCCAAAATTTTTGGGCTGGCTATGCCACTGCAGCTTGGCAATAGTTCCACTGAATGAAGTTGTTCATCGCAATAACCGTCAAACGTAAGACGTTGTAATCACTGTTAATCATCCAAAAGACCTATATGTCACAAGTGGCATGGTTTGGTAATACAGTTTTCGAAATAGACGTTTGTTGGTAACCAGTCCCGTCGCCACGGGGGCTTTGGCGGGCTTAGCCACTCCAAAAAGCTACAAATCTCCCAAAATTGAAATACGAAACACTATAAATCAGTGGATTTTTTGTCAAAATTTAGAATGTCAGTCCCCCTGCACAAACACAGTCTCCCAATTGAGGACCTTCTGGTGATGATTCTGTTGGTAACGAACAAAGGCAAGGAATAACACTGTGCACGTGCAATTGGAAGAGGTCCAACACACCCGCTAGATCAAGTGCGCAGGTCACGATGAAGACTGCAAGCAAGCGCTTCTCAACCACAGCCTGTTTCAAACCTGTTTGAAATATTTTTTCAAAATGGGCCTCTGCAACTATAGAGGGCTCCGCGCAAGTGCCCACAGAGTTAACGTTTGAAGTCTTCTATATATTCTAAGAGGATTAAACCACAACTGAACCGTGAAGTGAACAATGAAATGTACTTTACATCACTGAGATCATATTATCAGATTGATTATATAGCCTGCTATACGCAGCATATATACTATTTTTAGTTAAAGACAGGGATACTACACGAAATTTTAACATACATAAATGTTTACATTTGTAAAGTAGGTATGCCGCCTTAATTTTTCCGTTTGATCCCCTGAAATGAGTAAACTATTAAAATGTCATGCGATGAGCTTACCGGATATTTAAAAACCAATAGGGAGGGAAGTTTGACGAAACATGTGGGGTTTGTATATGCCTATGCAAAGAAAGCAAAAACTAGAAAAATTGATGATGAGAAAGGTGGCGACAAGCAGAAAAAGTAAGAATAATAATCGACAATCAAAAACAAGACGCATTTCAGTTTGTTGGTGTTTGATTGCGATTTTGAAGGTGCTTTATTAATTCTTATATCTTTAAATAAGCAAGAAACATGAACATTTAAAACTTTTGTAAGCAAATTCGAGGGGTGGAAAGGGCGGCACTTTTATGGTCGGCCCCGGGCGGCACTTAGCCTCGCTACGCCACTGTGTACTATCAAAGAATCTCAATCACAAATGCACCAAACAATGTCAAACCCATCTTGCCAGACTCTGCGCTACAAAGCTGCAAGTTTTGTTTTCGATGTTTTTGTTTGTTTTTTTTAAACTCCATGGGGATATGCGGCACCGTCAAGATGCATTGCAAACTTTCCAGAGTTGCAGTGATGCAGTGTAACATGAACGCAACAAGGGTTGCTGGTTTCTAATGACTGAAACTAAGTAGCTTCGGGATTGTCTCTTCTTCCCTTGAAAAGTCTTGATTTCAACTGACGTTAATTGTGTATCAGAATGACTCTGACACGTAACAAGACAGCATACAAACGCTAGGTAGCGTTAAAAACTCCAAGCTATTAACTTAAAACCCTTGAAGAAGATTTTTCGCTTTTTCTGCAGCCTAAACTTAATGACACAACGGTACGTTTTCGTTACCCTGGTCAAATATTTTTCGTCCCGTTTGAGACCACTAGAAACAGTCCGCTCTGCAGAACTACACCAGACCGCAAAATGGTTTTAAACTTTTGGCGTAAACGAACCGTGCATGGAGTGAAATACGCTCAAACTATCACGTCCTAACCTAAGAATCTCTGGCATACCTTTGTAGTTAAACATTTACGAGAATGGAAGTTGCTTCAAAATCTGTCGCACTTCGCAACATGGGTTCGAAACGCAAATTCCATTTAAAAATTTGTACGTTAAGATGGGCAAAATATGCACTAGGTATCTTTTTTCAAACTAATTTTTAAAGCAGTTATTATGAAAATGTTCAATTTTAAGCCCACACAACATCATGAGTCACTTTCTATTTGTTGCAAATCTCGTATGGCTCTTTTAATTGCCTTGTTGAGTCGAAAGTGCAGCTGCTCAAGCAAGTTATTGCATGCAGCGGGTAGTGGTTGCAGGGCAACGTTATGAAAATAATGAACAAGCATTGTTGTCACAAAAAAGGGACAAAATTCAATAACGTTTTAAGTGTGACTACCAGTAAATTTCATAGAAAAGAAACCTAATAATACCTGATGCAGCACACAGACAAGCTCCCTAGCTGTTCTGATGATGTTCTTCAAGCTTTGTAAGCAAGCAATGGTACATTATTTTCATTTCATGTATACTGCTTATACACTCTTTAGCTAAACCCTGAGCAGCAAGTCAACATCAAATGCTCCGTCACAGGAGAACCACTGCCAATGGAAGGAGAAATCGTCTTGAAAGTAAGATGTTAGTGTAAAAAATATTTGAAATTTATCGTTCTTGCATCGTTGTTTCAGGGAGCAGGTTTAAGACTTCTCAATCAGGTTCTGAAGTGCATCACTGAAATGAAAAAGAACAATGTGATTTAATTGCAAAGTCAAGCACTCTCTTTTTTCTTTCCTCTGTTATCTTGTTCTAAAATGTCTAGGTAAATTAACATTACATTTTGACATCTTTTGCTTCTCAGAAAAGCGACAACACCACAATTTTTGCAAATCAAACAACGCCATCCACCAACGGCTCTGGGCGAGTGACGACATCAATATTTTCTCTGCGAAGTGTTTCAGATGCCTGGAACCCGTTTAGATGCGAAGTGAAAACAGTTGCTGGTACTGCAAGCAAGGAATTCAACTTGACACTTCTAGGTGAGCATGTTAACTAACTGCCTGACTTCTTTTATTGCCTTTCGCTCCATTTCCGTTGCCTTAGGATTGCACTCGACTAAAATAAGTTTTTTGCTACTGTTTGTCTGGGTTGGAAAGTTTTTGAAAAATCTGTAGTTCATGTCTAAAATTGAAGCTTGAATTAGCTTGCATTACGCAACAACTATGCAGCGATATTCACCTATGCTTGTTCGAGAAGTGTTTTCGGAAAGTTGTGATTTCTTTCAAGGTTATGTTCATTCGTCTGTTTTGCTGTCGAACTTTTTTTGTTGACTGCGCGTCAGTTTTCTAAAGCTTTTTTATACAAAATTTTATACTTATTGATGTTCACCTTAAGAAAATAAATAAAAATAAAATTTGGTAGGTTTTATTCATCCGTCTTATTTGCTTGTTGCCAGTGGTTAAAATAAAAACTTTGTATTTATTTTGATTGTCATTTTGACATCGAATTGGTTTTATAACAATGCTTGTAGCTAAGAGTTTTCGTTTAGGGATTGGCGCGCAACTTGATGGACAACGTACTGTACGCACGTTTTCAGATAAACGTATTGAATCTGTAATATGGAGCAAAGAATCGGTGATGTTTATCGTTGTTTTCCATGCCCACACCTAACCTTCACTTCGTTGCAGTGCTACCACAGCCCATGAATCCTCCAACGCTAGTAGAGAGGAGAGATACGAAGCTTGTGATAAATTTAAACAGCGAACCGTACAAGGGTGATGGCCCGATAGTCAGGAAGGTGGTTTTGTTCAAGAGGCATAACGACAGCTTTTTTATGAGATACAACAAGTAAGTTTAATAAATTTTTCCTCATAAAACTAACAAATAATATTTAACGTCACATCTGCTGGTATTTTTCCGGGTTAGTTGTCTTTATTGAGGGCTACTTAAGTAGTAAACCAGTTGTTTTGTTGCAAAATGACTGATGCAAAAAAAACATGAGAATTACATTTCCGAAGACATACAAAATGTGCATAAACAAATGCGTGTACACTTTGAAGACATATTTTTCTGAATGGTTAGAAAATTAAGTGCCCACAACTATGCAGCAACCTGGAAATCAGCGTTTAGATGGAGTACAAGGCAATCTAGCTATGTCTATTTGCAGGAGCATTTATTACGACAACGTGACAATATCTTCGTTGGATGCCTACACCAAATACGACTTCAAAGTTGTTTTATTTAGAGAGGGTGGTGAAACGGGTATGGGACCCCCAGGACCTGAGGCCACCATCGAAACCCAGTGCGGCAGTAAGTTGATCTTGTGGAAAATAAACTTGATGATTGTTGAAAACCTATCATTTTTTCTGCGTTTTTGTGATATTTTCATATTTTTTTCCAATTCCTTGTTAGTTTTTTGCTTCAAAATATTAAACAGGCGGACAGTTTATTTTTATTGTGATTGTTATAACACGCAAATAGTTCTTGCTGGAAAATAGAAAACCTGCAAATCTTTTTCGGACTTTCAACAACTAGTTCAAAAAAACTGCATATTTGCATTGTTATTTGCAAGCAACCATCACAAAATTTTGCGTAAACTAACAATAATTTTGCCTTATATTTTTGTTATCAGCTCCAACAGCTGCCCCGATCATCAAGAATTCATACGCAATTAGCAACACCACCCTTTATATTCAATGGGAAGCTCCCCAAGCAGAAACAATAAAAGGGAGCATTGTTGGTTACAAAATCATGTACTATCCGCTGAGTAAGTTGCATACGTTACATGTTCGCCGTTACATCGCAAAGTCTCATATGGCTTTATTTTCAGAAAAATTAAAAAGCACAGTAAGCCATGAAAACTTGTTTAGCCATAGCTCTCGCTCGTCTTCAAAACATTATGCAAACTGCAAAGGCTCGCTATGCCTCTTTATTGCGCTTAGCCACGGATAAAATCCTGCTAAATATTTTCATATCATTTGGTTCGTTGGATACTTTTGGCCCGTGTTTGTGATGGTCACGCAGCGGTCCACGAAGACTTTTTATGTACCTGCAACGAGTGATAGTGTGGAGCTGAAGATTTATTACAGTAGGACCGAAGGCTTGACTTTTCAAATTAACCTAAGATGCAACTTATATGTGCAACTAATATGTGCCCGCACTTTTGCGGGGCCCCACTCAGTGGCGCATGCAGAAATCTTTGATAGGGCATCAAGTCATAATGATCGAAATCGTTATTGTGAAAGAGCGTGGTCTCGGGCATGACCACAGTTCCACCTCTCCAGCAGAGACTTCAGTGGATAACGCCGTAGCACCCAATAAATGCATGAGTTACTACACTTAATACCTTCAGCGAGTGGGTATTGAGTGAAGTGCGACTGCACATCCTGAGCTAAACCGTTTGCAGTGGCACCAACAAATTCAATTTTCGATACGAGCATATTATCCATGGACAGTCCCTCGCTTCACCATTTGTGCAGCACTCTTATGCATGCGAAATTAGAAAATCGTGTTTCGTCACTTTCGTTTCTGGCGAAAACTTCTGTTGTGATTGTGGTTCTCTTTGGGATAAATCAGGGTTTTTGAGGTGTTTTAGGGACCCGATTCGGGTCCCTAGAATTGAAAATCGGGTCCCTAGAATCAGCGAAAATTATATCACCGGGTCCCTAGAATCAGAGAAAATCGGGTCCCCACAGGTCCATACCGGGTACCTAACATTTTCTTTAAAAAAAAACTGGACTAAATAGTCGATAGCTTCACTACTCTTGACACCTGGCATGTAGCAGGATCGTTTGTTAATCCAGTGATTCCTATAAATTTTGAATTCTCGTCCTCGCAAGCCTCATCGGGTGCATTAGCCGATCAGCTTATTTCTTTGTGAGACTCAACAATTTCAAAATGACTTCTCAGTTCTCGTACATAAACTTCCACTTTGACCATCTGGCATAATATCATCAGGCTGGCTACCTGTGTTGTCGCCATCTTCACTGTGGCTTGATTCTTCTAGAGCTTTTTGCGCATTTTCTGAGGTAATTCTGCTAAAATACTTGTCCAACGCACCTTTCTCTTTTTCTGTTTTGCCCTTTTTGCCTAGCTATAGATCCCTTTTGACTAACACTTAAATTTTTCGACCTATGTCTCTTGGTTTTTGACTCGTGGTACTTGTCGTCTTGATTACAGAAAAAAATATATTCCGAATCCGTAGAGGGTTTGAACAGCTCTCTTGCTCAATCGCCTGGCGAGTTATAGGATTGCAAAGCTTTGCAAAAAAAGTGGCGCACGCGGGTCTTAAAGGGTTAGGGAAGTAAACCTTATGAAGTTCTTGTGGTGTAGGAGTTGCATCATGAAACACTGCCGAAACAAAGTGTTTGAGACTCTTGCTGTAACCATTATCGAAGTGTTACGTATATAATCAAGTGATAGGCAGGTGTTGTACTGGTGTTTTGTTTTTTGGTTTTAACAGTCGAATTTAGGCTAATTATTTAAACCAAACTGTCACTTGCCTTTAGCCAAAGGAAGTCATTCTAACACTTCTGTTACTTTGCAACACGCTTAGCCTAACTGGTAATATTTGTTAAGGAAATTTTCTTTTGCTTTTCGAAGAACCGTTATTTTTTGCACACCAGAAACAGTCTTTTATAATTAAAACTAAGTTTATTTCAAACTTTATCGCCGATCTCAGGTTGTCTCATATCAGATCTCTACAAGAGTGGCATTGGATAAGACTGACTAAGCAGTATGCATTTGCAATTGCGAACTAAAATTAACCTTCAAAAGACAAGTAGCAGTAACTGATGAAACAACAATAACTATTGACCGTATCTTGTAGAAACTATTTAAAATAAATTGACCTGCCAAATACGAAACGCTTGTAACTGAAACAGAAGACAAAACTTTATCCTCTCTGCCGCTATTGAAAAAACTTAGGCTACGCATTGCCGAAAAACAATGACTATTGTTGCGATTGAAAAACGAATTATGATGATTGAGGGCGTTAAAAACGGTCCAGTCCATTTTTGTTTTCGATGGCAACGGACCCCACGCCTAAAATATTGTGGGCCCCACGCCGGCACTACACAAACACTTTCGATTGAAAGAGTAAGTTTGTAGGCGAAGCGCGGGGCCCCCTTTGGCGCGGGGCTCGATTGGAAGCAATCGGTCCAATCGGCTAAAGGCCGGCCCTGTGCCTGTTTGTCAGCTGCAGCTTCCACAGCGTAAATTTCAATATTTATGGGATTTTTGAGTTACAGCTTTCATCATCATTTTTGTTTATAATAATAATAATTCATGCATTTATAAAGCGCCGAAATCCGACATGTCGCTCTAAGGCGCTGAACAATGACGTTGCGGAAGTGACATGCAAAGCGAAT
>JGI24021J15306_10006181_pt1 | contig 14361 bp, 8 predicted proteins | sample Ectturendosymbi1_FD_15306 | JGI IMG/M metagenome (IMG submission 15306) | reverse complement strand
CACCTGAAATAGCTTCGCGACCCACCAATGGGTCGCGACCCACTGGTTGGGAAGCACTGGTTTAGCCGACATTGATAAGGCAATCTCAGCAAAGCTCGTTTCACCTTCGCTGTTAATTGGCAAAGGTGAACTCTCACCCCCTGCTTGGTCATTGCTTGCTGCCTTTTGCCGTCGCATCGCTCGTCCACCCTCCCAATTGGAAGAGCACGAAAGCACGCGCTGCGTAGCTTCCGCCACTTCTGCATGCGCACTTCTTTTATAATTTTGTGTGTTGAAGAACTTACGAGCTTTCGTTGGTAAACAAATCATATGTGATATTTTAGCTGAAAATGGAATACAGTGCCAGCTTCCACCTCAAACGACCTGCAAACAGTCGCTAAGACGCCTCACACATAGTCGCAGTCAGGGTTTTGGAAAGTCTGAAGTTGTACAACCTAGGGAGTTACGTAATATTAAATCGAGAAATTTATGCATCTGTTGAAAGATGAAGATATTACTGTACTGAGCGCGATAATGGTTTATATTTCCAAAAAATTACAATGCTTGTTTGTTAAGTTTGAACGAGAACACCAGATAGCGCACTCGAGCAATTTGCTAAGGCGGACAGTTCCGCCCCGTAGCTGAAGCTTGGCTACTGCTGGTTTCACAGGTCAGAATGGCAGTTGAAACAATAGGCTGTTTCAGATCTTGAAAAAGCAAGCTCACAGAGAAAAATGACATGCAAGTCTGATCATTCTTTGGATTTCCCTGTGAGTAGAAGTTCTTTTCTCAGTATATTTCCAGAACAGCGCTTTATTGTTACACCGATGGGCCAGCTTTAAAACTTTAATTCTCTAGAGTGCATACATGTTGTGCTCGGGAGTTTCACTGTTGTTTGCAATAGGGAACTCGCGGATATGCGCCGTATTCCTTTCTTAGTTTCGGTAATATTCCCATACATTCTCCCAAAGTTCTGTAGGATCTATTTAACGTATGTAAGGTACGACTTTGATGCTTATAGCCCTCAATATATAGTTGCAAAAACTGCTAAAAAAGTGATTATCTTTACTCATCGATTTAATTATATATATATTAATTCAAAGCTATTTTCAGAGAGAGAACTTTGAACTTACGACCGCTCGCTCCAATATCAGTAGTAGGCCAGATAAACACTGCATTTCTAAGTCATGCTAATGCCGCTAAAGGACGACGTTCGAAGTGTCTAATAACCAGTTTCAATAGAGAATCCTCCCAAAATCAGCGAAGCTCTTTAGGGAGAGGTTTTGTTGACATGCAGTGATATTTGATTTTTGAAATTAATTTATTTTCATTCGTTTCACTCGTTCTCTATTTTTGTTACAAGATTTTTATCTGAAATAAACCATTTTATTTTAAAAATCATCTATAATAATGGAGAGCAACAACCACAAATAATAGTGACTGTGTATAATCTTTCTCAAAAATACTATGACGTCATTGCAAAAGATATTACAATTAGTAGCGTGTACTTCCACCACGTATACTTCCACCACAAATTTAGGAGTGTATCATTGGCTGCAGTAAGTGATTCTGTAGGACTACCACAATATTCTCTAAACAATGTTCTGAAAACCACGGCCGTACCAAATGATGCCTTGAAGATGGTTTACACCAGGGCCAAGCAAGACTGAGTCAAGCCAAGCTGAGCGTGGGGAAGTGCTTACACTTGCAATACTTTTTACGCTTGGTTGCGTTGGTTGCTATGCGAGCAAAGTTCGATGTGCTGCCCTCGTTTATCTGGTTGCTTGGTGAAAAGAGGCTGGTATCTGCAACGATTGGCCGTTCAACTGCTATTGTTGCTGCTGTGGCACTGACACTTAATAGGTGCTCACAAGCAAAAACCGAAAGTAGCCTTCAACACCAGACTGCATCAATTAATTTTTAATTTTAATTTATATGTTTGTGAGCAGACACAAAGTCCATAATATAAATTAGGTCTTCTGCCACTTTACTTTCAAATGGAATCTTAAGAAACACCTCTACATGAGATGAGAAAGATACATAGTTATGAACTTCAGCAACATTTCACTTATCCAGAACAAAAATATGTGAATTACAGTGATTTTGTTTATTTCATATGTATATTTGCTTTTTTGACAGTTGATCTTTCCTGTGCACATCCCATTTTTTTCGGCATGAAAGTACACTGCAGACTGCATAATTCTTTTCTGTTTTGTTTTTCTTCTGTAGCTCATCATTTTGTTTTTAGTTTTTTTAATTTTAAATTTTGTTTAAACATATTTTTAACCACACCAAATTTTCTCAAATAAGTTTAATCCACTCATTTGTGTACATAGGCATGCGCTTTCATCTGTAAGTTTACTTCACCATGTTCTTTGTTTGCTTATTTTCCTATTTGTGCTTATTTGATCTCCAACAATTGTTTTTCTACACTTTTCAAAACGTGATAAGCGAGGTTGGTTGACTGGTGCCATGGTCCTTCACCAATCCTGTATTGCCACAGTGCTGCTTATTTTTTTACAGTGATCAGCTATTATGCCATTGTACATTCATTTACTCTAATGTTCACTGACAATTGTTTCAAGTATTGCATGATGGCTCTTTATATTGCTTCTGTTTATTAGCTAAATCTTATGAAACAACCTATGGTTTCTACAGCAAAAACTTGATCCTGATCAGTCATGGAACGGGGCTGATGACAATATGCAAACCGCAATTTGGTTCCAGGGATATCTAGAACTCTAGAATAGCAAACCCCAAAACAGACAAATAAATGGTTACTGCAGCTTGCCATAAATGCCAGATATTCTGTCCTTAAAAATCAGTAGGCGTGCATGGTTTGGAGCACTCTCAGTGAGGGCCCATCATTTATTCAAGGTCACAACAATGGGGAGCTCAATGAGCTTTATTGGGGTGAGGGAGAAATTTGTTTCCTTTCTGGGATTTTGCTTGCAGTGTTTTTGCAGTGAGTTGCTGCTGAGACCGTCAGCTAAAATGTAAGGACTTATAATTTTTTATTATTTACAAATCATCGCAAGCCCAAGCGGCAGAACAAGAGGAATGTGTAAAGGATCCATTTCAGGTTTTATGTGATGAAGTCATCAATCGCTCTCTTGGTCCCACTTACGTTTGTTAACTTAAAATTGTAACATTTTTGAAGGTGGCTAAAAGTAAATATCTATTCAATAAAGCAACATTCAAACAGAAGACCACGGCTGCAAGTAGACCAAATATAATATAATTTGCCAACACTGCAGTTTGTCAAAGAGTCAACAAACTTTCAACCGAGTTTGTGTCAAAATTGGTTATTCAGAGTGCTGTTCATCAGTGCCTTCATGACGTATCAGGCTCCAAAAACTTTGAAAAAGAGCTCCAGAGCTTGAAACAAAAATTTCCGTTGTGGTTTTTGATATCAGGCAACTTGAGCAGCTCATTTAAATAAAAATAAGTGATCAGCATGGACAGCTTTTCAATAATTGCAATTCGTTTTCAGTTTTAGGTGTTGAAGGTACGGTGATAAATGTTTCTTCCTGCTGCTTTGTTGTATCAATATTTTGAAAAGACTTTTTGGTCTTAGCACCTTTGCGTATAGCTACATTTGCACATGCGAATTTTCAAGTTGTTGCTTTTAGCAAAACTCACAAAGGTTCTGGAAGCAGATTCTATATCTAACGGTCAGTTTTACAATTATCCACATCTTTGTATTCCCGTAAGAACGCTTTCCACTTCTACCGTTTCAATTCTTACTTACAGCTGGAAAAAAGTGGGTTCGGTCAAGTTCACCAATTCTATTAAGGAATGCGAAATAGCACATGCGATCACCTGCTTTAGAAAAGCACTATATAAAAACAAAGTACTGCAATTGATAAATACACCGGCAGCGAACCGCCAACTGCACAAAAAATATGCGCACCTTCATGGCAAGTTCTCGATGCGAAATGTTTGATATGAACCAAAACAAGTAGCAAACACTTGAAGGAGGTATTGAATAACGAAGCACCAATTACACAAAAATATTACTGCTTCCCTATCAAATCATACTTTTTACTTGAAGTTAAATTACCAAATCCATGAAGGTCACATATGATGTTGTACGACGAAATCCAAGTTCTTTGAAAAGATTGAGGAATCTGTACCAAATAAACAAGAAATTATTTAAGGTACTATTACAGTGCATACTACAATTGTAAAGGTTTCACCAGGGTTGCAGTGTTAAACTCTGAAAGAGGCACAGCCAAATCGTGAAGTATAGTGCAACTTTAAGTAGAAGGGTGTTTTGTATAGTCTTACTTGAGTTAATGGGAAAAGTTTGCCAGAGTTGTTTTAGATACGGCTACAGCTTTTCCTTAGATATATGAAACACGCATTGCGTAGGTACACCAACTTATACTTTTGGTTATATTGCTGGTTGTTTTTTTTGCTGAAATATTTTTGCCCTTTCTATGCGCAGTCATGATAAATTTTATCCTCATTAATTTAGATACGTTAATATAATGTTTAACTATTTTTAGGTGGTTCTTACTTATTTCCTTATGGTGGTTGTAATGACATTCAACGTGTGGTTGATTGTATCTGTGATCATCGGCAAAGTATTTGGTCAGCTGTTGTGTACAGTTTTAGCAGCTTTCCTGAAATGCCATTGGGCCAAGTCTTCAGAAAACAAACAGTCCAAACGATTGCTGCAGTCTGAAGTAAAACCAACAAACTACGTGAGTTTAATGCAACCATCATAAGATTGTGATGCCTGTCAGTTTACTTTGACCGTTATGTATATATTTACATATGTGTGCGTGTACTTAAATTTGTTATTCAAAGCATAGTCCACCAAGGCTTCAGATTAAAGGAAGTTGCCATGAGTACTCCAATTTGCAAAAAGTATTTGGCAGTTTGATGACGTAATCTATTAAAATCTTTCAATACATTTATAGAAAACTCAATGGTATAAATAAATGAAAAAGTTGTATTTTTTCAACTTGTCTGAAATAATATTCCACTGAAACTTATAATTCGTTTCAAATAGTTTAATTTTCCAGTTCCTTTCCACTAACGTTTTCAGGAGTTGTTTTGCAATAACTGAGTATAAGCTACATTGCGTATTTTGTTGTTTGTCAGAAACAGCAAATAGAGCATGTTGGTGTAAAAAGCATAGGGACAACGAATTTGTTTTATCCTGTTTCAAATGAAAGTTAAATTTGCAAAACATTGGATTGATTCAACCTTCCCATTGTTTCCCACATGTGCTTTAGAGCGTTGAAACAACATTTAACCCTGGTTTTAGAAGTTTGAGAAGTTTCAACTGCATGGACCTCTTAGAATAGCAGATTGGTAATGGTTTCGTAACAAAAGGCCATTTGTGTACATTCAACGAAATTGATCAAAGTATTCAGGGTTAATTTCTTCCAACTTCTGTCTACAGCAATCTACCTCAGATCTTAAAAACTACTGAGGGCTGACTGTGAGAAAGTGTTCATATCATGGAAAGCTGAGCAAGCGTCAAGCGAAAGCAAGACAAACAAAAAGAAGAGTTGTTTTTATCAGTTGTACTCATGCTGATTGCAACAACAAAACAACTTAGCTCGTATGCTTGTATGTGAATGAATTGGAAGTCCCTTCACTGTCGAGAAAAGAAAAAATAGAAAATTTTCAACACTTGATGGTGGAGTGATGATGAAACCATAGCTGCGGAGCCGTCGTAAAAATTACACAGCTCCGCTCCGGAGCTGGTTTTTAATGAACATGGCTCCAGCTCCGGAGTTCTTGGTTTTCATGAGTGTGGTTCCGGCTCCAGCCAGGACGGATCCAGCCAGTGAGGTTAAAAGGGGGCGATTTCAATAATATTTGGTAGTCAAGTATCATAACGGCTTCGCTTTTGTAAGAGAGACGAACACGGGTGGCGGAACCTTTTTCAAAGTGGGGGGCATAAGTGCAGGTCAAAAAACAATATAAAATTTTTGTGGCTTGAATTGGCAACTGTGACGTCACAAACATTGTAATATGACGTCACTAACTAGACCATATGAACGCCAAAATTACACTATTTTAGACAAAATTACACCACTATGAAAACGCATCGGTGAACCACCTGAAATTCAAATAGGTTGTTACGACTCCAGGTCAACAGCGTCAATCGGGCTCATCGCACGATTGATACTGATTGAATGCAACCGTTCGACGCTTGCGTCACTGAAATATCGATTTGCTCTCATTATGCCTGGCACTATCGTTGCTCTGTGGCGTTAGTTGCGTAACAATGAATGGGAAGTTTCATGATAGCTTCTCCACTGTTGAGTAACGTACGTCACAGAGCAATGATAACGCCAGTTAGTCCTCTGCTTACTAGGCTCAAATATTAACCCGAGTTACCGACAATTTATCATTCGTTTGAAATTGTTCTCGAAATGCGAACTGTCCACAGATTGGATTTTGAATCTAATGTTCTGTGCAAATCCATTGCTTCAGAAACATTGAATCTAATATTGCAGAGGGCAGCTCGGGCTCTAACGGATGAGCCCGAGTAAAGCGCGAGCGAACGAAGGCGAGAGAATGCCTACTACGAACGATATTTTTTTATTCAGGTTACCTGCAACATGAACGCGAAAGGCGAGACATGGAACGAGAATATATGAACAGTTACAAGACCCAATGAAAAGAACCCGAGTAAACAACTTAGTGAAGTGGATGTAAGCACAAATATACAAATCAAGCTCACGTTCTCCAACATAACTCGTAATCGAAGACTCGGGGGCTCAGCCCGAGAAGCCTTTGTGCCGGAGTCGCCACTGCGCTGTTATAAACACCAATAACACGGCTTAAAACCAGGCAAAAATGACACAGTATTGATAACTGTCTTGCACATCCAAAATCACAACTTTTCCAAATCTAGAACACAGAAGTAACATAACCATAGCTACCCTACCGTCCCTGTTTCTAAGATTTGTCCTTATTTTGCAGTAGCAACGTCTTAGAAAATATTAGTCCTTTTTTCGTAGAACATATTACTGCCCTTGTCTAAGCAATGTCCTTACTTGTGACTTACATCGTTTTTTTTCTTATTTTCTGTAACATAACAATTTTAAATAAGCAATATTTGATAGACATACAGACCATTTCTATCCCATCTTAAACATTTTGTAATCAAGATTTTATGATGTCATAAAAGTAGTATAATCCTGCAGCACACAGACGTAACGCACTATCAGGCATTGTTAACACAGTAAGCTCTCTACTCTGGTTAGGATTCTTTGGAAATCTGATTTCGTGGCGAAGGTTTGCCATTTTAACTGATTCAAGAAATACGCAAGCGAAAAAAACATTTTTTATGACGATTCCAAGAAGGAAGTCGAGAATAAGACATTGCTGAAGCCAGAGCCGTATTAGCCGCACTCCATATTCCCCAATTGGGAAGGCGCGCTGTCACAGGGGCCCAAAATTCAGTCTAGTCACCACTTATCCCCCCAAAGAAAGCTTCGAACCCCCAAATTGAAATATGGAACACAGAAATCAGTTAATCGTGTTGCCGCAACAGGTCCCGGCAGATGGCACTCCAGCCTCTGGCCTGCCGTCGTTTGCCGATAAATAAAACAAATAAATAAATAAAAAAATCAGTGAAGTTCGGGGGCACTTCGAAAGAAAAGTGTTTAAACATTACAATTACTTTGGGCCCCTTTGAAAGCAAGGTATTTATACATTAAAACTGCTGTTGGGGGCCCCTTTGAAAGCAAAGTAGCCTAGTTATACATTACAATTCATTTAGTTATTTATTAACAAACAGCCAATGATGGCAGACCAAGGTCTGAAGAGGTCTTTGGCAACGCAAAGGTTATCATCAATAGAGACACAAATACACACACATACAAAACAATACAAACAGAAAACATGGTAGATGGTAAAGTTATATTAGAAGTGTGGGTGATTTGACAAAAACAAACACGTCTTCGTCTGCTTGAACAGGCATAAGGACGTTTTTTTTGGATAGTTCAGGATGTCCAAAAAGAAGTATTTTGATTAGTTCCGTGCGATTTAGGATAGCAAATTCAGTGTGGGAAAATATATTTCGTTCAACCAGAATCTTAGAAACATTTGTGATCAACATTTGGCGTGACGTATAGGTGGAAGGACATTCAAGAAATTTGTGAACTTCAGTTTTAATAGCACCACATTGACAGATCTGATTGTAATGGCCATCTATATTTAATTTACTGTGTCCTAGTCGAAGCATATACAAGATAGCAGTTGCGTTTGCACTGCAACCGAGCAAATGCCAAGCATTAGTTTTTTTGGTAAGGAATAAATCTGATACTTCGGAGCAGAATCGACGTGAACTTAAAGTATGAAGGGAAGTGTGAAGAAAATTCCAGAATTTTGAGCCTATTTTGAAAAGAGAATTATGTAGGAAATGTGTTTTACAGGAGGGTGGCTGATTATTCATACAGAAACATGAAGATTAGTCGGAAAGATTTTTAAAAATTTGGGAGCAAGGGCGGATGTGAAGGATGGGCATGGTCCAAAAAGGATGGTACGGAAAGCTTTAAGAATTTAAATCTGACGACGGATAAACAATGGCGTAAGCCCTAATTCTTTTGGAATAATCTCGTGGGATGTGGCCCTGAGACAACCAAGGATAAACTTAGCTGAAGCACTCTGAATGCTTTCGAGGAGATTGGAGTTACGGTAGTAGTCGTACAGTTACCATAAATAATATCACCATAATTAAGGATGGGCAAAACATATGCACGATAAAGTACAAGAAGTGAATACTGGGAAGAAAGTTCTTTTTCAACGCGTTAATTATTAACATAGCTCTGTGATGCAAAGTTGAGATATCTAAATGCCAAGAAATAGACCGATGAAAAATAAGTCCTAGATTCTTGTAAGAAAAGTTTCGGTTAGAGCTTGGTTGCAGAATCGTAATGGAGGATGAAGAGATGGATTATTTGTAATGGTAAGAACTTGGGTTTTTGCAGCATTTGAAGTAACACTCCACAAATGGGACCACATCTCCAATTGACGTAAATCATTGGATAACGTATTATGTAAACCGCTGGGGTTTTTAGAAGAACATAAAAGCATAGTATCATCAGCAGATAGGGAAATTGAAGATTTAATATTTGTACCAATGTCATTAACATATAATAAAAAAGTAGCGGACCAAGTACGGATCCTTGAGGCACGCCACAATTTGTACGTAAATGATCAGAACGAAAATCTAACCGTACGAATTGCGCCCTACCTGATAGGTAGGACCGCAGTAAGTTATAAACAGAACCTATCACGCCAAGCTGACGCAACTTGAAAAGAAGAGCGGAATGAATCACTTTGTCAAAAGCTTTAGAAACAGTTAAAAACACAACTCTCGATGAACAACCACTGTCTTTGGCAACGAGAAGTTTATGAGTAAGTTCTAATATTGAATGTAGTGGAGTGGCATTTGCGGAATCCAGAATTGCGATTATAAAGCAAATTGTTGGCTTCAAAATAACTGTAAAGGTGTTTATGGGTTCACTTTTCAAAAACTTTAGATAGAGAGGGAAGAATAGAAATCGGTCTGTAATTTTTACGTCATGCAAAGATCGCAGTTTTCTAAGCTGTAGGAAAGTGGGAAGTAGCTGGGATAAAGTCGAAGAGAAGACTGAAAGGAGTGGCAAGAGATTGAGCGCAATTTTTAAGGAGTCGGTTAGCAAAATTTTCAAAATCTTTCGATTTATTACGATTAAGAGATAGTAGTACATGGTAAACATCAAGGGGCTCGATTGAGAGGGAAGGAATGCATAAATCAGTATACATATGAAACCTAGGAAGTACAGTACTTTAGACAGTATGGAGTCAGATGCTGTGGAAATGGAAGTAAAATATTCGTTAAAAATTTTTGCTTTTGATGTCATGTCATAGTATACAGTGTCACCACGGATCAAAGGAGCATTTGAGCAAGGATGTTTGCCAAGCAAATCTTTGACTGTTTTCCAGAAGTCAGGTCGAGATGTCGATGATGAATCAATCTTATGGAGAACAAATGGGTTATACCAGTGCCGGATTAAGGGAGCGCGGGGCCTGTAGCATTTCATGAGCGCGGGGCCCCAAGTTTAAAATACATCTCAACACCTGCCTAATCAAAAGGTGTGTGGGCAAGGCATCCTTTAGGCTTTACTCTCTGCATGCTCTATCCAGTTCGCATCGTGACGTGACAGTCTGAGTGTATCGTGCTGACCTCCAGTGTTGCCAGATGCTTGTGACATAAATCTGCTAAATGTTGTTACAAAAACTGCTAGATTCTACTATAGTTCTTNTCACAAATTTTCAGCTAAAACCAGTGAAATTATGTTAAAAAATCTGTCATTTTTAACATGATTAAGAGAAACCCATAAAGTTATACAATAGGCCTGTACTAATTTTTTGTCTTGCACTCGCTCTCAATAAGCATGGGCTGAAAATGCCGGTCACAGTTCATGACAATCGCTTAATCATGTTGAAAATGATGACGATCTCTTTCAAATGGTTGCATGTTTTCATGCAATAGAACAATCCATGACGATCTGTTGTATAAAAACATGAATAATTCATGACGATCTACTGTATGAAAACAACGCTCAGCGATAAACAATCTGAGTATAGCTTCAGCCCTACAACTTTCTAAGTCTGGTCTTTGTAACTCAAGCTTTGTGTTACATTAGGGAGCATGGAAAAAGTTCTTTAGTCATATCTGAGTGCTTTTGCTATCAGTTATGCCTTTTAAGCTCACAATATATTGCTATGATTGCATTTTTGCAAACTTCGAAAAATCCTTTTTTTGAATCATCAGGATAGGCACTGAGCCCAATTTTAAGTTCTGAATCTTGCAGCCATATATGTCGAAATTTTTGGTAGCTTCGGTTTACCAGGAATTTTTTTTACCAGACATTACTACTTACTAGCGCAGCTGAACCACTTGGAAATATCGTGCCTGAGGATAAAAACAAATTCTACCAATGTTGTCTTTTAACCTAACGCGCTCACTAAGTACACAAGCAAATCATTTAGGTTTAACCAAGGCATCTAATTACTTGTTATTATGATAAAATTATATCTTGAAGCAACTTCTTTGCATCATAATAAAAATTCCAAATAATTGCAGGCAGCTTGTTGTGCTTTGTCCTGGCGTTACCCAATCAAAAACGTCATGAAGAAGATAAGCATATTTTTAATGAAGGTGCTGTAAAGTTTTCATCTTGAAAAACCGTTGGTACAGGTTTTGGTCAGGAATTTGTTACTTGCTAAACCTGCCAAACGGTTGGTAAAATCCTGTAGAAAACAGCTAACTGCTAGATTGAAAATTTTACAGCTAAGAGTGAGAAAATCCTGCAAGATATAGCAGCAAATCAGCTATAATGGCAACACTGCTGACCGCAATCTTATGCCTATTGTTACGTAACTGTACAAAAAGAATCAAACAATAATTTATGGATACAGACAGCGTGCAATTGAAAACCTTCGGTACAACTTATGGCAATTTTAGCAAAATAGTAACTTCTTAGACTGCAAAAAATCTGAAAAAAATAATAAATAAGATTTATTACAGAAGACCGGGGGCGCCAAAAGCGCGGGGCCCGTAGCAATTGCTACATTTGCTGCTATTGTTAATCCAACACTGGGTTATACTGATTCTTACGATCCTTAAATGTGTCTCTGAATTTTATTTCGAAGGCGATTATAGGCAAGAAAGTGATGGCGACATTGTGTCTGCAGCCATTTAGTAAACAATCTACGCCTTTTGCGGATCATTTTCTTTAGATTTTGATTGATCCAGGGTTTACAGGGTTTTCTACGGATGTTGACTTATTCGATTCAATTATTCTAAAGGGAATGCAAGTACAAGCACTTTGGTTTATTATGTCAGTAATATTAGTCAAGGCAATGTCTGATGTAGGAGGTGGAGCTATGATGCCTTCTCAGGGTCCTATAAGTAAATTTCATTTAGTTTCTTGAATTCAGCTCGAGAATAATCCCAGCATTTGATGAATGAAGGGAATTGCGTACAGAAATTTAAATGTAATTCTGAAAAGATAGGAGAGTGGTGAAGATTTCCTAAAGGAGGTGAAACATCAGAATTTATGACCAGGCGAAGGTTGTTTAATGACCAACCCATCAAGAATACTAGCGCACCTAGTGGGTGAATGTATAACCTGGCGAAAATTTAACATTTTAAATACACGAAATAACTCAGTTTGTTGATGAAACGGTTTGCCCATAGAATGATCATTACAGTAACCAGCAAATAGGATGGTGTTCGAAGCATCACTCAGATAGTCGTTCATCACGTTGGAACAATGCATACGAAACAGTAGCCTATCTGCAGCAGCACTATTTGGCGGTTGATAGCATACCGCAAGGAGTAAAGTGTTTCGATGGTTTAGTTTAAGATCCAGCCACATAATTTCAGCACCCGGTTGTTTCAACACATTACAGTTGGTGCTGGGCTCCTTTGAAAGCAAGATACTTTACACATTACAGTTGCTATTGGGTGTCCCTTCGAAAGCGTATGGTATACCAGTGATGTGTCCGAGTCATTTTTGTCGAGTCAGAGTCGAGCCAGAGTCACAAGCCCTTCGAGTCAGAGTCATCTAAAAATTTTTCAAGTGAGAGTCACAACTTGGTCGAGTTGAGTCAAAGTCGAGTCACAAGAACTGTCGAGTCGCTTCGAGTCAGTGGTTTGCAAGTTCGAGTCAATGTCGATTCACACAAAATTTCACGTTTTATCTACGAAACTTTTTTGCTATGAAATGGCGCCCAACATGCCATAAAATGGCACCCGATACGTTAGAAAATGGTGCCCAACATGCTATGAAATGGCGCCCGATAAGTTAGAAAATGGTTCCCAATGTTGTTTTAACAAGTTTGATTGCAGGTTATTTATATCTAAGTTTTATCAGTTCGCATTTTACTTGTCTCTTTCACTCTTAGTCATTTAAGAAAGTCTAACCCAACCTTGTTGTAAGTGTTGCAGCCTCTAAGTTAGCATTGTGGTGAATGTGTTTTTCACCACGAACGGGATGTGTGTGAAGAACAGCACGCATTTGGCGCGAACAGGCAGAAATAAGATGAGCACAACTTGAGATCTTTATTGTTGCTTGGTGCCACAGTGTGAAGCTTTGTGCACTTGCTGCTCAACCTTTCCAATCACAGCATAGTGGTGCTTTGACCAGGATGCGAAGGTGGTGCCAGGTACAACCTTAAAAAAAGAACGTGCAATAGGTGCGGTATATTGCAAAAACGAGGGGATGTTGTTGCAACCTCTCGGTTGGCGTTGCATTGAAAGTGTGGTTTTCGCATGCTCAATGCATGAAAATGAACAAAGTTGAACATGTACTTTGATTTAAATCTTGCGATATTTCAATATATTGATGGATTTGGTTGTTATCATTTTTGCTTAAACAGATTTGGATTGGAATTGATTATTTTCTTTTGAACTTCTTCCCAACTTTCGGATCAGTTTTGGGACTGCACATTACTATATAACTTTCGGTTGAGTTTTGGGACTGCAGGTTACTGTGGCACTCCAGGTTATCACTGAATTGCAGTCACCGACACCCTGGGAGCCATTTGTTGCAGCCACAATATTGCCTAGCCCTGAGCACACCAAAGAAAGAGTCGAACCAACAATCCTCAGCATAACAGCAATTGAGATCAGACAAATGACCAGGTTCGCTCTTCTATTCCTGCAACGAAATCAATGCTATATGTGACGTAACCACGTCGCCACATGGGCTAATATCAGTGGCAGGAATTTCCACTGAAACAAGATTCGGTTTTCGCGTTTACATTATATTTTGCAATATAGTATTTGGATTGGATTTGGATCTGAAAAAGTTGAATCACTTTACTGGCATCTGGAAAAGGCTCAAAGTCACAGTATGAGGCCCACTGCCATGATCACGATATTCAAATACTACATTTCAAATCACGATAAGGTGTCTGTCAATATATTGTGCCCTGATGACCCCTCAGTGAAAGCAAAGTCTCAGGTCTCCCTCTATGCAAGTTGGGGAAACTTGATCCTTAAAATGCAGCACATTGCAACTAGACAGGCAAAACAGAAAATTTCCACCAATCTTGATCATCACTGAAGCAAAAAATGCTCATTTCTTTGTGTGCAAACGAACAGGGCTTGTCCATCAGGAATTGAGAGATTTTCTAAAAATGACTCTGACTCGAGTCTCGAGCCATTGACTGTAAATCGAGTCGTGTCGAGTCATTCTGTAAAAAATGTGACTCGAATCGAGTCACCATTTTTCTTAACGTGACTCGAGTCAAGTCCGAGTCACTAAAAATCGTGACTCGAGTCGAGTCATTGACTCGAGTAACGCTATCACTGGGATATACACATTACAGTTGCTATTGTGGTCCCTTTGA
>JGI24021J15306_10006180_pt1 | contig 14362 bp, 10 predicted proteins | sample Ectturendosymbi1_FD_15306 | JGI IMG/M metagenome (IMG submission 15306) | reverse complement strand
TGCCCCTTGTTTTTAAAACCCTTTAAGTCCCGCACGGGCCACTTTTTTGACCCGACTTTTCAACTTTTTGCAACTGCATTACTCGCCAGCCGATTGACCTTGAGGGCTCTTCAAAGCGTCTACGGATTCAGCAAGTTTTCTAGTTGAGATTGAAAAAAATTTGTCGTTTTGGGTTTGGGGTTTTCTGGGGTGACGTCACAATCAGGGCATGTTTACGCCACTTTTTGGCCAACTTTACCTGGCCCTGGGTTCCAACCCAATGAGCTATTTTTTGGCTCAAGTTTTTTTTGCAAACCAGGCTGAGATCCGTGTCTTTAGAGCGCTTGAATGGCTTTCTGGCATATCTGGAGCCAAAAGCATCATGCAATGAAATGTGCTTTCTTCTGGCACTTCTTTTTCTGAAACGTTCTGTTGCGATTTAAGCCGGCAAATAGAAAGTCTGCTTTCATTGAATTAACAAGTTTTAAAAGTGAGTTGTTTGTAAATTTCCAAGTTCCTACTTCTGAATGAAAATCACCATTTGTAAAATTCCTACGAAAGCGTTTGTGAAAATCTTGATGCTATAAGTGGTAGATTTGCAGTATGCTTTTTTCAGCCAATATTGCAGTTGAGCAAGGAGCCATCATGACAACCATTGTGATTACGCTTATGTTTACACGCTTCTGATGAACACCAGCACACGTTCAATGGAAGCCGAGTTGTTCTCTAAGTTTAAGACACCGACTCCCGAAGTAGGTCTACAAAACTTGCGCGCATGTAGACTAAGAAGTGGATTTTATTTTATTCTTGAGCTACTGGTTGACGTTTGCAACTGATAATGTAAACGCTAGAGTCCCTCAAAGTGTTCGAAAAATGTGTGGATTTTATGTCATGTATCGCTATGAAATGCAACTGCGGTAGCATTTCTACGTTGCTTGCACTAAGCCTGCTTCCCATAAATGATTAGGTATTTGTCTATCTAGCTTTTCAGAGTTAACAATAAAATTCACAAATATTATAAACACAGTTTTTTTAATTGTGGAAAGTTATTCATCCCCTAAACAAACCTGCATGTTTGATCCACAATCTACGCAAAGTGTGAAAACGGTTGTGCATTTGCGAAAACGAAGCCACAATCGATTATTACTACGGCTTTGCACTAAAGTTAATAAATACTTGTCGCCGCAGCTTAACACAACGGTTGGTAAATTGATCTAGCCCAGTGGTTCCCAAAGTATGGATCAAAACCCAAAGAAAGGTGGATAAGCGTCAAAAATGGGTCGCGCAGCGGCGATCCAAAGCATACTGCTTTGATCAGGTTCGGCTAAAAGTTGAACTAGAACAGGTTTTTCAAGCAGTTTCGTTGATTTGCGCTGACGCATTTCTTTGGCTACACATCCAAAGCTTGATCATCCTGAAAATTGTTAGTGCTACTTTCATTGCCCCCCCTGGCTACGCGCCTGCCCTGGAGATCGGTTTATCAGGAAAACGACACTGCCATGTAATTGCGAATGCATCAAGCTTGATAGTTATTTGATAACATTTAACTGTTTGGATAAAGTATGCAAATCTTTAGCGACATACAGCAATTTTCACAGTTCGCAAAATAAAATTTCTCTCTATTCAGCATATATAGGTTTAGCGGTAGCATCAGAAATGAAGGAACGAAAGCAATTTCAACAAACTAGACAAACAAAATAATGATGTACTGCGTTACTAATACATCAGCTACTTCCAAAGCACATGTACGTTCATCCACAGAACCTGTCCATTAATTATTATCGTACAAAAAACCAACACACAGTGTATGGCTGGAGAGGTGCGGGGTTTAGAAATTGCACTGAAAGTGGTAAACACTGAACCGATCGTATTCGCTGCGACTAACCCTTAGCCAGGATGAATCCACACATAGGTTGGTAAAATTACCAGCAAAGATCATTGCATCAAAATCCGTAAAGTTAAAAACAAGATTGCGACACTTTCATAATTGCATGCGGTGAAACTGATAGTACGTCAAAATACAAACGCAACGCCAAGCATAAATCCTGCTGAGTCCACAGCAAAACAGTCTAAACGAGGCCTGGTTAGGAAAGATGTTATGGTAATGACGATCAGAAGCAACTCGTAAAAAAGATTGCACGTAAAGCCAAGAAACACACGTTGGTAAACAATAATATACAATCAACGTTAACGTGACAAAACCAACACAATTTTTTTGTATATCTGCAAAGCCGTACCCTGATTACGAAAGATTCCGTAACACCATGATCCACACGCATGTCTCAATTTGACTTGCGAAATCACTTCATAGTCCACATTTAACAAATCACGATCTTTTTCCATCCTCATCACCAACTTTTAAATACTTCAACATACCCTTAACGATTTTTGAAAACCACATAATATTCAATGCATCCACAATCACAGCCCCGATAGGCAGAAATGTAAGTCTTCCCATTCTGTAAATATGCAACAAAATAAAATGCTATCTTCAACAAAGATTTTACTACGTACAAAGTATGACAAGGGACTGCTTTCTAACCCTCATGATGTGAAACGAACTACCACTTGTGGTTTTGCTATCAACAAAAAAAAGAAAACAAAATGCGATTACTTGCCAATACTACTTCTAAAATGAAAATAAGTGGAGAAAGTGAAGTCACTCAAACCTAGTTTGCTGCTAAACAAGTTTTCTACCCGGAGCCGCATGGTTTGCAGCTCCAGCTGTTTCCGCCATTACTTCTGCGCGTCGACTAAATCCCAGGGGAAACGTTTCTCTCTTAGGATAATGATAAACGTGCGTTACCTCCGGTATGTGTCCAAATGCAGGTACAATTGCACGTAGGCATAAGGCATAAGAAGAATCCGAACAATGAAAAAGGAAACAGCTAACATCATTCCATTGATCACATATAATCTTGTCTTTTTCATTCTTGCAACAGCCATCATCCACCTGCCGACACGAATGGATTATATACAATAGCTGGATAAGCTATGGTTCGTTTAAACGAGTTCCTCTTTCCTATCTGCTGAAGCGGTATGTTTCTTCCTGTGCACCGTGTAAGGCGCTATGAACTATTTGCTCGACGTGTCCTTGACGCATCTCACGCCTTTTCTAAATCAGCCACAATCTTAGGGCAGAGCTTAATTGCAAATACGAGCTTAAATTATGAATGTTGCAAAAATTGGGCTTGGCCAAAACATGCTTGAAGAAACTCATTTACAACTTTTCTGAAAAGTGACTCATGAATCGTTTTTTTGTGTTAACAGCAACGGGACTACTTTTTTGATTTCTTGCACCAAAACAGTCAAATTGTACAGGTCGAAAGTTCCTTACTAAATATTGTGTGCAAACCATAAGACTCGCCAAACTTATAACCCGTTGACATCGGCAGTTCGATTCAACCAAGCTTTAACAGTCAATGATACAGTGCTGCTTTGCTCTTTGCGTCACTGAGTTTTTCATCGTACAAAATGCGTGACAATAGCCCATAGCCGTGAAAAAAGTATTTAATGTGTGTCATTTTCGCAAACCAGTTTACCGCAGCAAGGTGTTGTTTGGTCAGTGCTTTTCGCAAGACACCCACAAAGCAAACCGCAACTGCCGAAATCCTAATCATTAACGAAATTCGACTTTGATTTATATACAGAGGTACGTGGGAAGAGAGCTTTGGCCAAACTTTCAACGAAACTTCAAGGTTCGCACGAAACAAAACATACTTTGTACAGATAAGTATGGAACGCCTATGAAGTGACAACGCATCTGTTTAATGTGAAACACTGAATGCAACACTGTTCAAAACCACCGTACATCAAATTCTTACCTGAAGTTAACAAACGGGGTGGATACTTCGGCGAGATTCCGAACAACGAGTATATGCACGTACGCGCCATTGAACTGCACAACACGCAGCGTCGAAAAAGTTTTTATGAATATATACACGTCTACACGAGCGGTGCAAACGAATTAATTTCTCAGCAGACGCTTTGGTGCATATGATAGTTTGTGTGGAGCAGTGTTTTCAACCGTGGTTCCGCGCAACCTCAGGGTCCCGCGAGTGGCTGCCAGGGGTTCGACCGAAACAGATCGAAATTGCCTGGTACGAAATTCGCAACCACAGTTCTATGCGGTTGCAGCAATACCACTGTTTCACAGTATCCTTGCCAATATGAATCGTTTTGAAAACTATGTGTAGCAATTGCTTTGACTTATTGCTCCCTCTGTGTTACGTGATTTCGCGTCATACGCACTAAATTGTGAATTGCCATAAAACACAGATGCGACATTCATCTGGCTTATTACAGAAAGTAGGATAGACACTTGGATCATTGCTTAAGGTTCCATGAGCAACGCAAACATTTGTGGAAGGTTCCGCTGCAGCAAAAAGGTTGAAAAACACTGCTATGAGCAACTCAGCACCACACGAATCAATTAGAGCAAAACTGCAAACGAAAAGATTGCACAGGCTTTCGTATTCGTCGCCCCAGGAAAAACGCGTATGTTTTATGACTAAGCTAAGACCGAAGCGTCTGCAGCACTCAGGGTTCAGACCCGCTGCCATACGTTTGCAACTACTTACACTACAAGTTTTCGCGACCAGTGCTTCCAAGCTAAAGGATGTGGCCATGTTTTTCCTTGGCAGTGTATCGGTCGCTGTACCTGTTCAGCTGTATCGCCACAAAATTAATAAAAACTGCGGTGGGAAAACTAAGGAAATTAACTTCAACCTTGTTACAATACAGAATGCTAGNCACTCCAATGCCAAGCAATACTTAACATAGCAGCTTGCAGCAGTAAAGCTGCGGGGGTAAAACCAATTTCGAAATTACTTTACAGTCAACTCCGTCGTTTGGCGGCGTTATACTCTGCGCAACATCAACGTTATTCTTCATTAGAAACGTTCGGCCTCATCAACAGTATTACAGCCAGATTTTAAGACATTTCAGCTTTTAATCGCAGGTGGACATTAAATGACATTCTGTACTAACTGAATTTTGAGAGAGATTAAAAGTTGCAAATGGACTCAAATTTAGAACACCAGTTTGTTGCACTTGTACACAACAGCTGAAACAAGTTAACGTTCTGCCAACAAATGGGCACGTTATACGCGCAGTAATTTTTGAGAGCATAGATGTCCCAGAACGCATCTCGTGATGAAAACATCTGTTGGCACTTACGATGCACATGAAGAAAATGAACGCAGTAACCAAATGGTGAGTAAGCTCTGCTCGAATGCCATCGTAGTAATCAAGAAAAAAAAGGATGTTCACAGCATCTGCAAACAAGATAGACATTTTTCAATATCAAGCTGTGAGAAATGCGTCTTATGGTGTTGGATTGAAAATTTAGCAAGGAACTCAGCTCTTTTGCCCCCAAACGATTTTCTGTAACAAAACCTGACAAAAAAGAGCATTGAACAGGACGACACTAGATTGTAAAAGTTACATCAAAATACAAACATTTGAAAATTGGATTTCAGACTTCTAACTTATCATAAACCAGTAGAGATCAGTATTGACATGCAGGATTTGTGGATTCAGCAAGACGCGCAAGGTCTGCACAATATGCAGATAGTGCATATCTGACAGGATCAGCAGATCTTGCAAACATTGCATATCACTGCAGATTTTGCGTATTGAACACACTGCAAATCTGACACCTGGTCGCTAATCCCATGTTTTTCGAAGACCATAATAACAGCATATCACCATGACACGACAACTGCGTTATAATAGAAAACGTCACTTTTACCGTATAAAGAACAACTCGCATCGCGTTTTTCACTTAAGCTGATTATCATTTCACATTTATCTCTCAGATATTTACTGTATTTGCTAGAATATTGGCATGAAACCAAGGCAGGGTCAAGTCAGGCTTTTTAACGTCTTCCTGAAGTTGCGAGACGCCACGACAACGTTGCCACAGTTCTAGTATCTTGCGCAACACTACTCGAATTACTACCCAATTCCTATCTTTCATCTTCATTTTATTGCCTTGGGCTACTCTATTAGCAAAGCTTTTATTTACGGTACATAACGACTCAAGTTTGGAACACGAGGAAGTCCAAGCAACGTCTGCATTAATTATAATATCATCAAATATATGATAACGTCATTTTAACTCGTTCTTCGATGAAAACGTGTAAAAGTATTTTTTTATCGCGTTTAAGCTTTTGCGGTTACGCTGAAATGACGAACTAACAAAACAGCGCATTCAGTTATGTGAAACAAAATAGACCAACCAGAAATTTGAATAAGCAGTANTTATGAAACCTAGGCCTATTTCCTCGCAAATACGTCGAATTTCTCATAGCCATNGGACTGACATACAGTACACTACAACAGTGGTTCTTAACCTTTCAAACCCCGGGACCTTATCCTTAAAAACACAGGCCTGGGGACCAAAATCTTACCTTATTTTGACATAAAGGTTAAAAAACAACTTAACACTACTTCTCGCAACCTTCAAAATTTTACTGAGAACCCCTAGGGCTCCCTGTTAAGAACCACTGCTCTACAAGCTTTTTAACATATTATACCGATCTACATTGAAATATCTTTTATAAAATCAGCGCTATTTGACTAATAGCTAACATATTTTCTGAACAAGTTTAAAAACATTAGTAGTTTAAAGTAAAATGCTTTGAACATAACCGCAATGTGACCCGCCGTAACTTACTACCAAATTGCTTATAGTAACACATGTAGCGTTTAACATTTAGTCTAGTTTCCTTGAAACCAGGAAAATTTAGACTACAAAAATGGGACACAGGAATTTTCCTGCTTTTTGGGATTTAGCGTGCTATTAGCATTTCTCGCCTTAAGCCGACAACAGTACGTTGGCCAGCATGAAGTATCACGCTTAAGCGTATGCCACCGGTCGCCAAAACCGAAATTCAGCACGGTACATTCTGAAGATTGTTTGTTCGACTGTGGCTTCAAACAGTACAGGAGACTACACTGGTCAGCTCAATGATCATTAACAAATTAAAATCGCTCATAAAATCCATTTGATAGAAGCCCGTCCTTCAAATTTTCAACGCAATGGTATTTTTGAGCCAATGTTACAATATACAAACCGCAAATCAGTGGTTCAGCCATTGATACAATGACCTCTGCTGATGTTATTCCCTAACTTTTATCAAGTGAGATCATGGTGGTCAGCAAAAAGAAAGATAACCTTCTGTTGCATCGTTTGCATTAATCACTTCAAATAAAGAATTATTGAGGCATAAGAGACAAAAACATCGTCCGCCATGCTTATTCAAGAAAAGCGAAAACGCAACACATGGCCTTTCCTTTTTAGGTGTAGTGATTGCTGTACGCCTGCTAATGAAGTAGATACAAATGCAAGACCTCATCCATACAAACGTCGCGTATAACAATGCCACGTCGTGGTAACCGTTGTTTCTGCGAAACTTCAGTAACATCCGAGTTTGGGCAGAGGAAACTGTTCGAAAATTGTAGGGACCGTCTCCTCCATCAAACATCCACAAGAGGCACCAATTTGCGACAGCTACGCATCTGGGAAAGCGAAAGTGGACAGCAGCTTCGTCTGTGGTGGACTTGAAAAGCATATGTAAACAACAATTTTGCCACTAGCTGGTGATTGAAAACGGAGAACCACCTCGTTGACAGGAGCACGAACTGTTTGAAGAAGTCAAGCGATATTACCAGGATATTGATGGCATCTTTTCGACTGAGCTTATGGTTTCTAACTAACATTGTAGAGCTGGACGACGGGTGGAAAGTCTTTTACTTCGACACTGAGGTAAAATTGTCTGCCGAGGCTAGGAGTGGGGATACTCGGAAGCCGCAGCTGGCAGGCTGTGTTGATCAATAAAGTTGCTTGCGAGAAAGGGTCCACATGTTGAAGCTTAAGTTAATAGTCCGCTTCCTGTGTTTGATACAAGTTAACAGCCCAAACCCCGAAGTGCGCAGGGCCTGGCGTTAAATCTATCTTTTTAACAAGCTTGTCCATGGGACTTATTTGTAGTCCTATCCCATGGCAACTTGTGACAGGCCCACCCTATCCCATGGAATTCCACAAAACTAGTAATACGTCAGGAATTGCTTCAAATGCGGTAAGAAGAGACATTTTGCTGCAGTGTGCTGTATAAAAGACAAGAAGCCGTCACCCGTCATCGTCATGTGACCAGCCGTTAACGGTATGTGAACTAAAGAAACCAAGCATTGCGCCGTCGTACAATGACTGAGAGGGGAAAATGTAAAATGCTTCTCCATNTCGACTAACAGTGTTTTGAGAATTGGAGATATTGGGCTAAGTGCAACAATCTTAATATGTAATTTTCTAAACATGCGAACGCAACTACCCAAATCGGGGTAGAAAAAATCGGCACTAGCGCTAAAAGGGTGCAAGTGTACAGACCGAACGTTCTTGCTCAGTAATATTCGATCGAAGTAACGGCAGCGCCGTGTTTTCGGCCATGGCCGTGTTGCAGGTAGCGAGTTTTCGAAACAAACAACACAAAAATGTGTACTTCGGTAGAGCAGATTGCTCGTTGCAATTAGGTGTGTAGGAGCCGTTGAAGACTAAGCCGGTTAAATTGTTTGAACACTTGTTTCCAGACTGCTATCCGATAGCAGGTAAGTCGTGCCATTATGTTTTTTTTAAGCCAAACGTATCAACTGTTGAAAGACATGCTTGGATCGCAAAGTTCTTCGTGGCGTGCTCCACTCGATATTTTCAAGCACTTGTGTATCGTTCAGGAAAATGGACTTCTGCTGCTTACGCACTCTTCAGGGCTTATTGTGCAAGCATGAATGTGAACACGCTGGATAACAAGGGTTCTCAACATTTAAGCATGTGGCCCAATTAATAAACAGAGGGCATGTGGCCTACACACTGTACAGCTTATCCATTACAACAATTGTTGCACGTGCACAGAGCAGAAATGAAAACAACAAAAGACATTTTTAGGGCAGGGGAAACTAAGAGTTTATACAATGGAAACTAATAAAAAAAATAAATCGTTACCAATTATGCTTGTATCTGTTCGCTGACCTCAAAAATAATAACAAAAATTATAAAAGCAAACATTCCGAATTTTTTGTGTGGGCGAATAGCTACAATAAATTTTTTAAAGTCGATTTTGATAAACCGTGAAATTACCAGTAATACAACTGTGATCAAAAGGCACCTCCCTTTATTGAAACATATAATAAAAACAAAAATCTTTCCCCCCTAAAAATTTATTTTATCCTTCAAAACCTGGCTAAAGACCTGGACACTTCGCGACAAAGTGCGCAGATGTGAAATTCGCAGAGCCCTGAGTGTCGAACCACTTCTCCGAATCGAGAAATCCCAGCTACGTTGTTTCGGCCATCTGTCCAGAATGCCCCAGGAAAGATTGGCGAGGCAAGTCCTGCTGGCTACACCCACAGGAAAACGACCAAGCGGTTTCCCAAGGACCAGGTGGAGTGATTGCATCTCCGACCTTGCATGGCCCCGTCTTGGTGTTGAGACAGCAGAACTACATGAGATTGCTGTTGACCGTGAGGTATCTCGAGTCCTCCTAGGGATGTTGCCCCGCGGCCCTCCCCAGAGGAAAACTGGGCAGGAACACGAATGAAAAAATTGATTATTCAAGGTTCAATACATGATCATGCACAGATCACGTCATCTTCCACATTAAGCCAGATTTTAGATTTCGTTTTCATGACAGCAAGAGTCACCTGTCCGCCTCAAAATGCTTTCAGTAACTGCATGTTGTGCACAACGTGGTGGACTATGTGGAAATTTCCACGTTGCAATAATTTCTAACTGATAATGACGAGAGAGCGTATTATGACGTTTCCAGCTCAAGAGGTACCTACGTTTTCGATTGATACATAAAACATTCACCTTGCAAAACTTACTCAATTTCAGTAATATCAGGCCGTGTTCCCTTAAAAATTATTCCGTGGCCCACAGGTTGAGAAACCCTGCTGTACAATATTCACGTGTCTTTATGTCATCCTGGCATCACTCGTCTTATTATGTCCGTGCTAAGAATCTGCCACATCTATGGACTACGTCTGTTAGTGCATGCAGTAGTGTGCCTTATGTGCAGAAATAAAGCCAACCTTCTATAAGCCGTAACTGCGCAATTGAACAATGCTACTCAACCGTTTGGACGACTAAGTTTGGATTCTAAAGACCCTTTGTCAGCGTCAACCAAAAAGCATTGTATGTTGTTGATGAGTAGAGTATTCGCGTTGCCCGTTTGTTTTACCTAACTGTGGTTTCATGTTTTATTTGGAATGCCTGCTTATGTGCACTCTGATTGAGATTCAGCTTTTATGGCCCATGTCCTCATTTCATACTTGCATCATCACGACATTGACTGTAGCAATTCCTCTGTCTATTACCCTAAACCGGGTTGCCAACCAGTCAGAGACCAAGAGCCACATTTCCCACTGTGCTACCGCACAGAGCCGCATCATGCACATGGGCAAACATTAACATCACCCCATCCCATTATACCTTTGGCCAGCTAGATTTATTGTAAATGTCACACACCAACATGATAGCAGAAATTTACAAGCCATTTATTGCTATGCATGTTGCTTAGTGGGACTTCTGGCATTCCTAGTCTTTAACAATCCTCTTCAAATCTGGCTTGTATTCCAAGCGACGCCATTCTTTCACATGGGTGTCAGTCAGAACAGATCGATGCTTTGATTTCACGTGTTTTAGGATAGAAAACACAGACTCGCAGACGTAGATTGGCCCAAACATTGACAGTCTCAAGCGTAACCCGTTTGACATTGGTGTATTTTTCCATTGACTCATTTTTCCATAACTCAGTGGTCTTCAGTAGGTCCTCCTCACAAAGATCGATCATTTCCAACTCATCCGCAGCTTTATCTGAGACTAGCGGGACTTGTAAAAATTAAGTCTCAGAATTAAATGGGTCGACGAGGAACGTCATCTGCGGGCTTTTCAATTGTGTATCACGGAACCGGGGCACAAAACTTTCTTGCAGGGTTTCATATCTAGCTCTTTGTTTATTCCGGGCGACGCTGGTGACTAACCCGGTGGTGTGTAGCAGAGTGGGAAAATGTGTTAAACATACGTAAGAGCCGCGGGCTGTCCGTGTCCAGGCTTGCCCTCATACTAAAGGAAATGGCGAATGTGAGCGATACAAAAAAATTATATGGTCACCTGTGAAACTTCCTCCTAAATTTTGTTAACTCCAGGTTTCGCACTGGGAATTGGTGATGGATGCTTTTCATTCGATTCTTTCATTGCTTTGAATCGCTATAAACGATACGCCTCATAAATGTTTATTTACACATAATCACCGTTCATCATTTAGTGTATCGGTTTCCAAATTGATCAAGTTCACCAGGTCGTGTGTACTTGCGACGTCACGTACTTTCAACTTAGTATGACCCTATGGTTGAAGTATGTACTCGAAAGCATACAGAAACACTAGTGCTTTTAAGTGTCGCCTATGGTTGAAGATGTCGACCTTGTACAAGCCACGCATCTTATGCTCGTGTGCGTTTTTCTACTGGTCCAGATTCTACTGCGCCGTTGCATGATATTGCACCTTCGATATAAGCAATCACTTCATCACTCAGCGGCCAAAATAGGTCTGATAGCCCTGCGCATGAAGCGAACGCCAACGCTCATAACTTGTCCGATGCAAGTTCTCTGTGCAATCGTGAGTGTGATGATATTACAAACGACAGCGACTTGAGTAATGTCACTGAAACGTCTCGTGTTGAGCACCCGCTCCGCGGTTGTCGAACGATGACTCACGTGGAGTGCGAAGGTCATCACGTCAAAGAAAAGTTGTCGATAGATACGGTCATAGGCGTAGCCAGGGGAGGCCCAGGGGCCATGGCCTCCACAATAATTATCTTGCCATTTTTTGTTTTGAGAGGCGGTATCCCAAAGAAAATACTGTTGCTAGTCTAAAGTCAAAAATTTTGCCCCCAAAAAGTTTTTGGGCTGGCTACGCCACTGGACACTGTGTTGTGTCCTCTCTGATATTTGGTGTTGTGATACGATTGTGTACCCCACATTCAACTGTCTCTTTTACGTGCAAAACATGTCGTTAGTTGCTGTCATGTAAATTCAGAGCAAAATACCGGAGACAGCAGTTGAAAAGGTACTAGCTTGGTATTTTTCAACACGTTTTGAAGATGTTCCAAAACGTTTATTATGCACCCTAGAACTCACAGTACATCATGTATTCCGTTTATATTTTACCAATATTCGCCCTTGGGCATCATCACCAGAATTTAACCTGGGCTTGCTGCTGTTTGGTGTAGCATAGCGATAAATGCATTGAACTTCTTAATTTAACATACCTGAAATAAGATACGCAAAGCTCATGGAAATAACTGCGGATGAACTCCATGAATCATTCCTAGAAAACAAAGCTTATTATTAAATAGAACAATGGGTATGAAACAACCAAATTGTAAACGTACTTGAAATGCCACTCCGGTATGTACAAGCCTAACGCACTAACATAACATCATGGAAAACTATTGACCAAACCTTTAGTCAGCTATGAACATAACAAGGTTGAGTGTTTCTTTCACGCTTTTTTTATTGATAGTTGAACGACTTACAGTAGTTTTATCTGCATATGTGCTATTGAAAACCCATGTGTAGAGCCCGACCGATGCATTGGCATGCCGATATATATAAATTTGCTATGCTATTGTTCTGCACGGAGTGTTCGGAAGCCCAACATATTGCTACTTAGTCTCTGAGTGAATAACGCAAATTCCATGTCTTGTTCCTTACCGGCGCTCAGCCCTCCGACCACACCAGGTGGTGCGTAATGTACATACCGCGGCGCAATCGCCCGATAAACCGCTCTGTGACATAACATTCGCTCGCATGTTTTTGCACGTGGTAAGCAGATAATGCCTGCGAACAAATCTGTGTACGTGCCGCGGTGGTTGATTGTTTTAATTTAGTGAGCCCGGTTTGGGCAAAATTAGATGTTGTATCATATGTATGGTTTTTCATCGCACTGAAGTGACGGTTTCTATTAGGAATACATCGCGCATACAAGGGAGTACAGTCATTTTACGTAACACATGTTTGCTTGTTTGTGGATTCGTTTGCACGCTTGATTTGGAGTTCCTAATACCCAAAGAACTGCAGCAGCCACGACCGATGAAAAGTTGAAAACATCCCGAAACAGTACATGAAAAACATGTTGCAGAACCAGTAACAGGATAAATAATAATAGAAGTCTTAGCTCAACTGTTGTAAAACTAAAAGCGACACAAACGTTTCAGCCAACCAACAGCAGGCTTTCATCAGGGCAAATGGCGACTCGAGCAGGGAAGTATTGAAATCCACTAAACGCGCGTGATTGGATGACGTGGTGATAACAGTGATTACGTTTAAGAGGCACAGTAGATAAGAGAGAACAGATAGAGCAGAATAAAATAACAGTAAAGTAGAAACAAGATAAAATGTAAAAAGGGATAAAATAACAGCAATAAAAAGAAACTACGTTGAGTCTAAAAAACGAATCAAAACATAATCTCATATCAAGTCAGTCACATCCAAATGTCGCTATGGGAAAAGGTTTGAACTTTTTTCGTAAATGACATTGGGTGTGGAATTAACAAAAAATGATTCAATAAAACGTCTTTTTCTAAAATCGTTCTCAAAAGCAACAATCTGAGTTTTTGACCAGTTCATTCGATGATCCAAATCTAATGTATGTTTAGCACTTTTTTCTGGATGATAATGTTTTATATAGTTAATATGTTCTTTCCTGCGTGTGTTGAATGTCCTTTTTGTTTCCCCCAAAGTACTTTTGGTCGCAATCACCACACGGTACGCAATATACCGCGCCCTGACGTTCAAAAGGGTGGACAGGATATTTTCCATTTCGAAGTTTTGTCACCAATTGTTCGCATCGGTTTGAAAAACGCTTTGATTTTGTGATCACTTAGGCATCTTTGCAGTTTTTCCGATAATCCACGATAATATGGTAGTACCACTGAAGATCGGTTCGCTATCGTTTTCTTGGTGTTGTTCGAAATTTGTGATAGAGTCGTCAATGCAGGCGGATAACCATTGTTCTTGAGTGCCTCGTTGAACGCGATTGATCTCTTCTTTGTAGCTGGCTTCACTGGAGGTCAGACGTTCTGCTCTGCATAGCAATGCTTTAATAATCGCTTTTTTATGTTGTAGACTCTAGACTAGACTCTAGAGTCTACAACATAAAAAAGCGGTTATTGAAACATCTAGACTAGACTCTAGAGTCTACAACATAAAAAAGCGGTTATTGAAACATCTAGACTAGACCTCCCTGAAAATGTAAGACAAAAGATTCCGCCAAACGGCCAAACTCGCCTTAAGTTTGGNTTTAGTTACGAAAATTTCACAACACAA
>JGI24021J15306_10006177_pt1 | contig 14366 bp, 13 predicted proteins | sample Ectturendosymbi1_FD_15306 | JGI IMG/M metagenome (IMG submission 15306) | reverse complement strand
CATGTTTCATTTGGGGGGCTTGGAGCTTTGTCTGGGGGAGCTAAGCCCCCAAAAGCTCCCTCGTGGCGACGGAACTGCTGGACGCACGATCAACTATGCGCTTTATGACGCAATACACGAAAAACAGACTTCACTAGAGAGCAACCCATACATCCGCCCAAAGTTCCCCAAAAGCCCAATTTTATAGTTATTCTTAATGCATGGACTTGGATTCCAGTTTAAATTGTTCTTCATCAATTAGAAATGGTAATGCACAAAGATTTCACAACTATCAAGTCACAGATGCAGAAAAAACGTACCAAACGCAATATATAAAGCGCATGGTTGATTGATGAAATAGAAGCGTATAGCCGCCCAATATAATAAACAGGAACGAGTGTGCTAGACGACTTTCACAATTTATGACTTGCCTAGTTAAGCCACACTGCAGCTTTCATTCAGTGGTGTAGGATCTGGGGGTGTCCTAACGTTTATGTACCTGGACTTTGAAGCAGGGTTACGGAGTCGGAGGTAAAATGTCCGACCTTTCCAAAATTTCCGACTCCGACTCCTTAACATAAAGGGAATGAAGTTCGGCTGTTAAAATCAATTGAAATCGTGGTGCACAGCAAAAAAATATTTGTTTCAACAAAAGTTTCAAAAGAAGTTGTACCATTTCAACAGGAATTCCCAAGTTAGGAGTGTGATGTAAAAAATGATCCAGTTGGACATCCGGAGTCGGACAAAAAATCCGACTCCTAGTGTTATTANGAATCCGACTCCGATTCCACCCAAAATCCTCTGACTCCTTGCGACTCCGACTCCCCAACCCTGGTTTGAATTAAAGTAGTGGTTTTCTACATATTTACACTCGCAAATAGGCAAAACACAGTGAACGATTGGTGGAGCGGCAAATCATAAATGTGATCAATTGAATCCAACGAGCAAACCTTCGTTAGTCTTTGCTCAGCCTCAAACCATTGAATACCTGCATGTAAGTGACAACTCGACTTTCCATGCTCAGATAAGTACACACTAGCACCGGANCAGTCAGAAAACCCATCAATGGATGCAAAGGTGTAAGAGCAGGCACATTTTTGGGGGTGCGAAGGATATTTTGCCTGAAATGCCCCAGTTTGCCCAAAAACGTTTGTGCGACAAACCTTCCCCCTACAAATTTTCTGTAGCAGTTGGTTGTTAATTGTCAAGTCTCACGAATTCTAAAACATGAAGTTTTTTTGGAGGTCAAAAATTTGTTTTTTTGAGAAAAAACTCAGTCAGATTTTTATATTATTTTATTCAGTCAAACTCATTGACCACTCAATAGGAAACAAAGTTGTCGAAACTTCTGTACTCGAATTGTCAGGAATTTCTCCCGAATTTTCGACAAATCCAAACTTTTGGGGGTGCGCTTGCACCCTCAGCTCCTACACCACTGAATGGATAGCGCGACAATAATCTTGGAGAAAGCTTACAAAAATCAAAATATCCTATTTTTCCAGCTGAGTACACCATCCATTTCCGTTGCATCACAACAATTTCAAAACTGCCTGCCTGCTACATCTTTGGGAAATTCATAATTCAAATCTAACTTATCTGGGACTTTCGCGTTTGGAAAATCTCGCTGAGCTGTTGAAAGACGTTTGGGTCAAGACGCAGGATCCTTGCAATTTTCGATNAAGTTAACATTAGGGTCATCACAAATGAAAAAGTTTGGGGGCACAGTGAAAATAAAGTCTATAACCAAATCGTGGCGCACTAGACATTCATCCCAAAGCAAAGAGCCCAGCTTGCAATTTTTCTCAGAACAAGGACCAACAAACGTTTTGCCAAAACTACAAGCGTTGCTACTCAACAGCTATAGACTGAGTGCCCAGACAGGCTGACACGGTTCAGTATCCAGTACAACTACAGACCAAGCCGAAAAATGCAAAATAGAACACTTTTGCTGCTGTGTTTGAATGGACAACTATTGTAGCCTTCGGACTCGAATAGGAGGTCTGTGTCTAAGGGTTCAACCTTTCATCTTTTGTGTGAATGTTCGTTCTAACGAGAGCACTGTTTGGTAACAATGAGATTTATAAGCCGTTTCTGCTGAATTTTCGAGCGCAATGAGTATCTGGCAAAAATGAACAACTTACCCAAACACCATGGCGCGGGGCCCAATGCAACTGCATTGTCCTAAGGCCGGCCCTTAGGCTGTAGTTACGTACAATTTCCAAAAGCGGTTACATGTGCGAAACTTGAGCAACAACAATCGCAGAAATGGAAAAAAGATAGCGTAAAAACTTACAAACTTTCTGAACTTTTAGATAACGGATTTTCTAAGCCGCATAGGCTCAAATTTGGTCCATGCCGTAAAAGAAGAGAAGTTAAAAATGACAGCGAAGATGGAAGAGATGCAGATGGAAATGACGCGCGTGAAAGTTAAAGCGCGATCTGATATTATCGCTGCTTTGGAAGAAAGAGATCAAAAAGAAAAAGAGGCTGAGGAGGCTCGAAAAGCTTTACAGGATATACTAGAAAATACCGTGAGTTCGGTCGTCATTAGCAGCAGACCATGCATCATTCTTCGTTTTTGTATGTTTCCTTGCGGTATCCTGCTTCGGTTGGTGCTGCTGTGATTATGTTCTTAAAACATTCAGATTATCATTCCCCGCTCTGTGCACTTTTTCACAAACGGGTAAGTTTGAGTTTTGCTTCAGGCAGTTCATACTATGCTCATTTTTGGCGGAGAACCCGTAAATAAATGTTCAATAGATTTCATGTTTCGTAAGTTTTTTGCCCAAGTCCTGAGGTTTTAGCTTTCGCAAACTAACATTGACTTAATTTGCAAGTTCTTGTGCTGTGATGAGGTTCTGCTGTGCTAGTGCATGTGCTACTTTTCCGAGGAATTCGTTCTTTGAATGATTATAAAATCTCAAAAATTTTGCAGCGTTTTTTGTTCAAGAGTTTCTCTGCTGACTAAAATTCATATCTAGCAAGTTAACTTTGAAAAAAAGATTCAACCACGCCAAAATTAAGAGACCCCGACAGGTCCTCACTATTTTCGACGTTATTTACAAAGACCGACGTTTTCTGCTGTAAACAACTTTTGTAACGCTCCTATATCGTTGGCATAGGTTTTGCTTACTTCTGGTGTTCAGCAAAAAATGGTATTGATGACGCTCTTGTGTCTCTTATTGAAGCTCAATCAAAAAGTTTCAAAGTGTTGCAGTAGCACTACAGTTTTCCTGATAATTCACTGAACCTACGTATCTTTTCGGATGATAGGTGAGACGACGCACAACTGTTGCAGAAAATGCGACTGAAAAACTCCTTCAGTCTGAACGTTTACTGAGGTTAAAGCAAGCTGAACAAGAAGCCCAAGCATTAGAGAAAAGGGTTATGGAGGCAGTAAAAAAGCACAGTGATTTTGCCAAAGATTACCAGTAAGGGATCTGAGATTTTGCTCGATTGCTTCTCTTGTGTGCATATTTCTTGCAATTGTCTTTTCTGGGCATCGTCTGTTTTGTGTTTTGCTATGTGCAGTAATTGAGTTTAGCGTCTTTATCGTAAATACTCTAATTTTTTACGAATGCTAGTAATTTTTCGTACTTAGCATATTTGCCACGTACTTCGGCAGTAAACTGAAAACCTAAGCGCATTCGTCAAAGTATAAAAGGATATTTACAAATTTTCTTTGAGAAATATTACGCAACTCAAAGTTAGGAGCCAAGGAAGTGTGAAGTAACTCCACAGGTGACTCAACTCTCAACAGGTGAAACACGAAAGAAATCAATCGCAAATTGTTAATAAGAAATCGATTTCACGTAACGCTATGCGCATCGTCAGTCCTCACATCTTATTCAAATAGAATCCTTACATCTTATAACATCAGTCCTTACATCTTATTCAAATAGAAGATTCTATTTAGATTCTAAGATTCTATTCTAAGATTCCAGTGTTGCGTGAAATCGATTTCCTATTAAAAGTTTGCGGTCGATTCCTGCTTGTTTCACCTGCGGAGTACAGTTACTTGAATACAGATATGTACAAGTTTGAAACATCGCAAAAAGATGAAAGCAGAGCCCAGTCGGCTGATTCCTCGAAAGAGTACAGAAAACCTAGAGCTTTTATTTGTCAAGGAAGAATCGTATCGCTCGGATGGAACGTCGGTGGCTGAGCTTTTTGGAGTCTTGGTTCATGGAAGCTAAGCGTGAACGTGTAGACTTTTCCACGTGCAAAAAAGTGTTGACTTTGCACATCAGTTGAGCTTTTATTTTGATGGAACCAGATTCAACTTAGACTTTTATACTTCAGACGAACAAACTACAGCTACCAATAACTGTCATTATGAGGATGTTCGCAAACTAATGTTTAGCGTATATCGATAGCACTATGGAATGGCAATCGAAGGCGTAGCCAGGGGGGCCAGAGGGCCCCCCCAAATTTCTAGAAAATATAATCATTTTGTGCCTTGAGAGGCGTTTTTCCAAAAAAATAGTGTTATTCGCCTAAAATCAAACATTTACCCCCCCCCAGTTTTTTTGGCCCTTCCCAAATTTTTGGGCGGGCTACGCCTCTGATCGAAGCATTGCACTTTCTCATGCTAGAAGTTTCTTATCGCAACGTTAGCGTGATAGCATTTACCTTCATAGCTTTGACTTCTATATAGCCTGTCAGGTTTTAAAGAAATTTTTTTGCTTGAGACTGCACCAAAATTCATTTTGTGGTTTCAGCTTCAAATTTACAAAAAAAGTGTATATCGAAGTGCCAGCTTTTCCAGTATCACTGATGCCACAGGAACAATCGAAATCAGGAACCTTCTCAGGCTAAAAATGGTTGCCTGTTAATGCGCGGGCGAGCCCTAATTCCTGAACGCAAAGCTTGAACTGCGATGGTGGCAAACGCCGTGCAAAAAGCAGCGGTGAATGTAGTAGCATTGCAAGTCATTCCTGCCATGTATGCTATGCTTGAGACACCGCGGCATTCACGTTCTATACTGTACAGCGAAAACGGTGCGGAGCGAAACTTTCTCCGAGTAAAACGAGTTTTGCCGGAAACTACTGCGTAAGTATTGGATGTTTCCCTTTTAAAAAAGACCTCGTGAAACGTCTTGCAATTAGTTCAACCACTGCAATGTGTTCCTTCTTTTCTAACTCGATGTCGCTTCACTAAACAGAATACTTTTTGCTTAATGATTTTGATATGTCAAAGGGCTTATTTGTTTTTGTTTTCCAAAGAGAAAGATCTGCTTACCTTGTGGCTCAATTAGAAGAAAACAAAACAGCCCTGCATAAAGCAGAAAAGGATTCCAAGCGTCACAAAGCTGAAAATATTTGGCTTCGCGTTCAACTTCATGAGCTAAGAAGAGGCGAAATCCAAAAACTTTTCATGAGTTTGCAGGACCACCAAACCAATATTGAAGTGGTGGAAGAAAATGTCAAGCTCTCTGCTGATATGAAGAAAGTAATCTCTTGTTGCTGCTAACTTATTATTTTACCGCTGTTCCAAATTTGTAGTCGCCTAGATCACTAATTACGATGGGACATTCTTCGACTTTTGTAGTGTAAGTTTTCAGAATTTCTGACTGTTTGTACCTTAGGGGCTCGAACCGTTTTGCTGATGAGTTGTCACGTCTTCACGGCAATATATACTTGACGATGTTTTCGTGGTGAAAAAATAGGTTAGAAATACGTTTATGTGGCAAGGCAACCAAGTCAAATAGGATTTTGTCTGGTAGAGTCCAGAGCTGACCATTTCAGCTCTTCAAATTGCTAAAATAGTAAAAGATTCAAGAAAACGAGTAAATTCTTCGGCAAGAAACATCTTTGCTTAGGAAAACACACTTGTACATTACTATTCAAAGTAAGCAGTTCTTTGACGAGACCATATGACATGCGCAAGATTCAACCGATCTATTTTTTATTTCTCTGCAGTCACTTCCGTTCACTTTCACCACAAAAATTTGTTTAAATAGCGAAACGTATATTTTTGTATAGAATTTGTGTAGATTGCCCATTTTGGAATGCATTTGGGGGTAATTTTCTCACTACGATTGCTATATAGAATAACTATCACTCCGCGCATTGGTCTGCCGCGGACGTGCCGCCATGTGATTAGTTGCGGCGCGTCTTGAGTTCCTTACCGAGCATTTCATTGGCGGTTTGTCAGCGTGCTATTCGGTTGGTTGGCGTGTTGTTCGGTTTTCCCAGTTTTTGTTGTTTCTGAGTTGTTCGGATTCCGTTTGTTAAAGTTGGTAGTTTACTATTTTAAGCATTAGTTTACTGCAACAATGGAAGATGCCATTCACACTAGACCCGTTTTGCCTTCACATGAATTCAGGCATCGGGACTGCAGTGCAAGAAGTCGATTTTTTACCATGTCTACAGCACAAAAAGTGTGCTTGGATGTGTAAAGGTTATGGCAAACATGGAAAATTTAATTTTATTTGTGGGTTCACGTTTTTTCCACCACACTCAGTTCCGATGGATCTGAAGCAACACAAGGTGTTGATCTGACACCCCGGACTTACTGCGCAACTGTGCTCATCATCCAACAGATTTCAAAACCCTTATACAATTTTCATTATACCACTTCATCACAACTCCAAATTAAATTACAATTCAGCCATCAATTTCAAAGCTTTCTAAAAAAGCTATTTTACTGTCAGCAAGTGCTCGACTGGACAAGCTATGGTCTTCAAGTGTTCTTATGTGTTTTTGACGTGAACATTTGTTAAAATACAGTATGTATTGTTTGCACCAATACACTCAGCTTAACTCAAAATTGGTTTCAGTACACTCAGCTTAACTGAAAATTTAAACCTAAATGAAAATTTAGCATATACTGCTTTTTCTACTCGACGTTTTCTGCAACTAAGCTGTGGTGTGCAGTTTTACAGATACATATTCGGCATTGTCATGAAAAGAATTCGTTGAAGTGTAACTGACTGTAGAAAGATCATAATACAGCTTTGCAATTTTTTGAAAAAACAAAGCGCTTTCAGTCAATGAAGAAACGCTGATCTAGAAAGACGTCAGGTAGCCATGTAACAAACTAATACGTCAGCTGACTTTGAGTCAAAACAAAGCCTGTCGGAGTAACATATCAGAAAACCGTGAGTCCTAAGAGACCTCGACATTTTATTTACGCGCTTACATGGTTGGTTGAAAAAAGTCTAATATCCTTTCCTTTCCGAAAAATTCAGTATCCTTCGATTTGTTACCAAAACTATGTTGGCTCGGGATCACGTTTGTGATCATAGCTAGCCGACCGATTGCGCTAGCTAGAGAATCAATAAAGACATCACAAGATGCCGTTTCGGATGTTCTTTTGATTGTAAAAAAGAACTATGCACTTTGGCATTTTATACTTTTGGGTACGGGCACTTACGACACCATTCAGTTACACCTGCAACACGTTACAGTGACGTAACACACGCGCAAAATTAATATCATAATATTTTCTGTGTATAACCTTTCCAACATTGCTAAGCTTGTGGTGTAGCTGCTCCAAGTAGCAAGTTATAATGAGAAAGGTTATGCCGTGTCATTCTGTTGCTCTGGGAAGACACATAAAAAGATATTTATTCCAATTTCTCAAGCATTTTAAATATGTAATGTAAGAAACCTCGAGTCTGGTGAGGCCCGTTGCTATCTGAGGAACCCCATTAAATTTTCAACTTTCACTGAAGCCGTTCTGGAAAGGCGGTAGCAATCTTTCCTCTGAGTCTGCGCATTAATGCCGGCAGAAAAAGTTTGACTTTGCAAATGTTACTTTTCTTAGAGTGGCACCAGTTTTCAGGGATGTCAACTTTAGCCTACAAAAATGTCACAGGCTCCAATGATGCGGGAATGCCAGGCGGCAGGTTGAACAAGAATGCATAGTTTTTTGAACAAACATTTTAGGTGTAAAACAAGCATTTGTAGAGTACTGTCATCCTGCAGTAATTGTACGTCGTTTCACCCAAACAATTGAAGTTAATATTTTGCGTACTTACGTCAACCAAACCGGTGCTATTGTGGATTGTCCTGAGTCAGGCCCGCAGACAGGTTCCAAGGTTTGGGATTCAAAATACACATTTGGGGGGCAAGATTTTTGTTTTTATTATATGTTTGAAACAAATATTTCTGGTCACAATAAACTTAGGGGTGCGGGCCTGCACTGGGTTTGTTTGATCACTGGTCAATCAGTTTATGGTTTTGTAACATTCGATCTGCTTCTCTTTTGAGGTAGAATATCAGGATAGGCAGGTTAGATCTTGGCATATTTTCGTTTCTTGGCTAATCTTTGTGATGCCTACACAATGCGTTTGCAACAGTGCTATGCCAGTCCTGCTGGTCAGCAATTGCACATTTTCACTGCCAGATGGCAAGCTATACCGTGCCTCGTCGCTGCGAAATTGATCGATCTAACTTCAGCAGTGGCTGTTTTTATTTGCAGCTGACTGTGGAACTTCTCCGGCGCTCGAAAAATTATCCTAATCAACGCTTAAGGAACTTGGTTGCCCGTTACAAGCAGCACAAGATGTTGCACGATTGTATGAGAGAGATCACTGAACAGCTTCACGCAGACGAAAGTTCATCGAGGCGGACTGCAGGAAGACGAGAATCGGTAGCTCAGCAATTCCGCAACTCACTCCTTAATCAGTAAAATATCTTAAAATTGATGCAGTTAAAAACACAGCAACTCAATGATTATTGGCAATTTCGAAAATGGGAAAAAGATGTTAAAAACGGTTGTGCAGTTATGAATTTCATTAGCAATTGCGACGACCCCATTAAACCTCAAACCAATTTCAAGTCATATAACTCCTTTGGCACCTCTATTAATGTCACCACCAAAACCTTTATATTTACACGGCCACCGACCTGATAGGAATGGTACTGACTACCTTCCTCAAAATTTGCCCTTGCATCAAACCACTGGGCAGGAGCTTCACAAAGGTTAACTAGCCGTATTTGAGGGAAACGAAACGCGTCCGTTTACCGTAGGTCAGGAGCTAACAAAATGAAAAGTTTGTCCACACTTCTTAATTCACAAACTGTATGGCGCTGACGCATGTGACGATTGGCTTCACATAATCACTGAGGCATATATAAAGTCACCACAAACAGAAAGTACATTAAAGACCTCCCCTATACNAAGGAAATGTAAACAAGTAGTAANAGAGTGATCCCAGTGGGTCANTTTNAATGNTACTTGAAATTTTGGGTGGTTGAACTTGTCTGCTTAGTTTCAAAATTCTTTGCGGCGCAGTCTGACTGAGGCATACGTAAAGTCACAGCAAATAGAAAGCAAGTTAAAGACCTTCCTACACAAGAGTAAGTTGAATAAGAGGCAGTAGAATCATCTCGGCGGGTGATCTCTTGCTATTTGTAACCTCGAGTAGCTGAACGTGCTGTATAGTTTCAAAATTCTTGGCGACGCAGTCTGACCGCAACACCCCGCCGAGATGAATCTAAAGACAGAAAAGAGAGCAAGATCCCATACAATTAACTGAACGTGGCTCCTCCTAGTAAAGTTTGGCCACTCCAACAACAAAAATTTAGATTCATGTTTGCTATCCAGCTGAGTGTTTATATGTTTTATTCCTTTAAGTATTAAAATTGTGAAACGCATGGCTTATTTAACGTGGACAGTTTGCTTGTGCACTTGCTTGGAGGCGTTTGCAGTTGTTAGGACTTGCCAGCTTGGCCACAAATGCAGTACCTGCAAAATATTTTGAACGGAAAATCCCAACTGCATTTGGCAATTCGCAAGTTGTGATTGCCAGCCTACATATCTGAAGGTCATTTTTGCGTAGAAATCTGCTGCTGCCGAACGACGAATATTGCGAACGTTATTATTGCGCTTGGAAGCGAAGAATGAAGAACTTAATCGACAGTGGGACAAGAATAGGCGTTATCTTGCCAGGCAGCGACAGGACTACTTAGTAAAGATAACTTTCTTGTTGCATTTATTGAAACAAGAAAACAAAAATCTTAGTGTAATCCAGCCAACAATATTACGAAGTAAGTTGATTTATTGCGTTGCAACATTATTACAACTGAAGCTTGAATTTGTGGCCAAATACATTAAACTCGTGACCAGTGGTTCTCAACCTTTCATGGTTTGTGGCCCCCTTCCAAAGACTCTCAACACTTGCGGCCCCGTGCTCATCAATAGGGTTTTGCAATATCACGGCAGAGCTATTTAGTAAAGGCCTCTGCTCGTGGTCCCCGGAGAACTGCTCAGTGGCCCTCAAGGGGAGCCGAGGGCTCCGGTTGAGAAACCCTGCTCTTGACCCCCGAAGTAAGCCGGACATTTCGACTTGGCTTATCTAATTTTTAGAGTCTTGCATTTGAATGTAACTGCTGCTGTAAAAACGTTATGTCAATTTTTGTAATATGTGGCCAACTTTTGACTGAAGGCACAATAAAAATAGTTGCCTATGTTAACGTGCATTGCGGAATAACGTTATCAGCATCCAAATTTCGTTTTGATATGCTTAATAAACTTTAAAACTTGATCATAACTGTCGAATGTAAGATCGAAAAAAAACTTTGCAGCAAAACTTGGCCAGTTATTGTCGAGATTCACAAAGTAAAAATCAACACTACAATTTTATCACCAGGATTTGTAGTCTTTTTTGCTTTTTTTATTGGTTGTTTGCGTTTGCGTATGTTATGCGTGTGAAGTGCTTGCAATGTAAATGACATCACATCCTGTCACGCCAGAAAGTATACAGTACAGCTAAAGCCGTTGGTTTTGAACTTGCAAACTGCAACAACCTCACAAGCAACAGTTTAATTCTGCCAAAGGATAAATACTTTCTGCGGTCGTAAACAACCATTTTAAGAAATTTGTTCTATAGTTTGTAATTATTTGTAGTAAGTAACCTGATTCCACACTCGTTATTGACAAAAAGTAAATGTGAACTACGATCGATCAAAACGTTTTTGTATCGAACAAATGCGGAAGTACGTCCAGTGCATGGCGAGTGTACGATGCTGAGTCTCATAAACTACTGGCGACGGTTTTTGGCGGTATCAATTAACTCATGCCGCTCACGCGTCTAACCAGTCTTATGAAACACTTATGACGTTTGTGTAACGTATATAAGGTACAGCAATGTGTAACTTTTCAATGGGGTGCCACAAAATGTTCTTTCAGGCTATGGCCTGCCTCAAACATTGATAGCATTCAAAGCTAAGCAAGCAAGCAAATACACAGATTGCAACATGAGGTTTTATTCCAGTTGCTCCTGCGCCTCTTCGTTCAGAAGAAAACAATCTTGATCTTTATGAAAAATCTGGAGAATTCAATGATCTCCGTATGGTTTTTCCCAAATGTGGTATTGATGTCGGCCGCAAAGCTGCACCCAACACTCCAGTGACCAACTCGTTTCTTGTTGGCAGTTCTAGCAATGTTGCTTTAAAAGCTACTGGAGAAAATCCTCAGAAGAATGAACCGGTTGCTGCTCGAAACAAACCTCGTCAAACTTTTTGGTATCCACAAACCAGCACGTTTTGTCCATTCAGCAACTTAACAGATAAAATAGAAGTGACGAAGCTAACTGAGTTTGAAGTGCAGTGGGGTCTGCGCCGAGCAAAAAGTTCAATAGTAGAGAAACTGTGCAGGAAGACAACGATTAGCCTCAAGGAACACTCAACCGGCGAGCGCTTTTTGCTGAATGACACTTTCTCAAAACATGTGGAAAGGGATACATCAGAGCTGCAATTTTTTGGCGCGGTGCTAAATGAGAAAGCAAGTAAGTTGTGTTTCATCGCCTAGTGTTTGCACAAGGTTTCAACCCAAGAATCTAGTTTTTGTTGTGGAAATTAAAGTCAATCGAATGCAAGTATTGCAACCTTAGGAACGCAAAGCCACTAGAGTGGCTCGGACTTTTTTTAATCATAACTTGCCAACTGATAGAGCTACAGTAGAGAGCTGTTCAAACTTTTTATAGAAACAGAAAGACTCCTAGCTTCGATTTAAGAAAACTCGGGGACTTTTTAGTTTGAACTTCCTTCCGTGCGTCATCACGACTGGGGCAGGTCAGGGATTTTTGGATTACGCAATCAAGGCCTGAGAAAAAAGTTCAAGTGGCAATTTACAAGTTTTTTCTATGAAAATCCAACTATAAGCGAAAATCCCCGTCTTTAGAGCCTTTGATTGGTCATATAGCATTAATGGTTGGCAAGATATGGCCAAAAACGATAATGAATTAAATTGATACCCTGGAGACTTCCCACCTAACGTCTTCAGAAAAGGCTGACAGTTATGCTGGCTATACACCAGGGCGCAAACAATCCAGATCAGAGATGTCATTATGCCATTTGGTCTTCGACCGGTCTCTTTGAGAAGTTTTATCGCGGGTGTAATTAGCAAATCTCGCTCACTTTTCCTGCGGGGCATTCATGTTCACAAGATAGAATTGGAATCTCTATTTGGAACAGAAGCGGTTCGACATTTAATGCTTTACGAGTTTTACGAGTGCCTCCCATGTCGTGTAGCGTTAGGCAATGAACTTTTAAGCAAAAATCCTGTCTCAACCACTTGCAATTTTGACACAATTTCGATAAAAATTGAGCTTTGTGGTATTTTAAAGACCTTGTTTGACAGAATACTGAAGCTCACTTTTTCCATTACTGTTTTGGCTCTTCAAATCTGTGTATCAGTCTCTTATTCTACCTTCCATCACTTTTGAATGGTTTCCCAGCTTTTACTCGGAAGGTACACTGACATGTTTTTCAAAACAGACGTTATACCTTGACCCGTATAAAAGATTTTCCACCCATTACCCAGCTCCACACTGTTAGAGCCATGCACGACGCTTTGTCGACAGGATGCCAAAATATCGAAGCAAAGTCGTTTGGTTTCTTCAACCAGTTCGAACTTTTTCCGAGTAACTAAGGTGATGTTGCAGCTTCCAAACATCAGTTTATGACAAGATTTGCTGCTTTTTCCCTACTCGCCTCCCCAGATGCGCAGTGGGAAGAAAATGAGTCAAAACTTGTGAATGGTCATTGGGTAAGAATGCCGTGATTTTTTCGAACGGACCCCTCAGGCTAAAGTCCATGCTGTCTCTATTCACGACGTCCAATGCGCGGTGGTATCGTTCGTTCTTGCGCATTTCATGGATGACATTGCTCAAGTTATATCCTATCATAAGACAATTGCTGCGGTACCATTTGCGCAGCAGAGTTTGTGGGGACTGATGCTGCGGTTTTGTTGAACATAACCACAGTGAGCATGAGTCAGAGTGTTGGGACCAACATTTTCTATCCCAGGGCGATACACTGCACAACAGTGTAGCTATACGACGTCAGCTCCAATCGCCACCTCGCGATTTTGTCGTTTTTGATTTTTTTGCGCGCCGTTAATGTTTACATTGCATAGAACCCGGGTATTGTTTGACGTCTCAGAAGCGGTAGCTAATTTCGGCCCTTGGATCGCTGCTGTCTTCTTTGTTGCATCTATACTGCGGTTTCCAAGACGTTTGACAAACTTTAAAATAATGGCCAACCTTCTGACAAATTGCAAGCATCTTTAGCGGGACAATTTTTACGAGGATGTCGAGCATTTCCACAAAAGTAACAGAGTTGTTTAACTGAGCCTGCTCGTAAGTGGTTTGCATCAGCCATGCCTAGGTCATCATCTCCACGCTGCTCTTGCGTCTCTACCAACCTTGCGCTACAAGAAGTAGTTCCTTGATAAGCCTCGGATTCTTAAAGGCTAGTTCCATCGCACGAGTTTTCCTAAACGCATCTTCAAAGTTCAGTGCGCTTTCTTCTGGCGTATCGCGTGTGATTGAATACCCGTTATGAAGGCATCGCGCATTAGCTCTAAGCGGTATGGCTCCGCAGATGCAGCTTGACATTCACACTCTTGGCTTAGTCGCTTAAGACGTACGACAAAGCTGTCAATGGACTCACCGGTCATTTGTTTGCAAGCCAACAACTCATGCCTGGCTGCGATCGTGTTCTTCGGTTTCACGTAAAGTTCTTTCAGTATTCCAATAGTGGAGTCATAATCCTCCAAATTGGAGAAATAGCGGTAAACTTAAGATGACACGAGGTTCGTCAAGACCTGGTATTTGTCTGGCTCTAAGTTAGCAGCAGATAAGGCGTCCAAGTAATCCTCAAAGGTTTTTAGCCAATGCTTAAACTCGTCTGCAGCTGTCTTCAAGCCCGGATCGGCGTCTAGACGTTGTGGTTTTAGCACCTTCTCCATCACAGCAAGAATAAGTTTAATAAAGTGATGTGACCTAATGAAGGCTTTATTAAACTTATTCGTCGAGTCCGCAGCGAACGATCAAGCGACATACACTGAATGAAACAACATGAGCGATGTCAACCGAACAGCGACTTCTGAACAAGGCTGGAGGCGCAAAGAACCAACGCCACGTCGCAAACAAT
>JGI24021J15306_10006175_pt1 | contig 14368 bp, 5 predicted proteins | sample Ectturendosymbi1_FD_15306 | JGI IMG/M metagenome (IMG submission 15306) | reverse complement strand
CTGGTCACAAGACTTTTCTATTTTTAGTAACAATTTAGGGGCGTGTGATCACGATTCAGCAATTACGTTATTTCGTATACTTTTGATTGGTTAATTCAAACAGTTTGCATTATTTGATTTTGTTGCTTAGCAACAGTGAGAAAGGCATATCTCTGTCGGTTTGGATTAGTCCTTTCCAGCCGGTTGTTTTTCGTTGCTAGGCAACGGCCGGATATTCTTCGTCATAGCAGTCACGTTTTTCTTGGAGCCGTACTGGATTCAGTACTTACTGTTCTTTTGTTTCTTGAGCTCTTTGGCTGTTTTATGGGAATGAATGTACAGACCATAAAGTGTCTGCTACAATAGCTATGCTAAAACCTTCAATCACCGGAAAATAATCCCAAAAAATGCAAAGAAACAACCTACTGAAACCCAAACGCATATTAAAATCGAAATATCACTTTAGGTGGCGGTCCGGTTTTCACATTTAGATCGCCAGGGGGGAATTCGCCCCTCTGCTATGTCACTGGCTATGATATATTGTTTTTGCATACAGTAAGCTGTCGCTACTCCACTGCAACAAGATACGAGATGGTGGCGAAGCTTAGTTTATGGGAGGGCCTGCGAGTTTTCTAATTAATCTATATTTTAGTTGAGTTAATTCTCTGATGGAAAGACGGGGATGCTTTCACATTAATCGTTACATAACACTGGTAAAACTTTTTTCAGGATCTCAATGACCTTGGCATTAGAGTGCGGACTGCATGCTGACGCCATTATACTGTACCAGCTTTGCTGATACGGTGATCAGTGTATTGTACATTGCTTAGTGTTGTAGTTTCTAGTAATTATAGGTAATCCAGGGGTGCAAAAATGCGGTCACGCAAACGCGCCGCGCGATCAAAAACTAAAATTTTTGAAGCTGCGCGAATTACGTATGGTTGCATTTGCACAGTTTGCAAAGAAGAGTGAAAAGACTGTTGTGACTTTGTGGATATTGAGTACCAAAAACTTATTTTTCGTAGCATGACCAGGTGGCTATCACTTTATGGCAACTTGCCAAGGATGCTTCAACTGTACCCAGATTCAAATTCATACTTCGTGTCCATCGACAAGCCAACTGTTTTTCTGAAACGTTTTTTTTTGGAAATTCTTTGAGCGAATTCTGTTCACAAGAAGACATTTGCAATCATTTGTGGTTGCTTTTATTGAGCAATTTCAAAATATTTAGAAGTCAAAAGCATCAGTTGTTGAGGTTGTATCGTGTTTCACCACTGTGAAGGCAAGGATTCAAGCGAGACAATCAAATGTACATATCAAGGCAAGTTAAATCAACACTAAGAAAAATCAGCGAAGGCAAGGATCATGACTGTGATTCATTCATGTCCGATATATCTGTATTGTACAAGTCTTGTGTTTCACACATCTGGCAAAATGGACCACTTTATTTGCTGCTTTGAGTAGATTCCTCCGTTTGCAAACAACTAATTGGGAAAAGGATGAAACGTGTAAGTGGTATCTGCTTGTTAGAAACGTTTCTATTGATGAAGCTAAATTAAACTGTTTGACCAATGCCAAAACCAGTCCTGTCGCCACGGGGGGGTTGGTGGGCTTAGTCCCCCAAACAAAGCTCCAAGCCACCCAAATGAAAATATGAAACATTGGAATTTTTCTTAAATTTGAATGTCAAGCCTATCCTGCACAAACGTCAAGCCCCCCTATTGACGACTTTCTGGCGACGGTTCTGGCCAAAACTTGTTCGAATTCCTGCAAAAAGAGCATCAACTAAATGCAATTTATTGTAAAATGACGGAACATGATAGATGGGCGAAATATTTTGCAACGACGGAACATGACATATGGGCGAAAAGATACTTTTTGACTTCTCAAGAACTGATAAAGATTGCACAGTTTTACTTCAACGTTATGGCTCTTTATGTTATCATGGAACGTTTTTTTCGTTGATGCAGCCACAAACCGAAAAGAAAAAGAATCCTTTCTGGTTGAACCAGTTTCTAGTACAAAGCTGGTGTGCAATTTAAAACATCTTCCATGCAAACAGTTTCATAAAATTGTAAAAAGCGATTCCACATTTATAGGAAATTTAAGGTATCTGCAAAATATTCATAAGCTAAATAGGTTAAGTAAGAATTTTGCTTTGTATGTTTTGAATGAAACATTATCTACACCGGACGTTTTACTTCAATGCTTAAAACTAATCAATAGGCCTATTTATTATTTGACTTGTTAAGTGTAGATAATACACTCAAGTAAGTGACAGTCGCAAATTGTCCTGCCTTTTTACGCTGAAAAATATGACAGCCCTATTGAGCTTATTAATAGATAAACATGGACAGTAAAAAGGGATCGTCCCCTTAGCAAGAGTAGAGCTCATCCAAGTAGTTCTAAAAAAACATTAAAAAGCAAAAGAGCAAAAATGAGAGAGGAAGAAGTTGCAGCTAAGTCAAGAAACATTCAAGTTACTATTTTACAGTGGCCAGGCGCGGATTTACCAATAGGCTAAAAAGGCTTAAGCCTAGGGTTCCCGATTTTGGGAGGCCCCAAAATTTTGGGAGTAAGGACAATTTCCAGCATTTCTGTAAGCAATTATATTTGTATTTTTGTTTTGGTTCAACGCACGTTTTTTTGCTATGCCGCTAACAAAATATCTCTAGAAGAATGAGCGCGAAGGACTCAAGAGAATGACGATGAGCATTCTCTTTTTATGGCGTTGAGAATTGGTTATTGTTACGTATCATGTGTGGAACAAAACCCCTGAATCCATTTTTCAGATTATGCAAGGCCAGTGAGGTAATCCATAAATATGTAATGTGGGTGTGGTCAGATAACTTCACCGCTGCCTTTTTCGTTCGTTTCAATGTGACTGTTTTTGTTGCTGATATCAAGGGAATTCAGAGTAAAGTAATATGTNTATGAATCGGAACAACAACTTGTTCAGTGAATGTAACCAGCACGTGTAGTCAGTGGCGCAACGAGAGGCTTGAGCCAGGGGGGCAAAGATTACTTGTAGGGGGCCCACTGGTCACCGTAGAGGATCCCACTAGCCAAAACTCAGAAAAAAGTTAAGAAATGGCAGTGGATCTCTGGATGTCCATACTAGATTAAAAAAAACGAAAACATCCTGAAAAATGCAAAAAACAACAAATTAAAGAATACTAAATATGAAAATGTCAACTGAAGGGGGCCCAGTTTTTATACTTACAGTACCTTGCCAGTGGGGGCGGCTCGCCCACTTGCCCCCCGTCAGTTACGCCACTGCATGTAGTGCTAAATGTGTATGACATCGTCGCAAACCTTCCAGAAGGGCCCCCAATTTTAAAAAGCCTAGGGCCCCGAAAATCAAAATTCGCCTCTGCACATGGGTAATACAATATGCGCAGGCCTATGCTATGTTCTGCTGAAATATTGTTGCCGCATGGTGGCAATGGACTATCTTGTTCACTGGAGGTACTTCTCACAGCTTCGCATCTTTTTCAAAAGGTCGCTGTTCGTTTTGGCATATTTGTAGAAATCTCCACAGGACATTTCATAGTTCATGTATTAAATTGAAAACTAAACAATAATTATTATGACGACACAACTGTTCTTGAATAGTTCATATTTTGCGACACAACTGCTTAAGAAGTTAAGATGGAACAAATCTACAGCGTTATTCTGTTCAATTATATTGTTTAATCTTGATACTTGAATGTTCAATGTAATCAATTCAATACTGAACAATTTCACAACTGTTCAAGAACTTTCAACGATGCCGGAAAATACTCAAGGATAGGCATGCCATAGGCAGTAGCGCAGCCAATAATTTTGTTCGGGAGGGGTCAGTCAATGACGTCGTCAGTCACCGACGTCGTCTCGAGTCTGACTGTTCCTTCCGTTTATTTTCTAACAGTTGACAATTTATATAAAGCACCAGCAAAATTCTTAGGAAGTTTGTTTCGGGATGGGCCATGGACTCTTCGGCCTCATCCTGGCTTCGCCACTAACCATAGGTCCTGGTTTAGACATTCGGTCAAAATTACCTATGCTTGAACATTATTTTGTTGCTTAGCAAATTGCATTATTTTACTTTAAACTAGTTACATGCTCCAAGTATGATATAAATAAACCATTTTTATCTGTTGAGGCTCGTTGTTCTGAAAGGTCCCGGTTTTCAATCACCAAAATATGGCATGCCTACTCAAGGACAACAAAATGTTTTTCAAGGATCAAGGACATAACCAGTTTTGAGAGCAAATTTAAGGGAAGTTCTTGGCTCAAGGATGTTTGGCATTGGCAACCTTACCTGTAGAACAGTTGAAATTTGTGTCTTGCATTCTTTGTGGATATCTTGGTCCAGTGAGTTCAAGATTTCGTTGGTGGTTGTGACGTGACAAGAAGCAGTCTGTTCTTCCAATATCAGCACTGATTTGCTGGTTCATACGACGCATTTTACTCCTGCGGTTTTGAAACCACACCTGCGAGAGAATGGCAGACTTATTTGAACAATTTTTTAACGTACGACAAGGTGAACAACAAAAGTTGTGGAGGGATGATTTTCCAGTGCTATTAGTGCAAACGGGCGGCAGGAGATAGGCTGGCATATGACAAATCGTACAGATTTCGCTTTTCCTTACCCTTTGAGATTGACACAAGTCATCAAAAGCATTTCTACCAGCAAAACCGGTTTTTCGTTTTTACGTACGAGTACCCAGTACTTGTTTTGGGATAGTGTTGCTACGAAAGAACAATTTTGATCATGAAAATTTGAGTGCCAAATATAGTACATTAAATCGGTTCAACACTCGCGCAGAATTCTCAACACTATACTCCCCAAAGATACTCGGAAAAGAGTATCTATCCACAGGAAGTAAAAACAAGTCCATACATCCTTGACGGTGCCAAGGGTATATTATATAATGTTTTCGATAAATCCTTTTTTCGTGGTTGATATTACGTACACGTAAGAGTCACAGTTGTTTGAACAGGCTACATTTTAATTGCCCATTGTTTAAGAATTTATGCTGCATTTTGATACTCACTTCCAACACAAGATTTATTTTAGAAATGTTATTAGCAGATGCGAATATCAAATTCTCCTTTTTTGTCTTTATTTCTCGTGGAAAAGATATTCCAAAGAAGTTCTGTGATCACAGGTGTTGTTAAGGTGAAAGACAATTTTATCCATGTCCATAGCTTGTTCTCATGTCAGGATCCTGATGAGTTATGAAACGTTTTCCTTCGGACTCTTCTTTGAATAGGTTTATACTTTTCATGGGATTAGATCAGGAATTCACAACTGGGATAATGTACAAGCGTTTTGAACACCGCGACGTTTCCCTAAAACTGCAAGACGTACCTGAATAACCCTCATATCTAAACCAGTTTGACTGGATAAATCCTCCCTAGTTTGCCGAGAAGGTTTTTGAGACACGGCGAAAGATGCGTTGAGTTTTTCTAGTTGGTCCGGCTTGATTGTAGTTCTTGGGCCACGCCGTTTGGTTTGAGGTAGAGCAACGGGTGTTGTGGATTCAGCGCCGGACAAACTTTCATCGGTGCAGTCGATTTTCGCAAGTTCTCTTTTAACGTCGCCTTTTCGCAGCGAAAGCTTTGCACATGAGTCTTTTACTTTATCAACTCCGACGTCTGTTTCATCGGCGTGATCGGTAGTTGCATCACTCGAGACGGGTTCGCTGTCTTTAGGAGAATGATCGCAATCTGGAGAAGAGATGATATTTGTTTGTTCCAAAGCAGGTTTTACTTGTAACAAATAAAATCTTACATCATTCAATTTTAAATAAGAACAAATGCAAATAAAGTTTTGCAGAACAATTAAGATGTTGAAATTGTTCTGTAACAACACAGTCATTAAGTAATTAAGTGTAGTTATATAGTTTTGTAAAACGGTTGGTTGCATGCTATACAGCAGCAGTGGCGTAGCCAGCCCAAAATTTGGGAGGGGGCAAAATGTTTGATTTTAGGTGAATGACACCATTTTGTTTGAAAAAACGCCACTGAAAGGGCAAAATGACTATATTTTCTAAAAGTTTGGGGGGGCATGGCCCGTATGGCCCTCCCCTGGCTACGCCTATGTACAGCAGTTAGGTATTCCAGCATAAAGATGATTCTTTTTAAAAGCTTCATACTCTGAAAAATTTATTAGGCACGTTTTTGAAATATTAGCAAAGATACTTTTTACTCTTCTGTCGAATAAAAAGATGATATACCTGTTGGTTGTGCTAACTACGCTTTAGAAAACAAAAATTTTATTTTGGGTTATCTTCAACGATTTTAAACATTCAAGCTTGAGGCCACTGCTTTTCAAACAGCTTCTTTTCGTCGGGAAGCAAAACTGGTAATTAAATTTTTAAATATTATGCGTAGCAACAACATTTCTGGGAAAACGGAAACCAATAAATTCTGAGGCTGAAGGAGGATGAAGAAAATCTGTAGCAACTTTTCGAGATGCATCCACACAAGTGAAACCATCCTTATGTTGTGAATTGAATCAGAGGCAACACTGTGCAGCGCCCAACTGCAGCAAAACTTGTTTTTTTTCGCGCCACTTGCATGCAAGTGTATACCTGTCAACGTTGGAACAGGTGCACGCAGTCTTTCTTTCAAAACTGCGTACTGCCTTATAAAGCGCTTACCGACTTTTGCATCACATTTCCAAGAATGCACTAACCGTCAGCATCAGGTCAGTAGCGTAGCCAGCCCAAAAATTTTGGGGGACAAAAGGTTTGTTTTTAGGCGAATAACACTATTTTGTTTGGGATACCGCCTCTCAAAGCACAGAATGGCTATATCTTCTAAAAATTTAGGTGGGCCATGGCCCGCTAGGCCCCCTGGCTACACCTATACATCAGGTTGCTCATTTCGTCTGTGATGCGTGATCACAACTTTTGAGCGTTGATCAACTTTTCAACGTTGATCCACCTTATCTAGCTTTTTATCAGGTCCAACTAACCCTCAAATGCATCATATATGTTTTCACTTTTTACACCTTGCTTGTCGCTTCGATGTGATGATGAAAATTGTAGGAGTTGCTTACGCATTATTTGAGAGCATGTTCTTTTTCAGTAAGGCTTGAGCGTATGTGGCAAAGCATTGTCTGTAATGCGAAGTTTAAACATAAATGTTGTTTGCTTAGGTTTTCGATTATAGCAGTGGTCCCTAAAGTTTTAACTCCTCAACACCCCTAAGTCAAATTTTATTCAATGTGGATACCCTTTCCAACAAAGTTTACTAACAAAGTCAACGGGTATCAAGTCAAGGTCAATCCGGATAGCAAAAAGTTGAAGTGCTTAGAGAATGAGGACTTGAGTCCGGATTTGGACTTCACTTCCCAACATTGTTAAATACCCCAACATTTAATCTCAATAACCCCCTGGGGTATTGAGGCACCACTTCAAGAACTCTTGGTTTATTGGTTTAATGTAAAAGTATGACTAAAGTGCCTCCGATAAAACAGCACAAAAGAAGCGTCCATATTGAAGTATTACAAGAGAAACGTTTTTCGAAAACGAATGGAAACTTTGTTCAAAGATTTCTTTCAACAACCACTTGAGGCTGACTGACCTTGCATTGTGGAGATTTCAAGACAACGGTTGAAGCAAAGCAGACGCAAATCATCCGAGTAGAGAAACTTGGATCCAGTGGGTAAAGCGGATCCGCACACTGAGCAGACGAAGCATCGCGTGTGGAATTTGAGAAGTTGTCCGTTGCACTTTACCTTGTGCACGAAGTCGTTTGGCAGCAGTGGCTCGCCACAGCGGTGGCACTTGCTGCCGAAGAGTCTGCGCAGAATCAATGAATATGAAAATAGTTGGAAAACGTTCTGAAACAACACAAAGGTGGAAAAAATTTAAATTATATCATTTTGTGCAAAAATTTTCCTGAAGTTGATTGTAGGTGCTCGTTATCATCACAGCTTGATAAACCCTGAAGTATTCACGGTGGTTGGGAAAAGCGTGAAAGCTCTAACAATAAATCTTAAGTTCAAGTTCTAGCAATTCATAGTAATAATGTAATTTATTTATTAATAAATGTATATCTAGTAATTTATTTCTAGTAATAAGAAATAGTACAGAGATCTATTTTTAATTTACCAACTGGCACATCGGAGCTACCTGCAAAAGTCACTGATGCAAAAGATGGAACCGTTTCGGTAAAAGCACTTCTTGTCCAGCAGGCAATGGCATTCAGAGCAACGGACGCACTGTTCGTGGCACATATTACCGTCAACCTGTAGCAGAAATTTCGCTAGTAGAGACTTCCACAAGTTTTTTACAAGTCAAAGTATCATATTTTGATGATATTTTCTATGCGTTAGAAAATAGGNAAAATGGGTAAAATTGAGCTTATTTCGATGGTTTTGAAAGTCTTGTTTTTTGCTATATTTGTCCATGGTTTGTTTATGAACGAACACTAAAACAGTTATACCAAATATATGACGAAGTCAAGTCTTGCAAATTTCTTTCCGACGAAGAACAGCGTAATGTTGCAGTTATAGCAAGAAATATGTAATTCGTGTAGGCCTACTCATGCTGAGTGGCTATAAAACGCTGAAAATGTCATCTAAAGCTCTCAGCAAAGACAGCCGCAACTTTTATAATAAATTACGAAGTATTCCATCTGCCTTTACCTACTTTGCAAATAGCACCATCTACAGTCAATAAAAAATCAAAGCGCATTCTACAAATTATGCCTTTACCTCGCGACAAGGCAAGTGTCAAACAAATTGCGACAGTATTAACTCATGCCCTTGCAAATAAAATCTGAAAATGCATCCTATCGCTTGTCACTCGGTGATAAAACGCAGTGTCGCGACATTTACGTTGTTGAATCTACGTTTGGTGTTCTGTTTTAGCCAGGATATAAGAAACGTCGTTTTGTCAAAAGCCTAATCTGACAGAATGACTGTACTGAAGTGGAAAACACGGAAATAAACATATAACGTTGGTCCTTCAAACGATTCTTCCATCTGTAACAAAACAGATCGGTTTTACCACTTCAAATCACTCTTTGATTCAAGTTTCTTGGTTACAGCAATTGTTGTCCACTACTGCTGCAACAGAAAATCAAACCCGACCTCGGAATGTCGGTTAAAACAAGTCTTAATGCCATCGCTTACTTTAAATTTCTCTCATTGCCGTATTCACTTCTTTTCGACAACTCTGAACATTTGCTTTAAAAGGCTATAGACAGTTTTTCAGTGTTATCTCAAAGCATCGTCAGCATATTAATGAGCTTGCAAACAAATGATTTCAACAGGTGTCAAACTGCAAGGCACTTTTATGGAAATCCAGCAATCGCTCCAATCACGAGCTATTTAGGTTTAAAGACTTTCGTACAGCGCTGAGTAGTCGATCAACAGAAAAACGTTTTCACGATGACAAAAAGTTGTCACCCTGATCATTGGACACTCACCTCACAAGCGAATTTTTCCATAATGGCTGTCCCGCAATAAAAGCAACGATATGTCTTCGACATTTTCTGATATGCTTTACAGGCCCTAAGTAAAAAAAAACACCAGGAAACGGATAAAGAAAATTAATAAATACAAAAAGAAACAAATCCTGCTACGCATCTGGTAATACATTTTTGCAACAACCTTAAAAAAATGTTGTTCTTTTGCAAAGTTGTTCTATTTTAAAGAATACACTTGCTTTACGAATGTCTTCGCAAAATCACAGCTTGTATTTAATGAACTCGATAAAACGTCATTCATTCTTGCTTTTAGCCAGAGTCAGAACCGCCGGCAGAAAGTCTCCATTAGGGGGCTTCACGTTTGTGCAGGGGGGGCATGACGTTCCGAAACGTGACAAAAACTACTTATTCATAGCATTTTGTATTTAATTTGGGAAGGCTTGAAGCTTTGTTTGGGGGGATAAGCCTACCAAACCCCCAGTAGCGACGGGACTGGCCAGAGTTAGGAGCTAACCGCTTGTTTGGAGATGACTCTTACAGCTAAGAAGTTTCAACCGTCCTTGTCAAATTTCAAGAGATCATTTTGACACGGATGTATGCTCCACAATACAGAGTTTTTTAAACAAGTAACAATGAACCAAACCACGAATACTACAGAAAGTCCAGGCACGGAAAAGTTCCTATAGCACAATTTTTTGCATCATTTTGTTCTTTTCACTTTTTGCATAAAATCAGGTTGTTGACTTTGAATATGAAGCAAACCGTAATATGGGACAGAACTTGGAGTCGCCCAAAGTAAAAACCAAGAAACAGATGTCTGCTGCATTTACTGCATGGCCTTGCAAATGAGTGAAAGTCCTTGATAGTGCTTAAAGCAAGTGGAGGCACTACGCGAATAAACTCGAAGTTTTCCTCAAACTTTGCAGAAAACAAGTACACGCATTTCTGATGTTGGCGTAGCAAGAATTTAATGACGTCTTTGATCCAGCTGATTAAAGTAAGACCATTCACAGCAGCATATTTAGTGCTCAGAACTACTGCGAATGTATTTTACGGACATCTATACGTCAGTCAGTTGTTGAACAACACAAAATGCAGAACGAGATGGAACTACTTGATAATACGTGATTGTTAACTTGATAATACGTGATTTTCGTTTCTGCTCTTGCTCATTCTTATATTATGTGCGATACTTCAATGCAGAACCTTACGCATTTCATTTTTTAAACGCTAATTTATCTCGTTACTATAAAGTGGGAGCCACCATGAATTATTTTTTTATATTTTCTTTAGCACCCTCCTTGTTCTAATCTAATTCCCTTAATATACAAAGACTATCACAAAAGCTTGACTTGTGTTAAAGTGGCATTTTGTGTATTTGCAAAGATCGACGAAGTGCGTATATTCTGGCATATTTTCAAATTGTTCCATTGCGAAATCCGATTAAACTGGCTTTAGTGATTTTTGTGCCATGTGTCGATTTGCGAATTGAAAGAGTCAGTAGCTTTCGCGAAGTAGCAATAACTTTTAGTTCATTTCTGGTTTCTATCAAATCTACAGGTTCGACAGTTTTACGACTGGAACGTAGGTCAGCCACAATTTTTTTACGATTCTTCCTTTGCGTTACCGAGGCCCATATTTCTTTTGCATGGTGCACTTCAGGAAACTCCTTTCTTACTTGAATGGGATTTGTAAATGGGCAAGGAATAAACACGAATTATTTCTTCGCTTTTATGTCCCTATTTTTGCCAAACGTTCGGTTTGTGTTGTGAGTACAGTCTTTCAATATTTCTGTTCAGTAACATTTGAAACAACCGCACTTACAAATGTCGTTTTTCACAATCAAATTCCGGAAAAGTTGATATTGGTTTTCTAGAGCGATTTGTTATTTGCGCACGTTCCTAACTAGCATTTGCAAGTAACGCAAACTCTCGTAAGTTTCGTATCGAGCATCAAATCATAGTTGGAAGAATTGTTTAGGGTACATGAATTGTATTATCAAGAATGAAACAAATGCAGTGTTTCAAGATTGCAAAAACAATAGCAAAACGTAAGAAAATTCAACACTGATTAACGTTTTGCAGTTCGTTTATCGTAGGCTCTTACAAAAACTAATAAACTGACTGTAAATTTACTACAAAAACGGGTGAAAATGCAGCTTACTATTTTATTCATTTATTTTACTATTTTCAGTTTATTTCAAAAATTTGTTTGATGGTGAGATATATACAGTATATGAAAAAATAATTTGTCTTGGTCTTTCAGGATTTCTGTTTTGCGTCTGACCAGGCGTTTAATAAAAATGTTTTTCCAAAAAACCTATTTGTAAATCTAGACATTCTGTAAAAAACTTCCTCAACAAAATGTTGTATTACTAAGTCTTTCCACTCTTCCACGCAACTCATTTTTTGCATTTCTTTAAGGTATGATGAATCTGATGTTCAAGTGGAAAAAACCCTGCGACACTTCATCAATTCTTATTAGTTCGCTGTACAAACTTTTTCGCCTAGAGTGCATTCATTTAACGGTAAAAGAATGGCGAAAATTAGTGTATTATTGCATCAAGCTGATTTCGAAAAAAAATATTGCTGTAAGTGGTCCAACATTTCAACATCTTATCTCGCTAGCCTTTTGCTGAAAATAGTCTTTAAGCAATCTGTCTGGTAAGTTTCACTTCTTGCGCTTTGCGTTTGTACTGACCCATTCTCACAGCTGTCATAAAACTCGGAAGCCCAATCTACCAACGCGCATCTCAACGTGCCTTTCTTTAGTCGCTTCTTGAACAGCGTTATAGAAGCGTTCTTTAGCGCTTTCACGCGGCAAAGTATACTCAACCTGCTTTTGAATTCATAGCATATGCAGTGGCCACAACACTCGATTCCGATGTGAGATTAGCAAAATTACAAAGAAGCAAATACCTCCGTATTTCTTACTTTAGTGCTGTCCCAATTTTTATACGGTAGGCTACGCTCGAGTGTGTACCTGATCATTCACTAGGGTATACCACTGCGATTAGCCGTAGTGAAACCAGAATAACTTAAAGCATAGTTTCCCAGCTTTTTCTGAAGCTGGCACCCTTTTCATAAAATAAAGTGACGTTCGCACCCCCTCGTAGAAATCACAGAAACAGGACGATTTTGCAGTATCTTCATTTTCAAATTACCACTCGTAACCATTACTGACAACACAACCGAAAACACTCAGTCATACTGCTTAACTTTCATATCTTACTGCTCATTAGAAACAAACAAACCTAGTGACTTTTTGTTGCTGCTTCTCTGAAATTATCCTCTCATACCTGGGCCGCAACCAGTTAATATTTCCGGGGGGTTCGAAAATTAATGTAACTTGTTGTTGTACCTAACAGCTAAACATCTATTTGGAAATGTCAAGTGGTGGATTGCCCGGTTCCCCCCTGGCTGCGGGCCTGGATCATACCTTGGTACACAATTACTCAGAGCCACGCGCAAATTGTTCGAGGGGTTCATACTTGTTTTTCAAATGAGCAGAGAGGAAAATCCAGATTCGCAGAAATATGCTGTTGCAAACGGCGCTAGAATAGACACACTTTTGTAGTCAATTTCTGGTAACTTTGCATGGTTAAACATCAAAAACTTTCGAGTTCACTAGCACCAAACATCAATCTTGTCATAATTGCGCCATAAACATTTAAACGTCACAATGCGCTTACAATTACATCACCAGTGCCGGATTAACAATAGTAGCAACTAGCAAATATAACAATTGCTTTTTTTAAATGTCGTCATCACTTCTCACTTCAATTTTTTTTCAAATTTCTGGCATTTTTCCGACCTGTTGTGGTTGTTTCTTACCTGCAACTACAACAAACAAAAATCGTTGAATTATAGAAATTTTGCTATACCATTTCTTTGCAATAATCAAAGTCTCGAGACCTGTAGCCTTCGAGACCGAGACGAGACCTGAAACCTTCAAGGTCGAGACTCGCAAAAATGGGTCTCAAGACTCCATCACTGATAATTAGGCTGGACAATGTTCTTCTGAGTAATAGCACTTGCAAGCTTTCATACATCTTGGTTCTTTTGAAAAGAAGTACATCTAATCAGTGGCGGCTCGTGACTGTGATTCGTGGGGGTGCTGCAACTTCTACTAACAAAAATTTTATAAAGACTGAAACATCACGTTTGTCTCGGCGGTGTGGACTGCTATGATGCATGACATCTCTCTTTCTACGAACCAATTGTGTGACTTCTGTATATTGATATGTTGCAGTGCAGTGCAATGTTATGGGATGAACGACTGGTGAGGCACTGGTATCCTTAAAGCAGGGGTGCACATCGTGCGGTCGTCGATTAATATTTGTGCGGCCGTGCACATGTAACTTTTAAAATATAGGTTATGGCGGCCCTGCATTAATAAAAAGTCCTTGTCTACTATATACGGATACTGAGTAGAAAGACAACCAAATGGACACGTGGAAGCAGGCCAGGCTAAGTTTGTGGAAGCGAAACAGAAGCAATGTAAACAAAATAAAAATAAGTTGAACTCACTGTCGGCCTTAATTCATAAAAATAGACGTAACGCGGCCAGCAGTAGCGAAAAGGCAATCCTACTTTAAAATTAAACCCAATGCGAGATTCATCTTTCACCGCAGTCTGCTAAAGATGCTAAAAATATCTTTTGCTTCCTCACCACCTAAAACTAACAATGGAAAGCAAGATAGTGCACTTCTTACTTCACAAACGCAGAGCCACGTCTTCTTTGTGTAACATTCTGAATTAAAACTACGTTTGTACCTTTTATTACTCTAAGCTGTGATACTTGAATGTCAAGCAAGGCACGACCTTTCATCTATGGCAACTTTTTCATGTAGTGACAACTGAGATAACTTCAGCTTTCGCAGGTCATTCGCACTCAAAAAATCATACGCAAACAGGCGCGACGCCATGTCTATTTCGCTCACATTTTGCACTTTAACTTT
>JGI24021J15306_10006169_pt1 | contig 14374 bp, 10 predicted proteins | sample Ectturendosymbi1_FD_15306 | JGI IMG/M metagenome (IMG submission 15306) | reverse complement strand
ACCCAAGGAACGGCCGGCCTATTCTTCCTCGATCCCGGAACCACCATGAATGGCAAAAAATATCTGGAATTGATGAAAGAGAAGTTGGAGTTACACACGGCAATGCATAATTGCGAAATATTTTTGCACGACGGGGCGCCATGTCATCGGGCAAAAAACGTCACTGACTTTCGCAAGACGAAAAATATCAAATTGTTGGAATGGCCGGGAAATAGTCAGGACTTTAATCCAATTGAGACTTTCTGGACAGAACTGAAGAATAAAGTTGTTGAGAAGCATCCAACCAGTCTTCCATCGCTTATTAACACCATCAAGACATCATGGGTTCTCGACATGCCCACAGAGCTGTGCCGAAACCTCATCGAGAGCATGCCGAGACGGATCAGGGCGGTGTTAGAGGCCAAAGGAAGACATACAAAGTACTGAATGTTGATACATTTTATGTAAAATGGATAATATATAAATATGACGCCTATCTATGAAAATTATATATCGGAAAGACCTGTGTACTTTCATTACGCTACGGCATCAAAAAATTGCGAAATTTCTCTGTTTGGTCTTAAACTTTCAAAAAATTATGAAATTTCTCTGTTTGGTCTTAAACTGTCAAAAAATTACGAAATTTCTCTGTTTAGTCTTAAACTTTCGGCCACGACTGTAATGATTTGGATAACATTTTTCGCGCCTTGCTTCTTTTAGCATAATTTAATACCCACCACGAGACGGAGACAAGCTAAAAACCGATGTCCAGATTTGTGAAGGACCTAAACCAAAAACTTTTTTGGTTTAAGTTAAATGGCTGAAATGCCCAATATCATTTTGTTGAAACCATTACCGTTGTGCAGTGCTTTCTCACAGATTTCAGATTCTTTCGTGTTTTCGCGTACTGCAATTTTTTTGTAAAAAGACGTTTGCGCTACAACTTGTTTCAACAAGTAGTCTTATCGAGTAACAATCGGAAAATATTTCAAAGACAATAAAATTGACGGAGAGTTTAGGAATTTTTCTGTTGCGCTACCCTTTCTAATACCTGGGTACAATCACCATTTCAATTACAATATTGGCTTTTATTTTGTTCTATGTCATCGGAACATCACCGAGGCCTGGTGGTTAAATTATACTTTCTCCCTTTGGTGTGCCGCAAGTAGTCTTCTTTCGCATACACAATACAGAGCGAGTTGTCGTCAAAATCAATGTTCAGGAGAGATGTTCCAGTAGCTCTTCGCTGTTGATATCGGAGATGCTGCAAAGAGGTCTCATTATAAGGCTTTCTTGCAACATGTGTTCTGCGGTCTGGACAGAGCCGCACTCACATTGGTTAGATGTTGCCAGGCCCACCTTTACCATGTTATCTCTACAGCCACCGACTCCAGTACGGAGCTGTTTAGTTTTATCTAAACTTTTCTGGGGTACTGATATCCAGCCGGTTTTGGAGTCAGTTCGTTAATGTAATATTATTTCAGGGGTGAGGGGACCTGTCATGAAGCAATAACTTCTCTTTCGAGATACTCCACATATGGCCGTAGCGAGTCGGAGTTGGTTGTACGTACAGCATGTGATGTAATAAATGGTCAACAAGTCTAGCTTTGGTGTAGAGGTTCAGCTATAAAGTGTCACGTCTGAGTTTTGGAGGACGGATACCAGCCAGAAAAGGCAGATTTCTTACCGGGGTACTTTTCAGGCATCCTGTAACTGTTCGTATGGCTTTCATTCAGCATGACGTCAATTTTGTGCGCGTGTGAGCTGCGACACCAGACTGGTGCGCAGTATTCAGCTGGAGCATATACCAGGGCTAGAGTAGAAATTTCAGGAGCTCTGTGAGGCGCTCCCATTTTGTTCCAGCCGTTCGCTTAACCAGGGACACTCTGACTGAGACTTTGCTCTTCAGCTGTTCGATGTGATATTTGAATGTTAGGCTGCGATCCAGATTGATTCAAATATTTTTGTAGTAGGCTCATATTTGATGGTTTACTGTTGACCCAGGCAACATTTTAGCTATTTGTTAACTTGGTGGCTACTGATGCGGAATGCAGATGAAACAGTTTTGTTTTATGACAGTTTTAACCTCCACCGCTTTGGGACATTTTGCACACTATCCATATCATGAAAGGGGGTGTCTTCTACATGCATGAAAATAGAGGCAGCAATATTCAGAGCAATGTCGTCTGCATACATGGCTGTTACGATGAGCAGTTGTTGTGGGAAGTCTGACGTATAGATGTTATACAAACTGGTCGCTAGGATAGAACCATGTGGCACGCCGTTCTTTAGCCATTGGGGGCGACTCGTCTGACCATCGCTATTCACTACAACGAATGTTCTTTTGTAAAGTAGTTCAATTATAAAATTAGTCATTTTCTTACACTTAATGATTTATAACAGTTTTAAGTGAAGACCCTTGTGCCAGAATGTGTCGCAGGCTGACGTCAAATCCAGCAAAACAACATCGCGCACTTTTTTCCTGATGAAGGCCAGTTCAATATTCTAAGTCCCGTAACTTGGTCCACTGTAGATTTACCGTGACGGAAGCCAGCTTGCTCTTGGGTCGACAAGGGCCTACATGGCCGTGCTGCGATAGGATAATCCTAGTGGCAGGTGTGCAAAGCTTCACACTGTGGCAGCAAGCAATATTAGAGATCATGTGTCGCAATCACTCTGTTACTGCTTGTTCGCGCCACGTATATATTGGAGTTGTTCTTTGCGCACATTCCATTCGTGGTGAACCGTGCATTCAGCGGAACGCCAGCGGAGAGGTTACAACAGCCGTAGGCAGGGTCAAATTTTTACAGAGGAGAAAATTTCAAGTACGTCCCCGGTAAGGCATGTTGTGAAATGTAGTTTTATGTAGACCTGAAGTTTTACCTTTGTTTAAACCTTGCATGAGCAAAGTAACTGCAAACTGAAACTGCTGTCAGTGCATTTTTAAGCCGTTTTTGGGTGTCAAAATTACACCCTAAAATTTTGAAATCACACCCTAAATTCTGAAGGCCGAAATATGGATTTGCTTTGTATTGAAGTAAAACGATTTGAGATAAGCATGTTTTCCTGCACGTGACTATTGTAATTTGTAACAGACGGCTGCAATGTTATAGGTCAACACAATTTTCTGGCGCAGAAGATGGAAAGGAAAATTGTAAGTTTGTTACCTGTGCATGGTCATGCGCACCGCTTCGCTTCGGCCTCTTACTATACTGCCGCAGATTTGTACAGTATGTTGTACGAAACTGCAAAAGCACTTTCATGCAATTATGGAAATGTTTTACTGTTTTACCGTTTCGATCAGCTTGCCTGGCGATGCATCAGGCTACAATGAAGCATCAGACTACAGTACAACGAAGACTATAAGTTCGGCAGTAGCAGCGGCAGTGCGCATCCAAAACAAGGTGGTTGTCGAGTGAGGCAACAATGAGATCTAGGAGTGAGATTTTGGGTATATGGGCAGCACTTAAGCAGCGGTCAAAAAATAAAAATGATGCAATGTGCGTTGTCTTACTGTGTGAAAGCAAAAAATTTCAACAGGTTGTTTTCCTTTTGTCAACACTGGGATCTCCCCTGACAGAACAGAGTAAAGTTTTCAGGCGGAATGTTTTGACTGTGCACAGATGAAATCTTCCGTAGAACTGTGCATCAATAAGCTCTATGATGCCGCTGCTGAATCCGAGTTTAAAACTAATTGCGAAAAGATTTATATTGAATTGGAGGAACTTGGAACGCTGGATGATTTGGCTGACTCCTGTGTGAAGTGGCATGGCGTTTTGGAAGAGTGCCGAAAGTCTTAGCAAATTCACCGTCCTCATTCACAAAAGGGAGACAGGAGTGAATGTACCAACTACCGCAACATCTCTTTGCTTTGTTTCCCAGGAAGAGTGTATGCCAAGATGCCACGAAAATAATTGAAGCAAAGCTGGATGATACCCAGTGTGGTTCTTGTTGCGTCTGTAGCACTAAAGAAAAAATTTCTACTCTCAAGCAAATTATGGCTATGAGAGTCCTTTGCATGTAGAGATTTTTTTGTTAAACATTCAGCTTTGTCATAATCAAGTAGTTTTTGCATCAACCTAGGCTACTTGCTCCAATAGCCACTAAATTCTGAATATTTGAACTCGTACCCTCTGGTGCCGTTCTGTCACGGGATATGAAAACCTCTGTTGTTAAACCAAAATCGAATGACGTTTTTCGTTTTTGAGACATTTTCTGTCAATAATTCTGCAGCAACTCAGTGCACTGCACACAAGCTTAAATGTCACGTAATTCGTTCTTATTCTTGACGCCGGCAGCACGCTGCTGACTGGACCACCTTGGCTCACTTTCTGTCTTTGCCTGAATAAACCGCCGAATATCTGATTGTTTTATTCCAGACTTGACTGTTAATTCATACAAAAATTTATTTGAAATTTGCTGCGGTGCCAAAGTCCAGCCCGCGGGGAACATCCGGACCGCAATGGGTTCCCATCCGACTCGGTAACGTCCGTAGGCATGTTTAGTGTTTTAACAGTTTCGTGTAAGTAAATTAATGTGAGATGCAGTTACGCAAAAATCATTTGCTGTAACATAGGGTTTTGTCTCGATAAGCTTTAGAAATCAAAACCAACCAAGCTTTCCACTTTGATCAAAATCTCAACTATAAACGTTTTGGAGTTTACTTACATTGTGTGAAATAAATGTGATTTACTTATGACCTTGGGCCGAGGTCATTCGTTTGTAATGCCATACTTAGCAAAAGCACAGACAAGTAACCACAAACACGGATAATTGTTACTTCACAGCTGATTTTTCCATTGGAACTTGGAAGTTTCACCGCACCAGCACCAAATATTCTAAACGTGTTTGGCGCCTAAACTGCTTTATATACATTGCAATCTACATTAGCTTGCAAAAGTGCTGCAAAATTTGTAAGTTGCGGTAGGCATTTGGAGTTTGAAACATAAGCGTTATCTGGCGGTTTGTAATCTAAATTGTACCCTTTAACTCCCGCGCAGGCCACCACAGTGACCGATAAACATTTGATCAGCTAAACTCCTAAACGAATCGAGCTAGAAAGTCAGTGAAAACATACCTGGATCCAGAAGACAGCATAGAATCGATTGCGAATGACCAAACATATCTTTACATTTGAAATTTTTGCGAAAAATTTATATTTGTGTTTTTGCCGTACTGAAATTTTAGCAAAATCTGGAGTAAATGCGAAAAAACGTACACCGCATCCAGTTTAGCCGCCCGAACCGGGTTTTGCGCTTCCCCGACTGCCGAAATAGTCGAAAACAGGATCTGTTCGAAAAATTCGATTCGGGCTATTTCGGGGAGAAAATTAGGGGGTCCAAAAGTGGAGATTGGAAAATTGAATTCTAGATCACTGCTTAGGGTCCAGAGAACCTGATACAGGCGGTAGCAACTTGCTGAATGGCTGAAAATGTTCAAGAAGCTATTCGGAAGCCATAAAAGACCTTGGGAAGGTTGCTAGCCTAACTGCTTGGACGTTTTTGGCCAAAAATGGGGCTTGAAAACTGCTCTACCAGCTTATGGATATTTTGATTTAATTCCCAAATAAAATTTTCCGGTCAACATTTTGGCTTGAAATTTTGTGGAATGTTGTAAAACACCGAAATACACCTTTTTGGCACGTTTGGCTGGGTTGGTGAAAACCGGCTGGCAAATAAGTGGCTTGAACCTCAAAATAGCCCCGAAATCCGAGTTTTTTGCCCCCTGGACACCCCAATAAAAGGAAGTGTCAACTTTTAGATCATCACTGCAAAGGTGAGGTCTTCGCAAACATTTTGTATACAGAAAGTTTGTTTCCAACGTGTTTGGTTTAGGCTCTGTAGCCTACTGAATGGACGCAACTCAGTTTTCTAACACACGCGAAAAACGTTTTTTTCCCGGAAATGGCATCACAATGGCGTCAGATGTTGGCGCGACGTATTTTGAAATGTGCGGGCACGCCTCACGGGTGCAAATGATACTTCGGTGACTTTCTAGCTCTATCCGTTCAGAAGTTATGGTCGCTCATATGTTTACCGGCCACTATAATGGCCGACGCGGGCGTTAAACGTACACAAATTAATTACTTTTAGAAGACATTAAATCGAGTTTAACATAAGAATTCTCATAAAATAGAATTGTTAAAATGTTTTGACAATTGCGGATTTTCAAATAATAAGATTAACAGCAGGTTCAATGAACACGTTTTTCTTAAATTCTGTCAAGAAATGAAAGCGTTTTTACAGTGTTTGCATGCATCTTCGCATTGTGCACAGAAGCATGAACGTAGAAATACAATATGCACGTAGACACCGTTAGTGTTTCCAAATTTATTGTAGATTCCTATCTTGCAAAATGTAATACATTAGTATAATGTTCAAACATAAGCTATGTGCATTTGAAGCATACCTATGAAACACAACCCAACTGGCCCTGACAGTAAAGCACAAATATAACATTTGTTTCACGGCCTTTGAAAGGAGGGTCGAGGTAAGTGCTTCATTTTACTCATCCCGCAGGTAACGCGGGTGTTCAAATCAATTGGTTGTTTTTCCAATAGCCACCTGCGTTCATGATCCTTGTCTCAAGTACAAGCAGCAAAGACAGNACTTTTCTAAGATTCACGGTATGACACTTCGTGTCAAAATGGCAATTGTGAAATTTGTGAAGGCCTGAATGTAAAGCCACGTATANAGATATCTCACCTGCGCTGGATAGGCCGTGTGACCAGAATGCCCAGGAAGGGTCAGCGGTGCAAGACATGCTGCTTAAAATCCAAAGGAAGACCGTCCAAAAGTCGACCAAGTACCAGATAGCATGATTATAATTCTGACCTTGCCTGGGCCCGTCTTGGAGTTCATCGTTGAAAACATTCATGTTTCCGAATCCCAAGGCTGCTGCCCCCGCGACCTTTCCATTGGATAAAGGGGGTGCGAAAATGAATAATAGGCCACGGTATCTACGCAGGTGACGGCTGCCGGATTGGTAAAGAAAATCTTGAGCAGATTCAGAAACCAAATGATTCATGAAATTAATTATGGTCAAATATGCTGTTTCAAACAAGAATGAAGTATTATCTGTCTTGATGCATCAAGGAACGAGTACAAATGGTGTTCGGCCTGGTTTTAGCATGAACGTGTCTAGTCGCAAAAGCGTTGCACGACACACAAACCATGTTGTGATCTGAAAATACGCGAAAACGCTAGATCAGTATTTCGCAACCAGGGGGGGGGCATTTACAATACTCAGGGGTGCCGCGAGCTAATATGATTTTACATATATCTTTAAAAACACTTTCAAAATGTCATCAAAATTTCAAGTAAATTGATGTGGGTTCGCCGATGCGTGCCACAAAATATATTTCTCTCCTTCAGGGTGCCGCAAGCCTAAAAAGTCTGGGAAACACTTCGCTGGGTGATCACACGAATCTCTTCGAAAGTATTTTGTCGACTGAACGAGACCGATAAATTTTTTTTACTACATTCTGTTTTCCCACTAAATGTGTCTCCTTTTCTGAGTAGCTGTAAACAGTCTAGTCCAAACACCCCTAGATTATACACTGTTTTGCATGACGGAAGAACATATTCCAATGCTACTGTGAGGTTGAAAGCGGTTCGTATTTGCAGAAGCTAAAAACTGCAAACAAACCAATGAACCAGACTCCTGCAGAGGAAATGCAACACTTGCTTTATTTCAAGGAAAGAAAATAAGAACGCAAATGCACACCAAGGCAAAAAATTAAGTTCTTGTGTTCGCAAAAACTGGAAGACATTGACCAATGCGAAAAATGAAAGACATACTGCCAACAAAACTGATATCTTGTTTTCACCTGTTGATATATTAACCATTGTTTTCAAGATTGTCATACGTATTCGTGCATGGAGGGCTGTCGCTTTAACTCGCCTGCAGAGATGCGCATATACTCTACCACTACGTGATCACCACTGTTAACTTCCGATACAATTCGCCATTCCGAAGAAGATGGCAATTTGGTTTTAGTATAAACTGCAGAAGGCGTGAAAGTACTTCGAGTGTTGTCGCTCTGCTCTCTTTTTTTCGACGTGGGAGCCTCGGGTATCAAAAAACTAGCATCATTCCCAATGAACCACAAATGTTTTGATATTTCGCTTTCTTCAACCTTCAAAAGATCATCCCACTCGTTGAAATGCTTTTTCAGCTCGTTCATGCCAGCATTGGCATAATCGACAGCCGCCCGATAGGCTGCATAAGCTGCAACTTCCACATCTTCTTGGCATATTCCGTCCACATGAGAAGACTCTGCAATTGCCAGGCAAAGCATTTGACGTACAAATGCCCAGTAGCTTCCACCTTCAGCAACGATTCCACGACAAAACTCATTCATGACTCGCGGGAGAAAGTTGAAATGATAAACAACCTGGTATCCACCGCAACCTCTGAATGCAGACGTCACTCGACGGAAGACGGACTTTCCATCTTCAGCGCTTTGTAGCTTTACAACTAACTGATCATGAATTTGAGTCATCAAGTTTTCTGTTGAGCGCAATTGCCTATCTCTTTTAGCTTCTATTTCATCTTCTAGGGTTAACGAGCTTAGGAGAGACTTAACCGACCCATCGCCTGGTGTTTCCACTAGTCCGTATATGGGACTTCCAGTGGGGGAGCGAAGTGTTTCCACAAAACTGAAAGTACTAGTTAATTGTTTGGGGGGCTTGCCTTCCGAAGAATCAGTTAACGACTTTGAAGCAGATTCCGGAGCAGTGTCTTTCAGTGACGTTTCTTTCTTTTCTTCGTTTTGGCGAAAAAGCTTACTTGTTTGAGTTTGACCTTTTGGTGACTTTTTAAAAGGATTAACCTTTTTAGCAAGTTTTGATAATGTTGAAGTATCACTTTTATCTTCAGACATGCCTGGAGTTCGTGGAAAGGTTTAATCCTGCAGAAAACACTTTCGAAAAACTAAAACAAGCAATCTGCAAAAAAGCAGGTGCACTTTGTGCAAATAGGAATTTACAAGGCATTTCTTTACAAACAAAACAGGGATGACCAAACCTGCTTTATCTATAAGTTACAAAGAACCACAACTTAAAAATCTAAAAACACGAATTTATTTGCAATCTACGCTTCTGTGACATCAGAATTCTTTTTGGAACGACTTACAAAAGTAATGTACGGCACGCTTGCTACCACAGCACGATTTTACAATATTTCTACACTTTTCAATAGAAATAAAAAACTAAAAAACAAATGCATAATTTTTCGGAAAGCATAAAGGGCCGCTTGAAAAGGTTCGAAGAGCAGCATGCGGCTTGCGAGCCGCAGTTTGGCCACCCCTGCTATGAAGGCTTATTGCAAAAAATCAAAAGTAGCAAGTAAAAATACAAATGTAAATAAATTCAAAGTCTTAAGGATTCAAAATATTCTGTTTTTTTATGCGGAGAAAAATGGATACGGCACATCTTTTGGATGCGAAAAGTAAGGTTGTTACTTTACTCCAGCTACAAATTCATCGGTGCGGGAGCATGCACATTTGTAGGGGTTCAAAGGATATTTTGCCCAAGATTCCATAAATTTCCCGGAAAATATTTATGCGACAAACTTTTACATTACAGGTTTTCTGCGGTTGTTAGTACATTCTATTTTGCTCCACCATGTTCCCATAAACATAAAAATAGAAAATTCGGTACATGACATTTGGTTCATATTACTTTAGGAGCTGGACGATATCCCTTCAGGACCCTGGTGAGACACTTACTGCGTCATTTTGCATCACCATAGCGCGCCAGCCGGTTGAGCTAGAGAGCTGTTCGAACCCTCTGAATATGAGGGAAGTCTTGTAGTTTAGATCAAAACAATCAGAAAAGTTTCGGATGTTTTTGGTGACGTCATAATGTGGGGTAGATTTACGCATTTTGTCCGAGGTCACCGGGCCATGGGCGCCAACGGAAAGCGCCAATTTTTGACTCAAGTTTTTAGTGGACCTAGATTATAATACGAGTCTTTAGAGCCTTTGATTGGCCATCCAACCCAACTGAAACAAATATGCTAGCCGGTGCAAGAACATTGTCAGAAGCCACCAGGCTCGGTTCTGAGCATCTGCCTCACAGTTCTTAGATTTGGCCTTGCATTCACATTCCAGCTGTTGCTGTCAGCAAGAAACTTAACACCTAGCTAAGGACATACATGAAACATACATCACACTGTATGGAAAAATGTTTATCCAAACACTGTATTCAAAATTTGAAGCACAGCTATTTTACTAGTGCCTGGCATGGACTCTGCAAATATTAATTCGGTGCACAGCAGCATATTCGATTCCAACGGTATTCAATTATTAATAAAGCACGTAAATGAAATGCTCTTTTTCCCAAACTTCTAAATGAGTCAGTTACTGATCAAATCTCGAATACAAAAACGCGGGGTTACTAGACACGGTTTGAATTTGTATGTAGATATATGTATTGCGGGCCACTTTTGTGACCGGGAAAATATGATCGGCCAGAACTCCTGAACCAATTGGGCTAGAGAACCAGTGAAACCGTCCCTAAATTCGGGAGACAGCACGGAATCCAATGAACGTGACAAAAATATACCTTTGCATTCAAACTTGAGACAAATCTATATTTGTGCATATTTGTGCATTTGTCGTATTGATTTTTTGGCAATTTTCAGAGTTTCGTTCGGATTTTCAAATATTTGTTCGCATTTTCGATCCGGTGTTTACGCTTCACCTCAAGCAAGCCATTCCAAAAAAGCAACACCGGCCTGTTTTAGGGGAGAAAATTAGGGAGCGAAAGTGTAAGGAAGGTCAACTGACATTCAGATCACTTTTGGGGGTCCTGACAAAAAAATACAGGGGCTATTGACTTGGTTTGTTCTTTGAAGTGTTCTAGGAGATTAGCCTGCAAGCCTAGAGGGTTGGGGCGCTATTGCCAAAAATAGACCAAGAAATTCGCTCAGCCACCTTGTGGATCGTTTAATTCTTTAAGAACAAAATTTTCCTGCCAATGTTCAGGCATGAAATTTGGTGCGAAGTTGCAAAACACCCAAACACACCTGCTTCGCAACTTTGGTTGGGTTGGTAGGTACTGAGTTGCAGAAAAGTGACTTGAACCACAAAAAAATGAAATCAGTGGTTTTTGTCCCGTTGGACCCTCTACCACAAAAAATTCTTTTTATCATCATTGCAAAGTTAAGGTGTTTATCGACAATTGTGTAGAACGTTTATTGTAGAAAGTTTGTCTTTGTGTTGAGCTGAATGGCTGTTTGATTGGACGAAACTGGTTTCCCTAACCTACGAGAAATACATTTTTTTCCCGAAAACGAAATCACAGTGACGTCGCAGGTGCGCGCAAATTACCGCAAATGACGCAGTGCTGTCTCCCTGATCCGATGGTGCCTTCACTGGCTTTCTAGCTCAATCCGTTGAGATATTATGTGCGATCATCTAAAAAGTGGCCCGTGCGGGACTAAAAGGGTTGCAAGGACTGATCGAGAAGTGTTCAATGAAACTAAGAGCTTATGATTTACAATGTTCACTGCAAAAATAATTTTTTGAACATTATGTTTGCCACATACTGCATACTCGGTGAATCTGTTCCAAATGACCCATTGCAGAATTATTTATAAAGCAACCCAGTGAAATGCACCAGTGCAATCAAACGCTGAACTCCCACCAATGCGCAATGCTTCCATTAAGCAATTTAGTTTTTTTGTGGTTCAAAGAATTTGTTTAGCCAGTGGCAAAATTGAGCAAAGACAACTCCCTGTAACGCCGGAAGACCTGAAGAGCTTTAATTCGTTTCTCCAATTTGTTAACAAAAGGATACTTTCACAGTATGTGCAAATGAAGGAAAAAATTTCAACTGCTTCCTCACTGCATTCAAACCAGCGATTTACAATTTGCACTGTCATTAACGGAAACTGTTTTGTTGAAGACTTAAATCATTAATACAAGGATAAAATCCATCTGACTGACACCGAATGTAAAGCATTCTTTGTTGCATTTTATTGGCATGCGTTAAAGCATATCTATAACCACCTTATTTCTACACAACTGATTAGCACTTCACCAATCGTCATGTCCACGAGATTGTTGGCTCCATAAAATTACAAATTTTCAAAGACTGTCAAAAAAGCAGGAATATAAAACTAGCAACGTACAACAAAGTCTGATGTTGACTGATTTATTCTTCATTTGCCTTCCAGTATTAACTACAATTCACAAAATCTATAAACGCTAGGATCGTGGCATAAATTGCACCACAGCACACAGAATCAACGATCATATAAAAAGTTTGTAGCTTTGCAGGAAACAAACTCGCCACTAACGCAGTCTGAAGCACTGCAAAGTACATTGAATAGTTGATTTGTTATTGCACATTCAGATGTTGATACGTTTTATCCAAAGAACTATTTATATTCAACAATACCCAAACGTTATGGTTACTTTGGCCAACGAGAACCCTTCAAGCATGAATATCGCTGGCACAAAAGCAAACCTATTAATAAAACAATTTTTATCCAAACTAGGTTGATGCCAACCCCTTGCTGATGTTAACAATGAAATCACTCAACTCTCTAAAACTTTAACAGGGATATCACTGCCTTTAAATGAATAACTACACGTCCATTCATGATTATTTGCTTGTTGCAACCATATGATTCTTTTCTTATGCATCCCATCATCAGACAACTCGTAAATGTGAAACGCGAGTTCATCACTTGTGCAGCATTGCAACAAAATGCATGCACAGATTTTCAGAGCGCACTACCCTGAAGCGCAGGGCCTGCCTGTCGCGAACTGGTTCCACGCCTCAATCAAGCTCGAGTCAGTCCCATGTCTGCCAAAAATTCCATTGAAAATATCGCTGACAGTTTACAAACAGAGCGAAGCAGGAAAGAGAGGATTCGGTTTTTGCAACGTAGGTGTGCAGACGTGTGTTGTCAATGTGAGTTGCGAATATTAAAGCTAGCTCTTTGCTATACTCCAGTTTTCGTTTGTCAGAGCTGAGTTTCCGTTTCTAGTGTGTTTTTAAATAGGTCCATACCTGATTTTGTAGATTACGTAGATGGTACCTCACCATCGATTGTAACCGCGTTGAGAATTCACGGTACATTTGGGACGTTCAAATAGAGCATTTGTCAGAATCGCCAGATATATTCAGGTAACCCGGAGAAAACTGCAAGAAGAAAAAAATGCTTTCAGAATATGGGCTGACAACTTGTTTGGGCGAAGTTCGCAATTTCCGGTTCTCTTGTGGAGAATAAGCGGAGAACTTGCATCGTGCATATCTTAAAATGGGCATTTCTTTAAGTACAAAACATATTTCAAGTGTACCGTTTAGGGCAATCTCTTTATTCAAAATTGCTTCTCTATTCAAAACCACTAACTGGTAAAGGAGTTAAGGGGATTCGAAAGGTCATTCGTGCGATGAAATAAAATTTAGCAATTCTGAAAACGTTGCTTTTTTCAATTTTGAAAAAATGCAATATGAAATCACTATGAAGCCTTGCATTCGCTGTCATGCTTCGTTTTATTCATATGAACAAGTGACAAATATTTATGTAAAATGTAAAATTAAGCAGTGTATGCCCTAACCGTAACGGAAAAAATTGTCTCATTGTGGAACACTCNNTTACTGCGCTGATAAAATGTGTCGTCACTGCAAAGGAAACATCTCATTTGCAAAGAAACTGAAAGTTTGTCTGCATTACCAAACACAATNCAATCCAAATTTGAATGTTATGCAGAGGTTAGTAAAAACCAGCCAGTGACCCCCTCCCGTTTTGTGTCGTCCACGATGTCCTTCACTACCAAGTTCACGCGTTGAGAACATGTTTAGGTCTTCACCAAATGCACGCAAACTTGAAAAGCGCCGAGTAGACTACTCCTAATTTTTATAGGTAAACCCTTCATCTGTGGCGTCTCTATGTGATTCAACCAACCAGGTAAGGCTTTCCTGGAGAACAGTAAGTCAGTAGATATTTTTTTAAAGATTGTCAAACGCTGTGTAAGGTAAAATGCCATTTCCGGTTGACGCACGCTATCTAAATATACATTTACATACGGGAATCTTCTGGGAAACATGAGTCAACCCATTTTTGGAAGTTTTCGGTTGCACGTATCTACTAGATATTCCCCGTTGCGTAGGTTGACAAAAAAGCAAAAGCAAAGGCAAAGCTACATTTTCATTCGTGTAAAAAATACACCGTTTACAGTGGCAAATTAAATTCGAATTAATCCATAAATGGCTTGAACTGCAGTTTTGCGAATTCTGTCAAAGTCGGTTAGACTGGATTCATTTTTAGTGAAACAAACTATGATTAATAGGGCAAGTTTTTGTTGCAGTAACAAAGCGAGAAAGTTGCATTTATTTTCAGCGAAAGTTGCATTTATGCGCTGTAAGTTGCATTTATG
>JGI24021J15306_10006168_pt1 | contig 14374 bp, 13 predicted proteins | sample Ectturendosymbi1_FD_15306 | JGI IMG/M metagenome (IMG submission 15306) | reverse complement strand
ACGCGTTTTTAGAGCCCTTGATTGAGTTTCTAGCGTTTCTGGTTCAAAAGTTAGGCCAAAAAACAGCTAATTGGTAAGGGGCTTTTCTCAATACTTTGGAGGATTTCCCTAATTTTAATGTTTTTTGGCCCTAATCTTGGAACCAGGAACGCTAAATCCCATTCGGACCTTTCAAAGTCCCGAAATGTAACCAAAAAACAGCTAAACTAAAAAAAATGTATGTCATTTAAAATGACTCCTGCGGGTCTTAAAGAGAGGTCGGGCAAAAATGCTGACATCAGCAAAAAATAACATAAACATCCTATCATTATATAAGCATTAAAAGATACAGATATCCTAAACTGAAACATTTTTTTTATTGCAAACTACATACCTTCACGAGCCTTTAGAGGGTTTGAACAGCTCTCTAGCTCAATCTGACGGCGAGTTATTGCCTGGGGAGAAATGCCCCCCAGAGTGGCTTTTGAGGGAGCAAAATTTTGGTCCATTTGGTTTATGAGCCATAATTTTCGCTCCCGATATGCTAGGAAGTCAATCAAACGCTCTATAGACGCGGATTTTGACCTAGTTTTCAACTAAACTTTTGAGTCCAAGAAATTGCCCATTGGAACGGCGCCCAGGGCCAGGCAAAGATGGTCAAAATAACGCAAAAACACCCCTACTTGTGACGTCACCTCCAGAAATCCCCCCACCAAAAACGAAAAACGTTTGTTTTTCGATTTTGACTACAAGACTTGCTGAATCCGTAGAGGGTTTGAACAGCTCTCTAGCTCTCTAGAGGCTGGCGAGTTATGGCCAAAAGAGTGCCGGCCACTATAGTGGTATGCGCGGGACGTAAAGGACTACACAGTGTTTTTTGGCGGGAGGGTCGCAGTTGACACTCTTGATCAATGAGCTCTCCTGCGTATCATCCAGTGTTCGTCCATTGATATCAGAAACTGTGTCGCTGAGCCGTTGCAATTCATACTCCTTTGTAAATTCCCAACGTAAAATCCCGAACGTGCACAAGACGAAAAAACAGCGAAAATCAGCTAGTTGGCCCTATACCAAGCCTTCGCTTAAAAAGGAGAAACTATGCCACTGAGAGCAAAAATTGCCAAATGGAAACTGCAATACGGCAATACCAACTTTTCGATTGAAACCAGAAACTGTACCACTGGCACTTGCTATCGCAACCCATCCTCCTTTGTAAAATGCTGGTGGAAAATCCCAGCCAAAATAAGGCGAAAAGCCCCGACAATAAACTAAACGCTGACCTCGAAGTTAAGAAATCATTCTTGACCTGCAACGCGGCATCAATGTTTTCTACAGGTCAATACGGAGAGTAATGCGGACATGGCTGGAAAGGCACTTTGCGGAGGATTTCTACTCTCCACCCGATTTCAAACTTCTACACAAGATCATTGCCGTCGCTGAAGGCGTTCGAGATGAAAGTGGTGGCGACGGCGATTGCGAATTCCTCGGATATGTCAGGTCAAAGTTGAGCGCAGCCGAGGTGATGAATACTCAGGAGGAGGCGATAGAAAGTAAGTTGCAAGGNTTAGTTTTGCTCTTGCAATGAAAGCGTACTCTGTGCCAGGCATAAAAAAATCAGTGAAAAGCCCAAGTGTCCCTCGAGCAGCAAATCGACAACTGAGGCTTAGCGTTATGGATAATTTACCCTTGCGTAATAGCTGTATTGACAAAAGAGCAATCAGCGATATCCAATAAAGGTTTGGCAGAAATGCAACTGGTTAAGTCGTACTATTGGCGCACATGCCAAACTTCAGTTGCTTGATTTAAAGACAAATCCTGCCAAGAATGAACTTTCGTTCTTGCTTACTTGGGCTTTGTTCAGCTACGTACGTGAAATGCGACATTCGTTGCTCAGGTTTGTTTCACTGTAGAAGATTCTGTGCTCAGCTAACATCGAAGCGTGTGAACAACTTCTGATGGATTTACTGCGAGAGTCGCGGCACTTGCGTTTTTTGCAAGCTTCCCAACGGTTGGCATCGCAACCATGAGGGAAAGATAAAAGACACGTTTTAATCAGTTGTAAAACCCTGCCCTGATACTGAGCAACTGATTGACTCATTTTTCGGGCAGACCTCAACACCCCGACTCATTTTTCGGACATCCACAACGAAACGGAAGACTTTACTCTTGACACCGAACCGGCTTTGAACAGCGACGCCGCGAAGATGCTATTGACAGTCTTTGATCCGCTTCTGGTGGCNGAACAGTTGACAGTGAAGGATGCCGTAAGTTTTCAACTTTTTATTTTTGTCAGCTAAAACAACGAGGTTGCACGTCTTGTTACTAGTCGATGTAAGCCCATGGGAAAATTGCAATTTGTTTGAACATTTGCTCGGCCTCATTTGCGTTGTTTTCGTGAGGGCTGCCTTGTCATAAAAGGCAGACCTTCCTACAAATATCCTTGACGTTAGCATCCGCCAAAAGCGCTGGTCCGATCTCAATTTTGCCAGATGCCAGCTAAGAACGAGCCTCAATGTTCTTTTTTTGACGATCCGCTGTGATACCTGCGACGCTGTGGCAACGTTTTCATCACGGAAACCATTTAACAACTACTTGCAGAATCTGTTCTTGCGCGTTGTTCCTCATCACTGCCTTAAAGCGGTGCGCTCCTCCAAGGATAAACCACCCTGCGTTCGCGCAACCATTGAACAATTCAACCGGATCGTGTACTGTGTGCTCGGGACTTGCTTGTGCGCTTCGCTGAAGACCTCGCAGCGAGCGAAGATTCTTTGCAAGTGGATTGAAATAGCGCAGGTGAGCTGAAATGTTTAGGTTCGTCTCCGGCCAGCCAAATAATTGCTGTGGGTTTTGCTCTATCAAGTGTCTAGCCCTAAACTAAAGAGCCTAGCTTCGTTTATTAGACATAATGTCGTTGGGAGAGCGAGCGTCTTGCCGATGTACCTTTTGAGCTGCTGAACTACTCACAATCAACATGTCTTTTGACAGACCCGAAAAATGTAAACACAAACACAGAGGCAATCATGATAATTTAAACATAACCATAGCGGTTGCGGATGCGGAAGTTGGTTTGCACTGCAAGACCCACACTGCATGTGTACGCAGTGGTCCTGGCCTGGGTTGTTGATTTGAAGCAACTGAAACGAAGTGCTATCCAAGTTTGCCTCGGTCGATACCACTAATAAGGTTCTGCTTGCACTTCCGCACATTGCGTGGCCGCAATTAAAACCTCGACTCTTCCCTTATTCGGGTGGACTTGTTGGAACTGCTCAAAACGTTTCCCGCTACTCAATTGCAGCAATGCAGGGAGCTTAAGAACTTCTCATCGCTTCACGCCATCGTGTCCGGTCTGCAAACGCACGCCATCCACCGGCTAAAGAAGACCTGGCAACACGTTCCTCACACCCATACCGAGTTGTTGAACGAGATTTCGCAAATCAATATGAAAGACATGCTTTTGAAGGTTAGATTCACATGGCTGAAGTTTACGACACTATTTTACTGTAGTTTGCTTCTTCGCAGTGAGAGCATTTGAAAGCAGGCGAGACGAAACCGTCTTAAATGTTCTCTACTTGTTCTTCAGAAAAGAAATTGTTGATGCCGGTTATACTGATAAGGATTTTTTGAAAACAAAAGTTTTTGAAAATGTAGAGTTGCTATATCTGCGCTACAGAAAATGCGGATTTAGAAAATTGGAAAATAAATGTCCGACTTGGCTTAGACGCCAACTCACGATAAGCAGTGCTTGTAGGAGATTCACCCCTGATCTGTGGGTTGGATTTACTGCAGGTGGGAACGGCCAAAGTCAACACGGAGAGCAGCTCCATCAGCAAAGTACGTAAAGATGCCACTTTTCGACGACAGCGCGCGATCGATTCGGGTATCATGCACGGGACTGTCCCATATCTGGGTTCGTTTCTGACGGACCTCACGTACTTGCATACAGCGAAACCGGATTATCTCGAGGTGCGGTTTGTAACTCCGCTAAAAGCGCTTTGTGACTGCCATTTTACCTATTACGTTTCATTTAACCTTACTGAGATGATTGGAAAAATTATTGTAACCCTGTGAGTTATGAAGTTTGTGGGTTTGCAAAGGCATAAGCTATAGCTTGCTCCGTAACCTTGGAGACAATCAGTAGCAAGTGCGAGGTATTACTACAGCTCAGAAAGTTGACTTAAAAATATTTAGGTTGCACATAGTCGTCTCGTTCAAAATAAAAGTTAATTCCCTAGAACAGGGTCTCCAAACTACGGCCCGTGGGCCAAACCCAGCCCGCGAAGCCATTTCATCCGGGCGCAAATATTGACATTTTGTCAATAATGAAAAAATAATATTTACCGGTATGCGAAAAATGTGTTGATTTGATAGAATGTGACATTACCCGAAACAATCACATTACGTAAGATGTCCTGCCCTCGAACTGTTGTTTACTAGCTTATGTGGCCTTCTGACAAAAAAGTTTGTTGACCCCTGGCCTAGAGAATTCAACACTTTTCTCTTGTATTGTAGAAGCTTACTTGAATCTAGGTTGCTGCCGTTGTTAGTGGCTGGTAATTTGCACCGGTGCTTTTTAGAATCGCCTGATAAACTTTGACAAATGCCGGAAAGAGTTTGAACAGTTGGCGCAGCTACAGCTTTGGCAAGCTTCGTGCAAGGGCTACCAGCATATCGAATCTGACCGTCGTTTTAACGATTGGTTCAACTCCATTACACTGCCATCAAATGAGCTGGCGTAAGTTTGATAAAAGGTTTTGACATAGCGGAAAGTTGGAAAGTCATTTTGTAAGTGATTGCGATGTTAAGTGAGACGAGTTGTGTTTTCAGAAATGCGCTTGTGGATAATTATGCGTTATCGGACATGTTGGGTGCTTTATCAATTTAAATGATTGTGAATCGTTGCTTGAAATGTAACTATATTTCCGCTTTTTCTGAAATTTGATCATTTTTTTTTTACTTGTCAGAAACAAATTGTCAGAAGAAATTGAAAGTCCATCTGTTCTCCCTGCATCTCCAAGTAACAACTTTTTCACCCCTGTCAAAAGATCTCAATCAGAGTAAGTATATGCATTTGCAATTAACATATTCATGGTAATTGTTCAGCAGCTGCAACCAAGTGGAAAATAGCCTTCTCGAAACGTGCGTTACTTTTTGATATCCGACCTCAGCACTCTCAGACTGCAAACATTTCAAAGAGCTACAGTAGGTTTAGCAACATTTCCTGCGAGCTAGCGGAAAATGAAAACGTGTAAAAGAGTCGTGGATTAAAAAATTTTTATTGTCATTGCCACTTTCGGAAGGTCACTGCAATACCGTATGCCTATGTTAAAGCTTATTTTCCATTCGGTTACAGTGCGAAAGTGATTCGTTTTCGAACCACGGCACGTTACGTGTAGATAGTTCATGCCTTCAATTTCCAGGGAGTGGTGTCAAAATTTGTTTGACTCAATATCCTTGAAGAGATTGATATTGAAGTCCTTATTTGACAGCATCACAAGCCTCAGAATTTTTCCATGTTTAAGTGTTCGAACTAGCGTGTCTCTCATGCACACGTTCAATCTGTACTATGACTTGAACGACTCCTTGTGCTGAAGCCTGTTGGAAGACAGTAGTTCCGCTTTTTTTGTTGTTTTTTTGACCCCATATAATACTTGGAGATTCTCGGCTGTCGCCTTGTGCTACCTGGTTTCAAAAAGGCAAGTGCTTTTTTCAATGACTAGCCACTAATTCAGGGTCTCCTAACTTCTTTGTCCGAGGGTCACATAATCTATCACCCAACAGTTCAAGGGCCGCACATCTTACGTGATGTGATTGTTTCGGGATATGTTACATTCTACCAAATCAGCGAATATTTCGTAAATGCATTATTTTTCGTTATTGACAAAATGTCTCCGTGGGTCGGATGAAATAGCGTCGCGGGTCGGATTTGGCCCTCGGCCGTAGTTTGGAGACTTGTGCACTAATTCAACAAAAAATACACAACAAGCAACACAACTAACTTTTGCGATTTTAGCATTCGTAGTAAGGCTATGTTAACGAGTAATCGCTCGCATTTTTCAAGATTGTTTTGTTTCACCTGGATGTTTTTTGGGTACCACGCAGGGCGGTATATCCACTGCATTAAATGATGCATAAAAACGCAGCCCACGCGTTTTGTAGTAAACCACTTTTAGAACAAAGCAGTTAGATCTCACTGTTGTTCTTGGGTAGTTTTGTTACCTAGTGCTTTATATTCCTGAAGTTAAGTCGGAGAGTCAGAAAGCATAAATGTATTTTTACTCGAAAAAGTCCATTTCACACAAAACGATCGCTGGGCGAAGTGCTGTTTTCGCTTTGATAGTTGACTTGTGCCACATCCCTGGGACTGATTCTCAGCAGATTCAAAGTTCACTGAAAAGGAAACTTGCCGGCGCACCTCTAACACTGTCTATATTTCACATAATTTTTTTCAGGGCTAGCAAAATATCTGCCGAAAACGTGATGGCTGTTGATCGCTATATGTGCACAGATATAGTCATTGTACAACGTTTTATCAACATGACATATCGCAGCCCGGGTGCTTTTTGAAGTAACCGCTTGAGTGCTTTAACATCAAAGGGTCTCCAGATACGGCTATTGTTTCCCTCTTGTGTGCTCTTGTAATCCCCAAGGGCTACAAGATAGGTCGCATGCTTTGTGCGTCGTTGCTTGCAATGTCAAGCGCATGCTCTTATCCCGCTATGATTTCCAGCCTGCAACGTTACAAACCTTAGAAATTCCATACAAACAATGTGGTGACAGCCGTATTCTGTGGATAAGGCTTGCTGACACTGCATGCAAGCAACAGCGAGCGACGTTTAGATGAAGACTTGTTGTTATTGCATTTCGTATGTGTTCCGCGTGTGCCGCAAAAGAGTTTGGGAAGCGCTACTGCTGAGCCTCCGGGCATTTATCTTTATCCTGAAGCTATAAATGAAAAATTGAAAAATGTAGACATCTTTGTCACAGGGTCGTCGCTAGCGGGGGGCAGGGGTGCCCGGCCCCCCTATTTGAAATATGTGCCGCCCCATTTCATGGTTGGTCCCCCCGGTTGCTGCATTCATCCGATATTGTATTTAGAAAATGTGGCCCCTCCGTATTTTTTGGCTCCCCTGCTGCGAAATCCTGGCGACAACCCTGCTTTGTAACCGTCCATTGCGGCACTAACGGTGTTGACGTGAGAGTTTGGTGAAACTTTAAAACTTTAAAATCATCACTGTCAAAATTTAAATTGCACAAACGTTTTGGTCCGCCTTGGTGCGAAAAAGTTGAGATATCTTTATGTAATGTTGTTTTCTTGGTTTCAGTCGCATCTTCTCGATCCACAGTGGTCCGTTTGATTCAAGCGGAAGCGGGAGTAGCAGCGCAACACCCAATCATGCTCGAAAGTATAGCGACGATGCTAAAGACACCAAGTGTGTACCTGTTGAATGCATCTCGTGTTATTGCATGCTAAGTCTTGCATTAAGTTCAGTTGCATGCGTTGGGTTTTAGTTCTATTGAAAACAGCAACACCTTTCACTGTCATGTCCCAGTAAATGGAACTATATAGAAGCAACATCGATTGAGTGTAATTTGAAACAATTAAACTTCTTAACACAAGCTAAAAACGACTGATTTTCGCTATAACCGGAAAAGGTACGAGGATCTTGTGTACGAATTTTAGGAAATATGCATAGGATCACAGTGGAAAAATATGATTTTCTAAGAACCAGCCTACCAAAAATCTTAGTTGTTTTGCATTGGTTTTGCAGTCAGTGTCACATGTTCATGCGGGATTACTTGCCAAGTTACTGAAACGGAAGGTTAGGAAAACCAAGAGTCAGAACCAGGCAGTTTGCTTTTCTGAGTGGTACATTGCTTTTCTGCCACGTAGTTTTAGACATTGTCTGCCACGTAGTTTGAGACATAAAAATCATTTGGCTCAAATACCCATGATATTCTGTCTATGAAACTCTGTAAATATGGCATTTGTGGTGCAGCCCTTTTATCCACATATTTTTGTACGACCGAAGACAGTTCATAATGCTTGGATAGCGTTGTTCAAACCGCAGTAACATAACATACTGCGTATCACTAGTTCGTTTCTTATTTTTGCTTCATTGATCTCCCCCTACCAGGGTCAGTATTGTTTCCTAATGGTACAGAATTGCTTTGTTCAGCACTTAACATGAAATCTCTTGAAGTGACTACCGAGGACCAATTTGAAAATGTTCATTAAGCGAGCATGTATCAAATGCATCCAGTCTGAACTTACCATATCGAAGCTGCTGATGTATCGTATTGTGATTTTGATAAAATCTTAAAAACTCGTGTTTGCATAAATTTAGTGAGGTCCGCAATAATACAGTGATGTTTACCTGATATTAACAGAATAACCTGAATGCTACTGTATATCACAAGGGCAATGTTTTCGAGATAACTGACCTACTTATTCCTTGGAATTAAATCTGACCTACTTATTCCTTGGAATTAAATCTCTTGACTTGTTGTTGAGCCTTCAAGGAATCATAGTCTTTATGTATGCTAGCGCATGCACGATACTTAAAATAGCTTCATTGTCTCACACAATGATTTCCCCCGGGTATTTGAAGTTTATAACCACCAGAGCGAAACAGGTGTCCTTCGTCCCCACTATCAATGATGTCAATCTCTTCCTCCATGGAATTGAAAGTATGGTATTAAATCCTGTCTGAAATGATACCCCTGTTATAGAACAGATTACGAAAATTTACGTACCGTTTGTGCTGGTCAGAACAAAGCAATGTAGGTCGGACTGCAACCGTAGTTGACGTGGACATATTTGCTGATAAACCAAGCCACACACTAAAGAAACATAACCTCTGTTTAGCGATGGTTAGATCAGTAACATTGAAAAATATAGGTTGATGAACCATGTTTATTTCAATACCGCAGGTAAGTATATCCCATGGTTGGGTCTGAGTTATATGGTAGATTAAACATGACAATAATTTGGGCATGTTATCAAAATAGATTGCTGTATCTATGTTAGATCACAAAACGTCTAAAAACTCATTTTGGTGTGGTTTAACGAATTTTTGATTAGCCAAACGCAGAAGAGTACAATGTCAGGGTTAATACCTTCATGATGCAGATATCCATGCATCACCGCATAAGAATTAGTTTTCAAAGCTTTGGCTGAAGGAAATTATATGCTCAAAGTAAATGAGGGTCAAGCATCAGTTATAAAATAGTTTTGTACTTTAATAGATTATTGTTAATATGGGTCAAACCAGATTTTTCTGACTGTTGCAAGTATATATGAAGTAGAAAACGTGTAGAACCGCTTTCCCAGTTTAACCCCAGGCTGAGCATGGTTGGAAAGTTTGATAACTTCACTAGGTTACGAATTAACTGCATGCAAGCTTTCTTACCTGAAAAAATACTGTGGCCTACTACGCCATCGCTGCTTTATCAGGCTAAAAGCCATTGATGGCTAAGGTAACTTAATGCAAAGTCACCATGCAACTATTTGGGAATAATGTAGAGCAGTGGTTCTCAATCTTTTTGCTGAACGGAGCCAATACCACACTTACAACTTCGTCAGAGGGCGCACTAAAGAAATTTAACACAAGTCAGTTGACACGTTTTGTTGTACTGCAGAACGAAGTCTGTTACACAAAACATTAGAGATTTTATTGGAAGACTGCTGAACGCCGCACAAAGGTTGCTTGAGAGCCGTATTCGGCCCTCAGAACAGTGGTTGAGAACCACTGATGTAGAGGCTCAAAGATCTGCGAAGACAGGAAGCAAAAAGTGAATAAAGCAGTTCGTGACTCATTAAATTATTCCGTCAAACGTCGCACACGCAAGAATGACGCATGCAGTTCGTTTACTTAGTTTAGCTAAGAATAACCCTATGTCAAGTAAGCATCAGTGCTTCCCGCAAAAAAACAAGATTTCATCGCGTGAGACGCATTAACATCGAGCGTGACAGTTGGTAAGGGCAATTGTGGAGATTGTAAAATGCGTTTTGCAATGAACTTTTACAATAACGACAGAAAGGGCGTAAACAAAGAATGGACTCTCCGGTGTGTTCGCCGCGATTTTCTTTGCGGTGCAAAATTCGGGTCGATGCATGACCTGTGCCATGTTCATCTACATGAGCACAGTCGCACTCCTACGAACCGGTTCGCAATAAGCTTGGACGTGTGCGTGACTTCGCGCTTCTACAAGACTAAACGAACGGGTTTCGTATCTAACCCTGCCGTTGACGGCCCAGTTTTACTCAGCGGAACAGCTCACCGGACTATGCCCAACTCGCCTGACCTTCCCGGTTGTAGGAAGTCGGAGCACAATTTCTTCCATTAGATTAACTCTTGTGTGCTGTTTTTCTTCATTTTTAATTGAATTAGTCCGCCGTATATTTAGTTTTCCCTCGAACTGCTTTTTTACCCGCTCGAAGAGACCTATCAACGACGAATTCGGCCAGAGGTCCAAAATCCAGCCACCACCAGCATCTCCGCGTACTATTGCACTTGACTCTTTATTGACTAGTGCTGTAATATGTACTTCATGTGGCACAGCGTGAAAAAAATCTCAATGAATGCATGTCCATCGGTTTAAAACGGCAAGCAAACATTTATGTGCTGCGTCTAAGTGTTTGACCAATAGCGGTTGATGCTGTGTATCCTAATAACAAGAACGTTGTTCAGCACGGACACGTAAAACTTGTGTTGTCTCGTAATTTAGCTCTTGCGTAAGTGGCGTCATGGTAACGATTACGAAAATCGCTCCACAGTTTTTGTAACGCCTCTGCATGTGCATATAGTCAGGCTCACCTTGTCAGATGGTCACAAGCGCGATCATACCTCTTCGGTGCAAGATGCGCTGAAGCACAGTATTCAATCGTTTTCAAACCCTTATTTTCTCGGCGGCAACAGCAGCCTTTGGAAGTCGCGAAACATCACAGCCTTCATCATTCTCTGAGTTTTGCGATGTACTTTTTAGTATAATACTGCCATGTTGGGCTTCTGGGGTATATGTCCGTTGTAGTAGAGTGCAGTTTTGCATAAAGGGAAATGAATTTCTCAAACACGTTCTGCAGAATTAATTCACAAGTGGGCAAGTGAGATAGCTAACTTCGTTTACCTGTCTCCATTAGCAAACTTATGTACGTAATATAAGCTTGAGCTGTTTTACGATGAATTCAAAAAATACGCCAATGTTAATTTGCCTTTTAGCATTCCTCAAAATATTTTCACTGAGAACGTCGTTTTCGAGACTTGCATTGGAAAAGTCGTACACCGACCACTTATTCGTAACCAGCTTCCAGTACATCAACAACAACATGTTTCCTCCGTAGAAGGTCAAATATCAAAATGTAAACAACCCTTGTCTTTTCAGTGGTGGAGGCTCATCTGCTGCGAGCAAGTCGAATGGCCATGCTGTTGCGGTCGATTCCCAGTCCGATGAGGTAAGCTCTGCTTTCCATAATCATTAATTCGATGTTAGCTAGTTTGCTGGATTGATAAATTTTAAAACAAGAACTGTTGATAACATCTTGCTCGGCTAGACTACTATGGGTAGTAGTGAAACATTTTTCAGTGTCCACGATTCCTACACTTGTATCATAATGACGCCGGCTGGTAAAATAGTTTTTTTCTTGTCCAAACGTGCAATTCAACAATTTTACGTAAACGTCAAAAAAATTATTGCATGTAGGGTTTGCCGACAGCTGAATTTTTGTGGAGCTCTAAACTTGCTCGACCGATTTCACAAAATTTCGCCGACGACCGTCGTATTGCAAATTTTCTTATTCTAGTTGTTCTTTTTCATGTCGAAGCTTAGCCAAAACTTTCTCAAAACGGTTTGCGTTCTTTTGTCAACAAAAATTGCAATTGCTTTTTCCAACAGGAGCGGGTTATCAAAGTCATCGTCGTTCGCAACGTCTCGCCTTGTGTCGACGAGACACAGTTGGCCGATGTAAAAGAGATGAAGGTGATTATGCGACACGGTTTCTACGATGCAACTGCTACGTTTTACCAAGAAACAGAATCCGAAAATTTACTTTTTTTTAATTAACCTTCAAAGGCTTGATTCCGTTCAACGGGACTTCAAAGAACTTTACAAAATTGTTACAGTAGGTTGGTTCTTTATCTGCAGCTGAGCTCGAACGACCGCACTGGGACAGTGGTGCGCAACGCCCTGGCATTATTCAACATTGGAAAAGAGTCCGCCAACGCCTACTCACTTGTCCAGCTTCTTCCTGATGCAAGAGGTACCTCAAAACTTCGTCAATCCAAGCGTCTTGCACATTTAAAAAATCTTTTTAACTTATTCAANGAATTTGCCCAATCGGCCAAAGGGTTTCTTTGTCTGCGTGTCCGGGGGTCTTGGTCAAAATAGTGGCCGATTATTCCAGAAAAATATAGCCGGTTATATCGTTCTGGAAACGTTAGTTTAATTGAAACCCTCCTGTTGCTTGTATTATGATATGAAGCAACTGACGACCACTGACGAAGCACTTATGACTTAGTTTGCATTCCCTATTTTAGAAATTTCCCGGCTGGCGAAGATTTCGCTAAATGTTATGATGGTTGCTTAAAAGTTTCTCTTTCCAGCATTTATGAAAAATACGGCCTGCTCTGATGGTCTTCAAGAATTACAGCTTTATGTTTTTTTTTATAGAACTGTGCATTCCCGATTCTTCTAATGTTTTCTACGCGATGAACAGCTCGATGAAGGAATATCATTTTGCGTTACTGGAAGATGGCTCCCAAATAAAGCCTGTGATGTAAGTGCTTGAGCAAATGCTTGAAAGCGTGTCAATCTTACGTAAAAATTCCGTTGCTAAACATCGTATTTCCACAAAAAAAATACTGGTTTTCTTTAGCCCACAGTAAGTGCGTTTGAAATTAGGATACGTGGCATACGTGATAACACCTTTAACTTTAGACGTTCCAGTTCTCATAAACAAATTTGTAAAATACCATAGTAATCGAAAATATACTGTTCCGTCTACCAAGGACAAAAATGTCATAGTCATTGGCGGCATTTGACACAGAGAGTTAATGCATCCGACTTTTTACTATATTCTATCTGACGGTGGATGCAGATTCGAACCAGCCAGCCCTAGCGACTTTTTCACACTGCATAGCCCCGTGTGTGCTTTCAGAAACAAAGCTCTTTTTTTTCAGGCGACCTGCATCGTTGCAACTTAGCGCTCCGCCTCTGAAATCCAATAAAAAGCATCGTAAAACGGCGAGTATGTCATCAACCTCGCAAAATCTTACGTCGCCCATGCGAGGATTTTCCCGCTACCTGGCCATGGGAGGTCTGTCAATTGCCAGCGGCTCTTACTCTCCCGCTAAAGAGTCCCTGCGCCGAGAGGACATACCCCCTAACTTCCCCACAGAAAGAAGAGACGCCCTGATCACTGTGGACGACAGTGCCCTTATACTTGCCAAATATTCATCGAGCGGTCGTGTTGACAGAGAAGACTTCGATTCCAGTTGGAACCAGAAGATGTGGAAGATGATGCGAAAAGGGCAGAGACAAAACGATTCCGAAGCAGGTGAGATTTAATTTGTTATTGCTATGAATTAGTCGCGTNAACTCGTTAAGTGCAAACAGCATTCGGTAGGAATGTATTGAAAGAAACGAATGTTTACANATATTAAAGCAGGACGTGAACTCAAACGAACTAAAAACATTCAAAATATATTTCATAAGGTACCAGGCATGCGAAACTATGTTTTCAATATTGAGCAGTGGCGTAAAACGTCTCAATTAACTTGTGCATGTTCTTGCGAGGCTTGGCAAGCAAAGAGTAATACTGTCCATGTTTTAGACGAGAGTTTGTAGAATTTCATGGCATTTGAAAAACAACTCTGTTCGCTGACTTGAATAAAACTGGTAAAAATCACGATATCGATTTGTATTATACGTAATGGGTGTTTTTTTGTTCATGCGTTTACGGTAAATTTTTACTTTTGTCCAGCTTTTGACAACTCAGACGACGAAGAGTCGAACAACATCCGCCCTCGTACGCATCGCATGCGTCGTGACCGGTTCCGGCACTCCGCTGTTTTACCTGAACAAGCAAACTTCGACTTCGCGCCAAGTTCCGAGTCAGCTTCAACGTACAGCCGAAGCTCGACCGCTTCGGAAGACAACGACGTGGTTGACGGGATGCGCTGCGACGCTCCTGAAGATGAAGCTTTTCCAGCCGCGCTTAAAAGTATGACGTTCCCACGCAACAGAAATGCTCCAACGCCTTCCGTGGACAGAACGTGGACGCGCCGTGGCGCCGTGCGGAAGCACCAGAGCAGTCACCAATTCACGGCTGGAATCTACCGTCAGATCTCCGATCAAGAACTCGCTGCTAGGCTTGATTCTGATACGATGGTGCCAGAAAGCG
>JGI24021J15306_10006165_pt1 | contig 14375 bp, 5 predicted proteins | sample Ectturendosymbi1_FD_15306 | JGI IMG/M metagenome (IMG submission 15306) | reverse complement strand
GGGCCCTAGGCCAGGCAACATGAGCCAAAATGACCCTAAAACTACTTCACTTATGACGTCAGTCACAAAAAATCCGCAACCCCCAACCAAAAATTTTTTTTAAGTGGAATCTACTAGGCTGGCCGATCCGGTTGAGCCCTTGAACAGCTCTCTAGCGAAGTTGGCGGATGAGCTAGGGCTTTGGTAAGGCAACTGAAAACTGCTGTTTTTTAGGCCGAAATCAAAGTACGAACATATCGTACCCCGGTTCTCAAAGTGTTAATTTAGGTTGGAAATATGCACAATATGACTTTATGACCTAACATGGAAAATATACTTTTTATGCCTTTATAACTTTTCTTATGGACTTCCTAGGGGTGCCAGTTTTGTTTTAAAATTAGATTCATAATCCATAGCTTCTTGAAGCACAGAAAATATGACTTTTTTGACTTGCAATGACCCTAGTCAAAACTTTTGAACCCAAAACCCCAGCAAGTCATCCAAAGTATCAAAAGACTTGGATTTTAGCCTAGTTCCAATAAAAACTAGAGCAAAATACTACCGTCTAGCGGTTTGGGCCCAGGGCCAGATGAAGTCGGCCAAAAAGGCCTAAAAGTACAGGGCCAGATGAAGTCGGCCAAAAAGGCCTAAAAGTACTTTTTATGACGTCACTCAAAATAAAAACCAAAAAATTTTTTTCATTGCAGACTCAAGGACTTGCCGAGTCTTTTGAGGGTTTGAACAGCTCTCAAGCATAAATACTTAGCAAGTGTGCGGTTGGTAAGACAACCAAAAACTGCTTGATTTTAGGCCAAATCATACCAGCTGCAAAAATGTTAAAACAGCACCCCATGTAAATTTTCTCTTTTGTTTATTTGTGGTATTATTTTGTTCAATTTGGTTGTCATGATTTATTAAAAGAAAGATATGAGGCTGAAATGTAATATTCTGATAGAACTTTTGCAATTGACTTTAGCTTGTTGTCATGACTATCTTCTGTGGTCCAAGAAGCCATAAGAAAGGTTTATGGTTTCCTTAGATGTTTCCCTACATTCAAATTTTGAATAAAGTTACCTGGCTAAAGATTGTAGTGCAGCATACAGTTTTCACATAGAAACAGATTGACCCTAAAATGAATGTATTCTGGGTCAAAAATACCTTCGTTTCATCAAAATTAGGAAAAATGTGATAGTTTGTGAGATAGTGTAGCAAAGATTTGTTTGAACAAAAGAAAGTAGTATATATGTATATGTTAAAAAAACTGTATAAAAAGAATTGTTGTATTATGGTGCATATTTGATATTGGTTTGGATGATGTGATAAGGCATTCATGGTTTGTACAGTTCCTGATTACAGTCAGTGTATGCATTCATTTGTTTTGTTGCTAGGTTATATCACACTTTTTTCTTCTAATTTTCTACGAAATTACAATCAGATTTTTAGATGCAAAAGGCACGTGCATAAATGTAATGATAAACTTTGCTAGATGGTCTTTGTATTGTTGAGAAAATTCGATCCTAGCTATTGTTTACCAAAAAAGTTCCCAGTTACAATATTTTTGCCAACAACTATGGATTGTTATTGTGAAGGATATTTACAGTTTCAGATGGCCAGCTTGCAACAAAAATGTTTAAGAACCTTTTAATTTTTTAAAAGTTGTAGCTTCCAGTAGTGGAATTACCAAGTTAAATGAAAGATTTGAGTAATTACATAGGAAACATCCAACACAGTTTCATTCAAGTCATTGCTGTTTGGGCTGTTACTTCTAATATGACTTTGCAAACTTTCAAGTTCATCAAAATCAAATAATAAATGTTGCCCAGTTGGTAAGAGCAGTGTGCAAATGCCAAGCTGCTAAAACTTTTGCTGAAAATAGTAAGGCACTTTTTTGAACAGATGTAATTTTCATTTCTTCTTACGTGCATTTGTTGGTGTTTAACATACTCTTGATAAAAGGATTTTAGCATTATTTGACTAAAAATGTCATGAAAAGAGATATAGTAGATAATTGATTGTTTTAAAGCCTCAGTGTTCTTCAAGAGACTAATAAAATGAAGTTAAAATTGAATAGTGGTTGTAAACACTTGAGTGCATGTTGTGGTGGTTGGGGTGTTTTAAATGTTTGTGGAACACTGGTTTAGATGGTCAGCAGTTGTTTAGTGTGAAGATTAGTACAAACTGGAAGTAAAGTGTTTTGCCAATTGTGATATTATGTGCAATTATTTTTATTTGTATATATGTAAGCATAACAGTTTCTATGCTTGTTATACTTCAGTGACCAGTGCTGTTTAGCAGTACTGAACACTTCAACCCCTCACCATGTCAGGATATGAGCCTGTCCCTACCTCCAGGTAATGTTGTACATCACAACTTTTATTATTTGGCTGTGTCTGTTGTGGAATGATTGCCAAATTATGTCTTTGGGTGTTTGCTTGTGATTTCACTTCAATCATTTTCTAAGCATAAGAAGGGAAACAAAAATTTATCCATTGGTTGTAGCACAGACTGATGCCAAGTATTTCAGCAGAAGTAGTGTTAATACTTACATACCAGGTAAATGGTACCTTGAGATAGAGCTCAGACCACTGAAGCTGGTATTTTGGGTTCAAATCATAGTTGGGTCACACTGAAGAGCTGTAAAACAGTATACTTGCAGTCTGTCCACCCTTGTGCTCGCCATTAACCCTTTAACGACCAAGCGAGCCAATAAATTGGCGCGCCCTTTTTTGGCCATAAATTGCTAGCCGCTAGAGCTAGAGAGCTGTTTAAACCCTCTACGGATTCAGCAAGTCTTCTAGTTGACATCGAAAAAAAATTTTTTTGATTTTGGTTTGGCGTTTGCTGGGGGGACGTCACAAGTGGAGGTGTTTTTGCATTTTTTTGGCCACCTTTACCTGGCCCGGGGCCCAAACCAATTGACCCATTCTTTTGGCTCAAGTTTTGTTTGGAAACTGGGCAAAAATCGGCGTCTTTAGAGCCCTTGAATGGCTTTCTAGCATATCTGTAGCCAAAATTATGGATAAAAAAACAAATGGGTGAAAATTTCTGCACCCACAAACTCCAATTTGGGTTGGAACACACCCCTTCTCTATATGGACAATAACGCCAGTGGATCGAGCTAGAGAGCTGTTCAAATCCGCTTTGAATCGGGAAAGACTTGTAGTTTAGACTGAAAAAACAACAACAATTTTCTCCGTGCGATTTCGGCCTTTCTGGCCATGTTTACAAAACCACAGGATGTGTTGACAGGTCTGTCAAAACAATCCATGACGTCAACGTCCTATGGGAATCAAGCCGAATCACTGGCGCGAAACCGCGCGAGATTTAAATGCATTCTAGGCTATAGTATGAGCTTTTAGAGGTTTGATGGACGTTCTAGTGTTTCTAGTTGATAAGTTATGGCAAAAAGGGTAGAATATTAATTAGGGAAATCCCCACTAATTCCTGCTAATCACCTGGGAGTTTCTTGTCATATTTGGAATATTTTTAGCATAACTTTTGAACCAGAAACGCTAGAAACTCAATCAAGGGCTCTAAAAACACGTATTCTCACTAGAAACCAAAAATATCACGAGCCAAAATATTGGCGTGTTGGATCGGATGATGACATCATAAAATTAACCAAAAAACATATCCCTGTCATGATCCCAGTGGCCCAAAACCCCCCACCCAAATTAAAAATTTTTTTTTCTATTCTAAACTACACGACGCCACAGTCATTGAACAGCTCTCTAACTCAATCTGCTGACGAGTTATAGCTGGTCAAAGTTTTCCCTGAAAGGAAAAAATATGCCTTTTTTGAAACCTTTTGAATTTTGCCAAAAACTGGGTTTTTAACCCATAATTTTGGCTGCAGATATACTAGCAAGTCAATCAAGGACTCTATAGACGTGGATTTTGGCCTAGTTTTCAAGAAAACTTTGATTCAAAAGAATGGGTCAATGTGTTAGGGGCCAGGTAAAGGTGGCCAAAAATTTGAAAACATGCCCTCATTGTGACATCACCTCCAATGGGTGGGTGCAAGGGAACGCTTCATGTGTGGTACTGCCATTAACCTGCCACCAATGCAACATTCAATCTGAAATTAGCTGAGTGGTTCCCAGCACAGATCAACAACTTCGGTCCCAGGTAGATTTAGCTGTAAATACTGTTTTTTCGCACCACTTTACAACTCCCTAACTCACTAGTCAATCGTGCTAGAGAGCTGTTAAAACCATCAAAAGACTTGGTCTCTTCAAGTTTGCAATGAAAAATTATTTTTAAAATATGGGTTTTTGTTTTTTTTGTGGGTATTGTTATAAGTGAGATAAGTTTCAGTTTTTTTGGCCAAGGTTATTGGGCCCTGGGCCCCAACTGCAAGAGTGAAGTGTTTGTTCAAGCTTTTACTAGAAACTAGGCAAAAAGCTGCATCTTTTGAGCCTTTGATTGACTTTCTAGCTTTTCTGGTTCAAAAGTTATGGCCCAAAAACCTATATTTGAGTAAAAATTACCCAAAAAGATTTTTTTGAAGTGTTAATTGCAATCTAGAAGAATAGCATTTTTTGAACGTTTGAACTGCTCGTAGCACAATCGCCTGGTGAGTTATGGAGTTGCAAAGACTTGCCCAATGTGGGCAAATTCTACCTTTAAGGGAAAATCCACCCAGCACCGAAAGTGTTAAAGGCAAATTGACTGGTTCCGAAGGTGTTAAGAACCTCTATTCTAGACTCAAAACAAGGTAATTAGCAATTGCTTGTGAGCCTGTTTTTTTTCGCTGAGATATTTTGGTCAGTGAAACATTTCAGTCATTTGTCTCAGTTATATTAAAACTCACTGTAACAGCGTTCATTAGCCTACATTTTCAGACATATGACCAAAATGACTTAATTTTTTTCAGTCATTTCAAAAACATTTACAGTAGGTCTATGACTGAAAAATATAGTTGTAAGCTATTATGGTAATCAAATACATTTATAATACAGTTCAAACACCAACAAATAAATTAAGGATCCTTGTCTTTTACGTGGCAATTCTATGGAGAAATTTACTTTATCTGTTTTACAGTAAGATCATAGAAGAAATACACAAATGGAGTAAAAAAATCTTGTCTGGAGTAAAAAATAACTAGCTTTTTTTTACCCAAGTCATCAGTTTGGGGTTAAAACCAACTAGCCCATAAACACAAAATGTAAAGTTGTCAAAATTTTTGTTAGCATGGATATGCAGAGACATGTATTACCAAAGCAGATGCCAACTTGACATGTTTATGCTAATTCTGAAGCAGCTTATCCTGTTTTTTGTCCTGTTTTTTTATCCTGCTTTTTTTCACTGTGACATTTTTGTCTTCTGTTTTTTTCGATGAGACATTTTTGTCTTATCCTGTTTTTTTTCGCTGATACATATAGGTCATTTTTTTGCTGAGACATTTCAGTCATTTGTCTCACGGTTTTATCAAAACTTATCATAACAGTGTTCATTAGTGTATATTTTCAGACATTCTGACCGAAATGACTTAATTTTTTTTCGGTCATTTCAAAAATGTTTCGGTCTATGACTGAAAAAGAACCAGGTCCTATCTGAGATCAACATCAGTTTTCAAACAAATCTGCTAACCTTAATTGTAGATTTGGGTTGGAAGAAATACGTTATAAACAATGTCTATATAACTGCCTCTGTACCACCTATTTGTTTGAAGCTTTTTTTCAATCATTTTTGGGGATAGCTACTTTTTGCCCCAACATTGAGCAAATGTTTTTTTACCCCACTTGACTTCAGGACATGTCTTTTAGGGCTAGGCCACCATTTTAGCACTACATTTTTTGGCAGAAATGAATTGTCCACAAAATCCTGGTAGCAGATCATCAGAAAATTATTCTGTACTTGTGATGCTGCAAATAGGAAGAGCATATACAGTATCTATTCACCAAATAGAAACCTCAGCAATTCGCTGGTTTTATCCAATCATTGTGTGTTTGAAAAATCTGTGAATAATTGCTAGGATGAGCATTTCAATTTTTCACAGATAATTGTCCATAGCAGACAACATTTATCGTTCAAATGAAAACAACCTGTGAACTTACTCATGAAGCATTGTGTTGAAAAAGTAAAAAAAAGTTATGATCATCAGCTTTCTTTCAACAGCTGCTATCAACCTTGAGTTGTCTCTATAGACCTTGGGTTGTCTAAGATAAGGTTTTGTAAACTTTTTGGGCGATGAACCCCAGTTTATGAATCTGTTTTCTTCTCAGACTCCAATCTTATAAAATAAATAGAATGGAATGATTTTAGCAAAGCATTTAAACTGTTCCTGACTAGCCACAAGCCCCATCCTAAATTTTTACATCATAGACCCAGAATATGAGAATCATTGCAAAGAACTTTTTGACTGTGATTTTTAAGATGGCAAAAGCTTGTGAAGTCATTTCATTTATGAGTCATTGTGGTTATTATTTATGACTTATGTGTGCTGTACAATGTATACGTTCGACTTTATTTTGTTGTCATATATTCATGAACCCTTTGTTGCATAGGCATCATAGACACCTATTGGTCCACAACTGTTTTTTTCAGTGATTTTTTAGTCATTGACGTAAATTTTTTTAATGACCAAAAAAGTCAATTTGGTGATAATGCCTTCTTCAGTGATACAAAAATGTCTAAAAATGAAGATTTCAAAAAGCTTTTATGCTGTTTTGGACAAATGACCAAAATGTCTCAGTGAAAAAACTAGGTCCACAGAGCCCAGTTTGGGTCTAAGGTTATCAGAGCCACATATATGATTGTTTTATTCATTTTCAAAAGCCCTTTTCAAACATAACTTTTTTGTCTTAGTTTAAGGTACATAGTGTAGAAGTTCTTTTTTATAACAAGCTTAGTGTAGACAAGCTGAAAATTGCTAAGATTCATAAAAGGGGCAAACTTTGTTCCAGGCGTGATGTCTGAATTGCTTGGATGCACATTGAGCAGCACTAGGGTCAAATGGCAGTTATTTGCGAGGTCGTTTTTGCATCTGGTAAAAGTAATTCTTTTTGCATATATACCTTTTTGTTAACGTACTCTTCAAACTAAATTTTTTGTTATGATGGTGACTGGAAGTCAGAAATTTGGATCTCATCTATATGTTCGCCAATTGCATAAAATGTCCAAGTGTCTTAAAATTGTGTTTAAACTCAACAAATAATTTTTTGGTGACAATAATCTATAAATTTCATACCTAGGTCAAAGCTACCATTTCACAATGCTGAAAATGAAGAAAGGTGGTATTGCTTATGGATCTATTAAAAAACCATATAAGTGCCAAGAATCTTTGCCTATGGTAATTTTGTTGCAATCAGCTTGTCAGTTTAATTCTATGGCATGCATATATTAGGAAAAAGTTGTTTGGCTGTTTTTCCTGTTGTTTTTGAAGAAAGTTAATGAATGAACATCAAATCTATAAATATGCAGATATACTTCAGATTTAAACCCTTTAATCAAACTTGTTGTGTGTCCATAATGTATATGCAATAATCATGTGTTCATAATGTATATGCAATAATCATTCACAAACAGGGATAGCAACAAGCCTCCACAAGGGCAATGCAACTAAATGTGCTCACAAAGCATTTACTGTGAAATCAATTTTCTGTCATTTATGCATCTTCAGTCCTGATTCAAATAGAATCAGGGATAGCCATCTACTTTTGTTTGCCATGGAATACTTGCATATCAACTTTATTTTTGCCAATCAGTAATTTCATGCTGGTAAACCAATACAAAGCTTTTAAATACAACGCAGAAAAGTTGGTTTGCAAAAGTAGATTCAAACATGTATGAAAGTGTATAACTTTGTGAAATGATAATAATCTTAGATGCATAAAAACAAGTCTGCTTTTTATGTGGGCCATTTCCTTAACATTTGTATTTGCCTTATTGATTTCCTTAGCATGGTACTTCTTTTTTAAGGTGCATTAGGTTTTGCCAGGAAGCTTGTTAAAAATGCTGTCAATGAAATATTTTCTGTTTTCTATTAGTCCATGTTTACTTGCTGTAAAGAGCACACACTGGTGGCAAATACTAGTATCAAAGTGATAGGAGCCATTCATACAAGGGCTGTAACAACCATGCAAGATGCTAGGAAAGGTGGTTTGCTTCCATGACTTTCAAACCACTTTATATACCTGCTCACACACACGCCAGCTGAAATCTTTTTATGATAGTATTTATAACGTGGCCATGGCATTTCATAATTAATAACTATTTCTCCAGAGCAATGATGTCATTTTTGAGAGACAAAATGTCACAATTGTGGGGTGGCAGCATAAACAAAAATGTTAAAATCAAATACTGACAAACAAAAACCTCACCTGTCCCATGAAATACTCTAATAATCTTGGTTGAGAATTTGTTTCTATGCACATCATATGAGTTATGCTAAATGTCAGTTAAAGGTTAGAGTTACATGTAAGGTATAAAATGACATGGTGTAATTTATACTTCATGATTTACCTTGTCTTCACATGGCACCGTTTTCTTTCTTTGTGGCTTCATCAAAAGAGCATAATGCTTGGCCTTGGTGTAGGGATTAGCTAATGGTTAAACTCTTCAAGTTGTGCAGTAAATTTTGTTGTTTGTTGGCTTGCATGAATTATTTCTTGTCGTTTTGATCACTCAAATATAGCACCAGATAATGATGCAATAAAACTGACAAATTTCCTATGCTTGTGCCTGCTTCCCTGTACCTGCCTGGGCATTGGCGCTCAAGTAGTATCGTGAATTGATTTCTTGCTGAGTTTTAAGGTTACGGTTTAATTTATCACTCTTACAAGTTATTTTCTGTAACATTTCTGCAAGTTGTGGTTATATTGTTTATCTTATTGCCAATGGCAACATCGTAAACCTGCTGATATGTACAGTAGCCAGTGCCACTTCAACATGATGCTAAAAAATCTTTCCTTTGTTACAAGAGTTTTGTTGATTCTTTTCTTTTTTTATCTGTTGGTCCTGACCAAGTGGGATATGTTTACAAGGCCATTATGTTTTGCAGCAAGCGTTGGAATTTGTTCTAACTTTTGAGCAGGGGTGCAAAAATGCAGTCGTGCACTCATGCTGTGCGACCAAATATGTGAAGTACGTGAACATTTTTTTTACATTTTGAACTTTATGCACATAAATGCTATACGGCAAAGCGTATATCTGTATGCTACTAAAAATTTCTGCACGTTACTAACAATCACAATATTTTGCACCCTTGTTTTAGAGTGTTTTCTGGTATGAGGGTGTTGAATTTAGTTTAAGTTGCATAAAGCAAGTAGTGTCAGACTGAATCTCAAAAGTGATCAATCATCTAACAGTGGATGTAAGCAGAGTATGTCTTTTTGTTATCAAATGGTATTCCTTAGCTCTCTGTAAAGGACAGCATGAAAATTAAAAAAGAAATGAAACAAAATTTAAGAATCTCAGTGCATAAGGGGATTGAAAACTAGCTGGAACATTGTGGTAACAGAACAGCAAATGTGCATGACCAAATCTCAAGTGCATAGTGACATAGCAAACAAGCAAAGTTGCAATAAGGAATGCGTAAATGGTTAACAAGTGAAGTAGTTGCAGCAAAACCATCTTTTACTTTTCCAAGGCAGTGTTAACAACTAAAAGATATCGAGCATCATCCCTAAATAAAAAAGTACAGCAAGCTGTGTAAACTGTTAAACTCATTTGAATACTGTCAGATATGCCAACTTTGAATGTATAAAAGTGAGCTGTTTTTCTTACAGACTACTTATTTCAGTTCATTCCGCAATGTTCTTAATTTAACTGTTTTGGTTGATAAGCTGTAACTTATATTGTTGTTTGGTCAATTTTTCTTGCACTGCTATTTCCTTTTACTTCTTCATTAGTTGGAGTTTGCTAATGTGGATGTTGTGTTTACATTGCATTTACTGATCAAATCACATTTGTTTTTTTTGTTTCATCGTGTTCACTTTGTGATAGTGAAGATGTTTTTTTTTTTTTTGTGTAAATATATATGGTCTTGATTAGCTGTGAACAATTTCTANATGTTTGTTCAGGGTATGTCCGTTACTTTATCNAATCCTTTGGAATTCACATTGTATAATGATGATGTAGAAAATTTTGGATATGGTATCAAATATACTCCTATNTTTTGTCTCTTAAAAGATTATTTCAGGTTGTGCATAAAGAATGCTGTACATACATGCAATTCATACTTAACACCTTAGCTGCCAAGCGGTTTCAGCCTAAAATCCAGCAGTTTGCACATGTCTTTGCGTGGGCATAACTGAAAGTGCTAGAGAGCTGTTCAAACCCTCAAAAGACTCAACAAGCCTGCAATGAAAAAAAAATTTTGGTTTTGTTTTTTGTTGTGAGTGACGTCATAAGCAGGGCAACNAATTCTTCAACGTTAGAACTTAAAATTTNGACTTTATAATTTACAAATTTTGACTTTGTTTTGACCTATAAATTTTCTGCATTTGCAACTTCAAAATAATCAAGCCTTAGGTGTCGAGGTTAACCCAGAAGCATATTCATACTCTCTATGTTTCGAAATTTGAAAAGATTTGGTTGTTAACTTTGGGGATGATATATTGAGAAGTACATAAACAAATACAGTAGAGTCAAACCTGAGAGCATCATAAAGCTGAAACATTATATGCATAATGGATTGAGCATTTACCAAATCAAGTACTGCAAGACCACGTTTCTTGCTTTACCATGCGTATCCTACATACTATTCAATCATCCAGTAGTGGGCAAAACAGCATTATTACGCCAGATGTTGCAACAAACCCACTATTATTACAGAAGTGCAACTAAACTTGCAAAAGCATATTAATATCTGTTGTTGTAGTTTCAATAAAGTATCGACGAAGAGAAAAAAAACTCTGCTTCAAGAAAATTTTGACCTAATGATAAATTTTGACTTTTTTTTGACCTAATAACTTGGGATTCCCTCATGGTATGAGTGTGAAATTTGGTTTTTGGACGTTTCATGAACTTTCAAAATGGCAGAAAAATTTTGACTTTACTGACTTTTGCTTGCCCTAGTCATAAGTGTAATAGTTTTAGGTCTTTCTGCCCCACTTCATCTGGCCCTAGGCTTAAACTGCTAGATGGTAGTATTTTTCTCAGGTTTTTATTAGAAACTAGGGTAAAATTCAAGTCTTTTGATACTTTGGATTACTTGCTGTTGTTTCCGGTTCAAAAGTCATGACCTAAAAACAACAAAATTAATAATTACTCCACTAATTAGATACTTAATTATTTTGTTAATTTCAGGTCATAACTTTTGAACCAGAAACATTCGAAAGTTGATCAAAGGCTCAAAAGACTGGGGTACTAGCCTGGTTTCCAATGAAAACTTGAGCAAAATACTTCTGCCTAGCGGTTGGGCTCTAGGCCAGGTAACATGAGCCAAAATGCCTAGAAACCAACATCATTTATGACGTCACTCATAAAAAAAAACAAATTTTCATTGCAGACTCAAAGACTTGCTGAGTCTTTTAAGGGTTTGAACAGCTCACCAGCACAATTGGCGGAGGAGTTGGGCTGTTGCTAAGACACATGAAAACTGCTTGATTTTAGGTATGACATACTCATATGCCAGCAGCAAACATATTAATTGTACGCTGAGGGAATCAAGCATACTGCAGGACACCTGCTTCATATTAGTATGAGTCTACGCCAAGCAAGTACAGAAAAGCTTTCGTTTTTAATTTGAAATGCAGTATTTGGATGAACACATTTTGCTGTACCGATTGCTGCATGTTGCATATATGCGCAGTTAAACAGACAATGTTGTGAGACTTATGACATAGTCATAATATAAATAATATGATACCTACTGCATGTGACTCTTCAGAGAAGGAAGCAGCTTTTGGCCTACCACAGCTAGGTCTGAGGTTCCTTGCTGACAGCAACAGCTGGAATGTGAATGAAATGGCAAACCTTAGAACTGTGAGGCAGATGCTCCAGAATGTGAGCCAGCTAGCTTCCAACAATGTTCTTTCACAGTGTAGCATATTTTTTCAATTTGGTTAATTAAGAACAAATTTCAAGTACCAAATTTTCTATTTTCAGGTCTACAGCAACATGGTAGAGGGAAATACAATGTACCAACAGCTACAGACAAGTTGTAGGGAGAATCTTTGTTGCGTAAAAGTTTTTCAGGGAAATTTGAGCAAATTTTGGCAAAATATCATTTGCACCCCCAAAAAATTGCCTGCTTTTACACCTATGGTGCTTTGGGCTGGACTGGAACACATCCTAGGCCATATCAAGCCTGAAGGCTAGAGGTTGTTGACCCTTGATTTAGCATATTTGAAAAATTTCAGTGCAGTGTAACACTTACGCATATTACTAATGTTACTATGTTGACAAGATCCCAAAAATGATTTGCCAGTGGATTAGGGTTTCCTCCAATGGATTTTTTAGCCAAAGTTTAGTTTTCTGGAGAAAAGTTTTTAACAGCGAACGTGTTAAATTTAACAGCGAACATGTCAAATGGAGCATTTTGTCTGTAAATGACCTGCCATTGCAATGTAAAACAGAATCCATGTGAGAATTTAAATCCAGATACCCACTTTTCACCAGGTAGGAAAGTCAAAGGATTTTTTTGTTGTAAATTTTGAATGTGCAATGAAATCTGCAAATTTAAAATTAAATGGTCTTCACATTGACTTGCTGAAGTTCATATTATTCTGTATGTAAAGTGTGTCCATAATTTTGTAAGGAATAGCAAAGAAACTGCATTTAATCACATCTAAAATGCTTTTCAATCTGTTTTGCTTGGGTTGTAGAGCAAATGCATTTTGTTTCCTGTGATAATATGCTATGGCAAGATCAACCCAATATTTGTTTTGTTGCTGTGATCTTCTGCAGCTGTGAGTAATCTATGAGAAATAAATGATGAAGCTGATTTATCAAATAATTATTTTCATGACCACCTGATTATTTTTTTCTTTGTTTCAAATACTGCAATGTTTAAATTATTTTATCAGGCAATCACAGCTTTGCAATAGCTTAATGTAATTTTCATTCAATAGAAAATAATTTTGTGTAACAAGAAGTTTTATTGAAGGTCATACGGTGGAACGAACAACTATGGAGCCAGCGCTGGTGGTGGAGCAGCAGGTGGTTCAACTGCATCAAAGAAGTTGCAGCAAACTCAAGCTCAAGTTGATGATGTAAGTGGTTTTCAATTTGTTTTATGAGCATGTTTTGTACTTAGCTTTTTGGAAAACGTTTGTGTAATTTTTTAAAATGAACAAATGCAATGTAATACTTAATGTCTAGATGTGCTTTGCAGATAAAGCACTTAAACCACACGAAAAAAATTTGTTTTTAAATGTTAAAATGCATATTACAGTGTACACAGATTGGAGCGCCATCAACCATCAAATGCGGTTAGTTGGACACCAACCAGGGGGAAAATATTTTTGCTTTGCCTTGACTCATTTTATCCATTCTTGGGTTGTGCACCTATTGGACCCATGATAATATCACTGAATATGAAGCAAAGATGAAAAATGAAACAATGAAAAGTTCCTGACTTTTTTCATAACTTGGTGTTTCATGTTGGGAAGTCAAGCAGCAGATGTTGCTCTTCCTTACATAAAAAGTATGATGAACTACTGAAATGCATCTCATGCAGTGTTGAAATTTCCCTACAAACTGGCATGGGGACACTGCAAAAGTGTTTATTTCTCCATGAAGTAGCTACTTGTTGCTTGAGATGAAAATGTGTCAATGTGATCTTCAATTGTTGTTTTTGTTTGGAACATGTTGCAAAAGCTCTAAATATGTATATTTAAAAAAATTCGTAGACATTCATAGACATAATACAAATTCATAATTTGAGCTTGTTAACATGTTTCAAGTTTACTGTATATACTCGCATATAGGTCGCACTTTTTTACCAAACAATTGAGCCAAAAAATTAGGTGCGACCTATACACTGGACATATTGCTAACGGATGTCCATAGAGTCAGTCCAAATCAAATCCAGTTCACAAAAAGATTCGATTCTGTCTTGCTGATCTGATTAATTCGAAAGTAAATGATATTATTTGTGGTACCAGTTGCATACTTCAACCTGTTGCATGCTAACACCAAATATATTCATCACTGTTCTTCTCCTCACTTCTCTCATTTATCACGCCAAAAAAGGGCCAATAAGCTATCTGCATTTTAACTGTTCTACTTCACTCCCTTCATTTATCACGCCGAAAAAAGGGCCAATAAGCTGTCTGCGTTTTAGCTGTTCTGCTTCACTCCCTGAAATTTTTGTCAGATATTCACCAGTGCGGAACCAAAGTTATTTCTCTTGGTATCTACAGATTAAGGTGATATAACAATGCACGTCGTTACTTCGCAACAGCTAATATTGCTATTATGATATGACCAATGATAACAATGTAGAC
>JGI24021J15306_10006161_pt1 | contig 14377 bp, 5 predicted proteins | sample Ectturendosymbi1_FD_15306 | JGI IMG/M metagenome (IMG submission 15306) | reverse complement strand
CAACAGAAAAGACATTCGTTAAAAAATGGGTTTTTTATCGAACAAAATATGGGTACGCATCTTTTTGGGTCACCCTGTACTTTCACGTACTGGCATCGTCTCTGTTTACTGTAATCGGTAACCCTGGCAATGATGTTTACACCACTACAACTGCCTTCTGTTCATCATAATCCCTCCTGTGATGGACTTGCACACAATACTGAAGATAATAGAATGTGAAAAGAGAGCGTTGTCGACAAAACATAGCCAAGGAAAAACTTATTGTCATGTGTACCTTTCGATAGAGTAAAGAAATAAAAAATGTAAGCCGCCCTTGATTATACGCTACATGAAATGATGAACAACAAATTTTTAAGCCGCAGCTTACAACTTAATAAATACAGCACTTAAATACAGATATGTGCAAGTTTGAATCATCGCAAAAAAAGAAAACAGTGCCCAGTCAGCTGATTCCTCGAAAGCTTGCAGCAAACCTAGAGCTTTCAATGGACAAAAATAGTCATGAAGTCAACACCTACATGAACACTACCAGTAATAAAAGCATACATTCCTAGGGTACTGGTTTTGAATGTATAAATTAAGATTACATGTTTCTTAAAATTTCAACCAACATCACACAAGACCGTAATTAAAATTGGCTTTTCTTAACAATATTGAAAAGATGCAAAATATATACTATCTTAATTTAGTTCACTGGCAACAATTTTTTTCCTATTTTGAAGAAAACCATTTTAAATTGAAGTATCAATAATTTTGACATACTATATATATGCAATGTGCAGAATTATTAAGCATGTACAGGTGCACAACATTTGTCCAACTTTTATTGTTACTGCGTAGCCTGCTCTAAACCACAACTTGTTTGAAGTGTAAAGACTGCAAAAAGTCTGGTGCAACTTCATTTCAGCAGAGTTTACTCTTTATTTGCACGCCTAGGTCTTTGCAAATCTGAGCACAATTGCGAAAATAATTTGTTGCATTCTTTCACTTCCCACACAACTACATAAGTCATTTAACGAATATAATTCATCTGTGTTTTGATGCCTGAGTGCCTATTTGTTTTATTTTGCATCATCTGTTGATGATATTCTTCAAATACCTCAAGTAACTTCACTCCACAGGTGCAAGAAGCAAGGAATCAATCGCAAATTTTTAATAGGAAATCGATTTCATGTAACACTACGCATCATCAGCCCTATCATCTTATTCAAATATATTTGAATTTCCTGTTAAAAATTTGCGATTTATTCCTTGCTTTTTCACCTGTGTAGTGAAGTTACTTGAATACAGATATGCACAAGTTTGAATCATCACAAAAAGATGAAAGCAGAGACCAGTCGGCGGATTCCTCGAAAGCCTACAGAAAACCTAGAGCTTTTATTGGTCTTCAAATAGCTATTACCTCTTTTGGATTTGTTGTCGCAAAAACGAATGCAATTGGTTAAATATGGTACGGAACAACTCATTTGGTAGATATTTACAGGCACGGTTATGCCATTTTGGAGTTTGAACATGATTATTTAGAAAATTTTTGTATTTGCTGTAGATGCTGTCATGCAGAAACACCTGTAAGTTGTGTATATGGAGTAAAATCAGACAGGTCCTGCAGACAGTTTGTCAGCAAGAAACTTTCAAAGATTACAGCATTAAACCTTTTTAACTATGCAATTAAGTTAATTAGACAATACAGGTTTTAGGAGGCACTAAGTTGGTCAAATTAATTTATTTAATGTTGAAATATTGCATTTATCATTGCACTAATACAGTCAGACCGTGTTTATCTTGACTACTTTGTTTCGTCAAATAATGTCAGTTTAGCAAGGTATCTGGATAATCGGAATCGAAAGTATAGATAGTAAATTCTTTCCAGAGCAAATGCCAACTATGTAAACATAAGTGACCATGTGCAGTATAGTAGAACTTGCTTAAGCGAATGCTCCAAGGGGAACAGAAGAAAACTATGGAGTTAGACGAACTGTCGACTTAACACTTTGAGAGCCGGTCTACGAATATATCGCACCTAGATTTCAGTCTAAAACCAGCAGTTTTCAGTTGCATTACCATAGCTCTTCCGCCGATTGCGTTAGAGAGCTGTTCAAGGGCTCAAACAGATTGGCCAGTCCTCTAGCCTGCACTTGAAAAAATTTTTTGGTTGGGGGTTGCGGATTTTTAATGAGTGACGTCATAAGTGAAGTAGTTTTTGGGCCATTTTGGCTCATGTTACCTGGCCTAGGGCCCAACCGCCATGCCAAAGTATTTTGCTGAAGTTTTGATTGGAAACTAGGCTCGAGTCCGTGTTTTTTGAGCCTTTGATCGACTTTCTAGCATTTCTGGTTCAACAGTTATGATCTAAAATAAACAAATTAATTAATTATCTGATTAGTCAAATATTTTTATTCTTTTAGATAATAACTTTTCAACCTGAAACCTCAGCAGGTCATCCAAAGTATCAAAAGACTCGGATTGTAGCGTAGTTTCCAATAAAAACTTCAGCGAAATACTACCATCTAACGGTTCGAGCCCAGGGCCAGGTGAAGTGGGCCAAGGTGGCCCGAAAGTCCTACACTTATGACGTCACTCACAAAAAATCCACACCCCCCAACAAAAAAATTTTTTTTCGAGTGCAAACTACAAGACTTGCTGCGTTTTTTGACCGAGTCGGTAGCACTTACCAGACCGGAGAAATTCTTGCATAAAGCCTTGTGTGATTTGGTGTTTTTTTCTCGAAATCCCCCAAAAGCGGCCAGGCGCCAAAGTGTTGAGCAAATATGTAGACTACATGTAGAACATATGACTAATTGAAACTCATAGTTTTTTCGTTTATTAGCAGATCCGATCGATATACGTAAGCTAGTATGCATTTAGAATGAGATCAAACAAAAAAACTGCACAAACCAATCCTGTCACCACTGGGGGGAGTTTGGGGCTTAGCCTCCCATACATACCCCAAGCCCCTTAAATTGTATTATTAAGCACTATAAATCAATGGGTTTTTATTAAATTTCAGAATGTCAAGCCCTTTGAACAAACATAAATCCCCCCCATTGAAAACATTCTGATGATGGTTCTAGCACAGACTGTGTCCTGCAAGTTATGCCACTGTTGCATTCCTTGTATGTAGAAAATTGACTTTCACACTTCCATTGTGATTTAACAAGCAAATAAGTAAGTAACAGCTGGCATAGTGGCATAATCTAGTTTAGCATTTTTTTCTATTGATTTGAGATATCTGTTCCTGAAATTCCATGTCAGAGTCAGACAGTGAGGTTTCCAGAATAAAAGGGTGAAATCCATTTCTACCAGTTGTGTTGGATAGCAGGGATTTCATGTTTTTAGAGTTTGGATAAGCGAGGTCTCACTGTAGCATTCAAGTAACTAGTCTCCACACAGGTGAAGGGTTTGAATCCATCAAACTTTCAGTAGGAAACCCATTTCACATAACAGAACTTATTTTCAGTCCTACAACCTGCTAGTAGTAGACAAGCAACTTTGGAACAGTCTAAACGAGTACATTACTTGGTTACACTAGTCCATACACTGTAAGCTACAATGCAGAAAAAAGAGGTTTACCTGCAAGTTCAGCTTGGCCCATTTTTGGTTGCAGTTTTTTGCAGACAAATGAAAAGCTCCAATATTTTTCATCATGTCATGCATTGCTGTTGCTTTTATTTTCACTGTTTTCATATCATGCTAGCCTTGTGGGCCAGTTTTAAGTATCTTCATAATCTGCAGATTATTCAAGACATTTCTAAACATAATCCTACTGCAACAATAAAACAGCTGATTATATTGCAGATGACTTGTTCCACTACTAACAATAAGAAAAGGCAATGGTGTTGAACTGCACAAACGATACTTAAATTGTTGTATAACATTTTGTAAAAATTTGCTAGTAGTAGATTCAATTGTGTTGCAGTTGTGGAGATTTTAACAGGAAAAGATGAAAAGTTTGAGGAATGTCTACACCTACATTTCCATGTGTATATAAATTGTTTCTATCAAGCATCGACAGGTAGCATTGTTGACAAACCAATCTTAGGATATCTATAACATAAAAAGCGTTCTATGTAGTCCTCCATGTACATCCATTGACTTCTGAAGTGCAAAGTTGATTGTGACATTGAAGAAGAATTTGCATCAGAACTGACATGCTACTTGTGAAGAGATCAGTAAACATCGGAAACTTGTAGCACCAGCACATGAGCATATAATGTGGGCAGCTGTGCAGAATAGTGGAGACATGCTGCTGTGAAGACTTTCATTGGTTCTCTTGTAGTCACACTCAAAAGTTTACGACCACTCAAGATTTTTCACTGTAGTTGCAGTTTCTTTGACTCTTCATAACTCGTTTTTTTTCTATCATTTTCACTTGATCACCAGTGTATTTATTAATTAATAACTATATATATCTCACACACAACACACAAGGTTTCAAAGAAATACAAACAAACATTCTTTTTAATAATAATTTTTATGACCTTTTTTTAATCACTGCAGCCATTTTATAAGGTATCTACATGATTGCAACAGTATTCTGAGATAATTTTTGGAGTCCACACGATTGTCATTGCTGTCTGCAGTGATTCAATGCTGATAGTAGGATGCTGATCTGCTACTTCGTTTTTCATCACTTGAAATGAATTTTTATTAGATTTAGATCTGAACTGTTTCCTGGCCAACCCAGGGCATCAACATTTTCTCTTGCAGAAAAATTTTAAATAGTTTGACGTATGGCATGTAGCACCATTGTGAATGAAAACATTACAACCATGCACTACGATGTGAATATCTAACTCATCCTTGAGGAGATGTAGATATTTGGTTTCATTTATGGTGGCACATGGCTGGGGTGGAGGAAATACAGGGCAGTTGTGCCATTTGCAGACATTGCTTCTTCAGACCATTATCCTTTGGGAGTGTTCATATGGTCTGGACTAAGTAACAATCTTGATTAATTTCTGGCACCAACTGGCAGAGACGAACAAAGTTTTCAAGTCCAATCTAACAAGTTTATTTCAAAGTCCAATCCAAATCCAAAAACTGGCAGCTACTAATTCCAAATCCTGTTGAAATCTAAAATCCTACATTTTCAGTGGGATTAAGGTATTATATTTAATCCAACTCAAAGATTAAAAACAAAAAAAAGCTTAGTAACTAAATTCAAGTTAGATCTAAAGTCACATAACTTGTTTCAGTATCAGGCTTTCAAAAATGGTACATAAGTTTGGGTATTTCACTGTACAGCCTATATTTTTGAAAGTACAGAATGCCGCTGTGGTAAATTTGTTGATAGACTAGGGTTCCATTGCCTCTCCTCCATTAAGAATGCACGTCGCTTCCGCAAACATTCAGCCATTAACTCTAGTGTTTCCGATTCGGGGCAAAATTTTGAAACCCAGGTTTCGGGTAGCTGAGAAAAGAAACCCAAGAAAACCCGCTTTTTTTCGGGTTTTGAAATCATTGCGATTTTGAGTGATAAAACTCAATATCATTGTGAAATTACTACTGTTGGTCCCTACACAATTTATTAGCGAATTATTAATTAAGTTACTAATGCATGACAATCAAAGCACACTTTCATCATTCGGTCTGTTTCTGAGTTTTGTGACAAATAGTCCAGTGGCTGAAAAAACCCTCTCTGGTTCTAGTGATTTGGGCTTGATTGTAATTAAGGCATTTAACAATTTTTTAGGTTATGTGACCTCTTCTTCGTAGCCTCAATATGACTCATTTCCTTTTTCACAATTTGTGATTGGATCTCTTCCTCTTCCGGAATAGTTTTGTGGTCTTCACTCTCAAGGATTACATGGATTCTGTGCTTTTTCAAATGGTTGATTAAACTTTCGGTGCTTGAACCACCTGCGTTTGATTCACAGAGCACAAATTGCGCTTTAGTGCCGGTTGAGTGTTGTTTTATAAGAAATGGCTCTAAGCTTCTCATTTTCTTTGATTACTAACGTCTTTAAACTGAATGCATATGATTAAAAATCTATTAAAGTCGCTTCTAAAGGAAAGCCAAATATTTTGTAGAAAATTATTGGAAACTGAAATGGAACAAATCGATTTCGCAAAGAATCACAGCTTTCGTATGAACTAACATGTAACAACTTATAAATGACTTAACTAGTAACTAGGAAACTACGGCGTACCTTTAAAGAACTACCTCACGTGGTAGTTATTTAATTAGGTTAGCTAAAAAAATAAAGTTTGCGTAGACACTTAGNATGTGCCAAATCACCTCAAGAATTGTCTAAATAGGTTAATTGAACGAAAATATAAACGGACCAACAACGAACGTANGATGGTTACGGAGTAAAACCCGCACCTCGTGCCTCATGAAAATAGTTGAAAGTTCAAACGTGCCTATGTGGCCGTTACACGGCCCAATCTGCAACTTCAGTGTTATCAGAATTACTAATATTTGAATGCAACGGCAATTCCAGGTTTTTTAAAATACCCAGATTAAGTAGTTGAAAAAAAACGGGTTTCGGGTGGTAGAAAATAGCCAAAAACTCAGGTTCCGGTTCGGGGAAACCCGGGTCGGAAGCACTAATCAACTCTATTTGCAAACAACCATTAACCTGCATTATCTCCCCTCTGCCTTGGGGCCCGTTGGCTTGACAGGGCATGGGAGGCCTGATGGATTGACTTTGGTACAGAGGCCAGAGGCTCGTATGGCAGAGATGAGCACAAATCAGGACTGGATCGGACTACAATTGTTTTGAAAATTAGCAGATCAGGACTGGATCACACTGAAAAATTGTCTGTTGTTTTGATGTCATTATTCCAACCATATCAAAAATTTCAGTTGTCATCCTATTTTACAGATTTGATAAATGGTAGTGTATATTTTGCCATCAATGGCAAAAGCTCTGCCCGGTTGAGTTCGTATTACTACATGTAGTAGCAAGGTGCGATTGTTCAGCGGTACTAATCTCAACATTTGCTGTGCCTTAGCTAGCAGAGATTACACCTGTGATGGGTGCACTTTTTATGTACTTTTTCAAAAGGTTTCGGGTTTTGGGTTATTTTTTAGGGCAGCTATGACCAAGTGAAATTCCTTACTAGGCCAAAAATTATATCGTGACTTTGTGAGGGCTGCACATTGAATGACTTATTTTATAGTAGCAAACCAATGTTTTCAAAGCTACTGAGATCATTTGAATACTAACTGCAATGTTAACAACTGTGTGGCACTCATTCCAAAACTGTGATGATATAGGCAAGCTTAGTGCTACTGGAACAACAGAATGATATATTTAGGAATCTGTTTAGTCCAGAGGAACGCACGAGCAGAAATCAAATAACTAGAAATCAGCTTTGCACCGAGGTGTCAGTAGACACATGGAAATCTACCAGCACGTGGTACGTGAGAAACAGGCACGAAAAGACCATCCCAACAAAAATGTTGAATTTGAGATTATCAAAATAAAGACAAGGTATCCTTGTATTGTATATACACAATAATGAAAAGCTTACAGGGCCGCACAAAACCTTTGACTAGGCCACATGCAGTCTCCGGGTTGGACATAGCTGGTTTAGGGTGTAGGTTTTGGTTTAGGCTGAGGATTAGGTTCAAGTTTTGCGTTTTTAGGTTCACGTTTTTAGTGTTTTAGGTAATGTGAAAAAGACTATGCACCAATCCAAGCGAATCATCCTTCTTTGTCAATTGACTGATTCAAGCAATTGGTTTCGCTTGATGGCAAAATAACTCCAGCAATGCTTTTGCACCGGATGGCCAAACAGACACTGCCTTATTAAATTTTGGAAATGCCAAAAAGCTGTGTTCATTTTGCCTCATAAGGCAAAAAAAACATGGTTTTACAAGTGCGGATCAGGACTGGATCGGATTCAATTTTTGCAGATCAGCAATAAGTGTTAAAAAGTAGTAAAGGTTAAAACTGCACGTTTTTCATCATACATGCAGTGCTGGTTTCAACCCAATTTCACTGGTTGCTCCTAATAGCGCCCCGCACTAACCCTACAATGTAATAACTTACGCAAACTTGCCGCTTATGTAGTGCCAGTTTGCAGGTTCACAATGCGTGGAATCCATTGCCAAAGAAAATCAACCTGAATTGTGCTGTTTCTAAAAAGCAGGTGAGGCAAGCACACAGAAGGAAGTGAACAGCAATAAAGGTTATGATGCAGAGAGCAATGCATTTTAACACAGTTCATTACTAAAACAAGCAGCAAGGGAGAAAACAATGTTTATACATGCAAATCATGAAAAAGTGTAAATTCACCCACAGACCATAGTGGGGTGGGTTGCGTGGACAAGTTGTTCTCAGCCAGATGCATGGTTTCACCGAACTAAGTTGAAGAGACAAGAGTATGGACAAGTTGCCCTAATATTAGCTGCAAACATTATTCCAAAGGTGTCAGGTACATGAAAAACAAAATATGTTTAGTAAGTAAGAGAAGTATTTAGTTGTAAGGTAGAGTTTCATAAAAATTCACGACTTATGTGAACTAACTACTTATTTCACGGATATAACTAGCGTCATGTCATTGATACCATCGTTCAGCTTTATATGATTGCGGGTCTAAGAATTAAGCAAAGACATTGTCCGTGAGGTCCTGGAGATGGACATCACTTCGTTTGCCTCAAAATCCTCGTATTGCAGCAAGGATGCTCCTCAAAAGAGCAAATCTGAGCTTAGTCCTTATGTATGATATGACAGATGCATATGGCTCCCTGCATTTTTCAGCTATTTTTTCTACCATTGTCTTTTGTTGACTTTGTTGCATGCTCGAGCATGCCTCCATTTGTTGTGAAGACAAGAGGATTGAATGAAGACTTCGGACTTCTCTATCTATGTCAATCACTCTTTGGTTGTACTTATCCTTTGTCTCTTTTTCATGTTGTTAGCAAATCTCTGCCAGTGACTTCACAGAATAGGACTCTGAGACCTGTAGGATGTGTGATCCTTATGTTAAAGAGGTTTTCTCACAGCGATTCCACAGTCCTCCCGCAAAGATATCCAATCCTGCATTGTCAGCAGTGTTGACTTTTCTTTCATAGTCATTTCGGTCTGAGCAGAATTACTTATCGCAACAGCATTTTATCAATAGGGTAAAACAACATGTCTCAGGACAGTCTTTTTTTGTGTATTTGTTTGAGAGGTATTTTTTGGGTGTTCTTGCAAAAAAACTTGTGGATGTGTCTGGTGACCGCAGGGAGCGCCAGTGGTTCCACCAGTGCCTGTCCCTGGTGGCTGTGGTCAAGGGAAACACTGCCAGCATATTGGCCTGTGTGCAAGTTTGATCTGACGTTATCTGTTCTTTTTTGTTGTTGCTCAAAGGAACTGACCAGTTCTTTTTTTCAGTTGCTTTTAATGTACTGACCAGCATCGCTGCTCACTACTTTACTTGAGCCTGTTTGTCAATATATAGCTATTGCCCTCCGAATCCTCATTCTTTGTAAGTTTCATTTTCCCTCTGTTGTGCAGTGTTACCTGGCTTGTGCATCCATTAAATATCTTGTCAATCACACGGTTTTGTGAAACTATACCTTTCAGAACTAAATACTTCGCTCATTTACTAAACATATCCATTATGTTGTTTTTCATGTACCCAACACTTATTGGCTTAATGTTTGCTGTTAATATTACTGTAATCTGTCCATGCCCTTGTCTCTTCAGCACCTTAGTGACACCATCCGTCTGGTTGGACATAACTCATCCATGGGATGGAACTCATCCCCTTAGGGTCTACAGGTAAATTGTTATTTCTACATATACACTGTACTTAACATGACGAGATGTTTCGGTACAAAAAATAGCCGCAACCATTCAGTGGGTTTGCTTACAAGCAGTGCAATCTATGGAATACAAAGAAGCTTTGCTTTCTACGCGTGTTAATGCTAAACCGTAAAAAAATGCATTTTCAACTTGGTCGGTCTTGAAGAGTGTTTTCTGAGGTGCTTCGGTATGTAACAGCTTCGTTGCAAGTAGGAGGGTAGCCCAGTGAGACTGTTGAATTGTAACATTGTATCAAAAACATTTCAATTTTGGCAAAACACGTAGCGCAACAACTGATTATGTTACTTGAATAGCAACAGTGGATGTCTGCATTCACATAGATCAGGGGTTCTCAACCAGGGGTAATTTACTCCTGGCGGTAAATTTGACCTATCCTGGGGAAAATGTAATGATGCTGAAGTTACATTACTTTGTTTTTTTCTACAGCGCTAGTGAGCAAACAGAAAACAGGAGCTAAATTTTATGTTAGGAAGCTGGCAAGGTGTCAACAGGAGAAAAAAGTTTGAGAACCCCTGGCATAGATTATGCTGCTCACGATTGACATCGCTTAGTAGACAAACTGGCGATTTTTATTCTACATTGACATGCATTTTTTTGTTCAGCGAAAAGTTTGTTTATTCATGGGTGCAAATTTTTTGTTGCTGGGCTTATGAACGTTGTAAGCATCTAAGAAAATGCAAATGGTAATGAAAACAGACAAGGCTATTATTAAGGTGGAGTAATAACAATGTCATTCACAGTTCTCAAAGACAATATTTTTTTCATAAGACTAAAGTCGTCAGATTAGAAAAAATGGAATTACGTAGTTGTTCAGTTTAGTTAGCACAATCCGAGGCACGAAACTCAAAGTGAAGACCCCTGCGACCATGCTTAAAAAAAACAGCGTTTCCCCAAATTAACTGCAATGTGAAAGAAAGGCTGTGACGCCTGCAAGAAAAAATGGGCGCGATGTAACAAAAAGCGACATCTCATTACAAAGGTAAGTTACAAGAAGTTTTTTGTGCTGGTTTGAACGAAATTATATACGACTACGTTGATTCCAAACAGCGTTTTCATCTACAGTATCATGTTGCAGCAACAGACATGAAACCACTTTGCAAAAAACAAACGACACTACCAGCAATGGCGAACCTCGGGTTAACCGCGCCTGGGGACAAATTCAGTTTAAGCGCTCCCAGCCCATTCGTGGCAGCATAAATTAAAAGAAGCACTGCAATCTGATGCTTTATTGCAATTATATAATTTCAAGGACAAAGTTTTCTTGCCTTTGCTGCTGAAAATTTATCGCTTATTTTGTCAAAAAGCTGGTAAGATTTAAATGTGTCACATATTTTAACCTAGAAAATATCTAACTCCAGTGACTTTGTGTAACAAGTTTTGCTAGCAATTCTGTGATCTGAATTTCGATAATCATGTCTGTGGAGATGCTCAGTTTATAGGTGGAATTACATAAAACACAGGTAGCAGCCAAAGCAGCGGTAGGGCAAGGGTTAGTAAAGGTATTGTGAGGGAAATGCAAACTTACAAAAAACACAAAATTCTTCACCAATACGTTTGTTTCTGTTCAGCAACAATGTTGACCTCAAAAATAATAACAGAGTGTAGAAAACCATTCTGAATGTTGTGGGTGCGAGATTAGCTGCAATAAATTTATTTCAACTAAATCATGCTAACCAGGAAATTCCCTATGAAACTGTGATGAAAAGTTAGCTCCGCCCCCGTTGCCTCCCTTTTGAAATGACAAGGGAAGCAATGCCCCCACTCTCCGCGCGTCCCTGAGAGTAACTGAAAAGTACACAATTATAACTAATAAATATACTCATCGCTGCTGCACATTTGCAATTAGAATTTGCAAAAGTAGTCAGGATTATTAACCAATGCACAAGACAAGGTAACACTGCACAACTGAGGGAATTACAATGAATCTTACAGAAAGATCGAGGATTCGAAACGCAGTAGCTACACATTGATACAGCTACAGGGGCAAGTGGTAAGCAGTGATGGTGGTCAGTACGTTGAAAGCAGCTAGAAAAAGAACAGTTAAAATTAGATCAAACTTGCACACAGGCCAATATGCTGGCAACATTTCCCCTGGCCACAGCCAGAGACACTGGTGGAGCCACTGGTGCTCCCAGTCCCTGGGGTCACCAGACACATCAACAAGTTTCTTTTGTAAATCGTAATACTACTAGCATCCACTGACATTTCGTAAAATTGTTACGTGACAGTCCAACCTTAATTTACGTCCTCAAAATTCTGCGCCCGGGGACAGATGTCTCCCCTACCCCCGTGGTTACGCTACTGTCTTCAAGACAGAATCATAAGTTTGCTTTATGCATACAGCCAAATATCCCAAAGTCGAAGCAAGCTGCAAAAATTGCCATCAAATAGCGAGCTAATGTTCCAGGAGCGTTAGCGCCGCTCTGTTTTGAAAAAAATAACGGGTGCGGTAGCGAGTTATCACCATCTTACCGCTACCGCTATTCGTTACTTTGGCGTAAGTGGTGGCCAAAGGAAAAAGTTCGCAAGAGGTCTTCGGCGAGCGCACGTTGATAGTAAGTAACTGCTCTTGTCACTGTTTTGCACTGATCTTGGATGATTTGTTTGCAGTAAGTTAGCAGCATTAGAAAAGATTTATCTCAGGTTGCTTTTGACCTGACCGATAGGTTCCATGTTAGTTCGGTAAAAACTCAGCATCAGCGACAAACTTGAAGCAGTTGGGGCTTTGAAGCATGGGCTACTGCTACCGGTAAAGCTGCGCATGACGGAACAGAATGCTTGGAAAAATGTGTTGCCACTCAGTTCAACATTTCGCTGCATGTGCAACTACGGTTTTTATTTTGAAGTACATGACGACAGTATTTACTTTAGTAGCTCGCTACTGCCAAGCTCTGTATAGGCTATATCTATACCAGTTGGCAACACTGGTGCAAGTTTGATTTGATGGTAGCGATCCTCAGTGTTTTAACCAGTGTTGCCACACACCACTTCCTTGCTCTTTTCAATGAATAGCTGTTGCCTTCCGACTGTTTGCGTTTTCTTAGCTTTGTTACTGTACCTTCCGAATGTTTGTTCTTTCTGAAGTTCCTCAGTCCCAGTGCAGTGTTGTTTCGCTTCGCTGCCCTTTCAGCTACCAGAGATGAGCCCGGAACAGGACTGGATCGGACTGGATCAGGACTGAAGCAAATTTTGGCCGGATCACGACTGGTTCTGACTGCAATTTTTTTCAAAATTGGCGGATCAGGACTGGATCGGACTGCGAAAATGTTTGTTGTTTTAATGTGATTATTCTGAAAATATNAACAGTTTTAGTTGTGATCTGATTTCACAGGTTTGCTAAATGGTAGTGNATTTTACCATCAAATGCAAAAACNCTGCAGGGACTACTTTTGCACTTCGAACTGTATCCACCTTTGTTCACATATAACGTTGAGTTTTCGTAGCAAGTTGAACATTNTTGAGTAGTTGTGTCTATGCCTNCTGTGCGATTGTTCGTTAGTTCTGCGCTCACCATTTCGTTTGGCTTAGCTTGTGCAGGTTACACCTTTGATAGGAGTGCTTTTAATGTACTTTTTCAAAAAGCTTAGGGTTTACGTTTAGGGTGTATGTGTAAGTGTCGGTTTAGGGTTTGCAGGGTTTAGGTTTAGGACTTAGGTTTCTGGTTTAGGTTTTAGATTTAACTTTTAGGTTTAAGTTTTGGGTTTATGTTTGAATTTTAGGTTTAGGTTCAAGTTTTGGGTTAAGGTTTTGGGTTTCGGTTTAGGTTTTGGGTTTAGGTTTTGGTTTTAGGTTTTGTGTTTAGGCTTTGGGTTCAGGTTTTGGGTTTAGATTTTGGGTTTATGTTTTGGGTTTAGGTTTTGGGCTTAGGTTTTGGGCTTAGGTATTGAGTTTAGGTGTTGGGTTTAGGTTTTTTGTTTAGGTTTTGGGTTTGGAAGTGACTACGGATACGTCTGGCCTGACGCAATTCAAATAAAAGGGTCAGTGAGTCATTCAAACGGCGTGTGTCTCGTGGTGTAGCGGTTATGCGTTATGACTGGTATACCAATGGTGTTTGGTTCGACTCTAACCTTGCCGACTTAACTTTTTTTTATTTAGTTTTTTCAGGCTTACATGTTACCTTCAGGGATAGTGTTAGGGTCACGTTAGCTTATGATTACATCAGCGTTAGAATAGGTTAGGTTATTTTGGGTTAGGTTAGGATTAGGGTTAGGGCTAGGTTTAGGGTTTATCTTTTACGTTTACTTCGTTTCTACTAAGCCTACTGCACTCTCGTCGTGCGTTACTGTTACGTCACACGTGGCGTATTTATAAGTTTTCAAATTTCAAGATACATAGGCGTATCTATAGCCACTGCCTTTGGGTTTAGGTTTCCAGTTTGGGTTTTGGGTTTAAGTTTTGGTTTTAGGTCTAGGGTTTTAGGTCATGTAACCTTATGCTAATCCAAGTGCATTCGTTCTCGTCACGTGACCAATCCAAGCAATCGAACTCTTCTAATGGCAAAATAAATCCAGCAGTTCTTTTGCCTCTGATGCCTAATAGACACTTCCTTGTAAAATTTTGGAAATGTCAAAAGGCTGTGTCTATTTTGCCTCATGTGACAAAAGCACTGCTGG
>JGI24021J15306_10006159_pt1 | contig 14379 bp, 7 predicted proteins | sample Ectturendosymbi1_FD_15306 | JGI IMG/M metagenome (IMG submission 15306) | reverse complement strand
ATCGGGAAGAGATGGGTCCCCTTCATGAGTAGCAAGAGCGCTAGCGTAATCGGTTAACGTTCAGTTTCACCCTTGGCCAAAATTTTCTTTTTCTTAAATCGCGATTTATAGTTTTACAAGGTCGCCAGCTCGCTTTCAAAGCAAACAGTGGAGCTAGGTTGGTGATGTTTACGCATGAAGGTTATACTGAAGAAGTTCGGTTGTGCATTTCTTTGATTAATCACATTCTGATCATTACTGTAGGAAGAGTCACATGTTCATCCTCAAATCTGTGCGAAGGAGATCAAAAAACGTGGATCTTGCATGTCTCGTTTCTCGTTAATCCTGTCGATACTGTTACTGTAGATAGAATAACTGTCTAAGATGTTCAAATAGATTCTGTCCTCTGCCCTCAAAAACCGCAATTACGGTCTGTCCTCTGAAATCTTGTTTTGCCGGTAGTTTGCGTATTGCTAATGCAGATCCGACAACAAAGATAGATTTAGTTCTCGTGTGTTTGGTTGACAACTAGCTTTGTATGTCAGGTGGCCGGAGGCTTAATTAGTATTTTCAATAGAATGCCGTCGCCAGTCAACGATCTTTTCATTTTTGGTCTTTCCCTACTGTTAATTTTAGTCTGGCCACGTCTGACAGGATGCAGTAGCAGGCCTGTTGAACTTGCTGTCATTGTTTTCTCATTATGGCACTTGTTAGTTGAACGCAAACTGTCATCAAGCATTTTCTTGTATGGCGCCCCAGGATAATTGGATCATCCGCCTTCGATTGATGCTTGTGAAAATGGTGCAAGGTACTGAATAGGTCGGCTCGTCGCTTTGAACAGGCGACCTACTAGCCAGAAGTTGCATAATTTTTTGTAGTTCTAGTTTCCTTTTGTGCTTACTAATAGCTGCAGCTTAGTCTGTCCATGCTGTGAAGCAACCAATTGTCGAAGAACTAGCAAGCATCTGTTGCTCAGGTGGGTAGATCGTGACCTAACGCAAGTCCGATGTACATTACGTGTCACTCACAAACGCAATATGGAATATTGTTTGCGTAAGTTGGTGTTGATAAACCTGTGCATTTCTACGCTGAAAATTTGAAGCCAATTACGCAGAATTCATGTGGAATCACAACTTGGTTCTTATTCTCAAAAATCATTGATTGACCGCAATTACATGTTGTTAGCAGTTGATTTTTCTGCCAACCTGCCAATGCAACCAGTAGATATTCAAAAAGCTCGCATTTGAGGAAATTTCACTTTCGTTCAGAGCCATCGTCATTAGTAGTTGTAGTTCTGTGTTTACAAGTCGCTGAGTCGCGTTCTATGATTGAAGTCTCACAACTCGATTTGTGCTGTGATGCGGTTCGTTATGGCGGTTTTGCGGCAGAAACATTTTGGCATATTTGGTTGAACTGCCGTCCACTGCAAGTTAACGCCAGTGTTGTCCCATGCAGAGCGAGCGCATCGATATTGCTCGCATATTTGTCAGGTCTATTCCCGACCTGACTAGCTGGGCCTGCCGATGAAGAACATTTCTTGTTCGCCTGATTTTAAATCTCATCCCAATTTCATTTGGCCACATTCGTTTCTTTTTACAATTGCACTAGTTCCTGAAAAACAATAACAGTTAAAACTTTATGAAACCTATTTCAAGCCAAAGTTCACCATGTAGCACAAAATGTTGCTTGTTTGTTTCATGCGTAATGATTTTCCAGATTGACACCATAATGGCGTTGGTACCAATCACCACTAACTTTTCACCTCATGTTACTGGTACTCGTACAATTCTTTTTTTATTTCAGTTTTTGTGTAGTACTGGAAAAGGCTGTTAAACACTGGAAAAGCAACTGGCAAGGACAATGCCTGCTTGAAACATATTTTAGAAATGACGTTGCGCCAACATGTGCTTGTTTGAAAGATCAAGCCGTCAACTTTCTTGACCCTTACTGTAATCATGGCAATATTAACACATGAGATAGGCAGAGTTATCCAGTTTAAATGCAAGACAATAACTGGATTGCGAATTGTGCAAAAAATGGAGGAAGCATTACCCTGTAAAGGTACCAGAAACTATAAATGCTGTACGTAATTTAGTTAGTTTGAAACTTTCAGGTAAATTAAAAAATTTGATAGTTGAAGAGTTTTGCACATCGTGAGAAACATCGTTCGCTATCGCCTGTTTGTATACCGTTGCCAATCGGTTGCTTGTTTGTCATTATTTTCCGAATAGTTCGTACAGCACTGAGGGCGTTCTCGAGAGTTACAGGTATAAAACCAGCTCTTGAAATGAAACGTCATCACAAGCATATACATTGTCAGTCAAAACAAGTATTTTAAATGACTTTCAGAAAGCACGGTGTAAGTTTTGGTTAAAGTGGTGAGTTTGGATTTTTCTGCTGATCGGGTATTGTTTTTTTGCGTAGGCGTTCTGCGAATACTGTAGTCGTCAGGTGTGTGAACTTGTTTTCATTTTCAATAGGCTATAAAATGGAGTTAACTGCTACATTCCTGTTGCTAAACGCTCTGTAAAACTTCTGCTGTGAGTCATGCTGTGATTTCCACGCTGTTTTGGGTATTTCGAAAAAAGTAATTGCTTGCCTTTTATCACAAACAGTAAAAGAATCACGTGGTTAGTGGCTGAAGTCGACTTATTAATGCTCTTCTCTGGAAGACAAACAAAGCACTTCGCTTCGGACAAACACTGCTATGAAAAATATTTTTGCGGAAAACGAATGCTTTTATGCAGGATTTCTTTTAAGTTTGCCGTCTCAATCATCGGGGTCTGCTGAGTCTGTCACAAAACAGGCCTATCATGTATTGATTAGTGTTAAGAGCACCAGAATGGCAGTTTTCAAAGCGCTGGCGATGCCTGCGATTAGTTGATTTTGGTTGAGTGGCTGTAAGTCGATATTGATGCGTACCTTTTCAGCAGTTAATTGCACCACTATTTTAAAGAAATGGGAAAATGTTTTTTATCAACCTATTGAAATCAGTCGTCACATATAACTAACTCTGGTTGAGACAAAAGTGGAAAACAGTAGGCCCTGGTCGCCGAAGTAGCAGGCTTGCATCTGCATGGCCAGCTCTTCTGGTTTTGCTTGTCCTGGTCCAACTTGTAGGTCATTTTACCGTCACAGATATGTTGCTGTCATTATGAAAGCAGCCCATTAATATTTTTGAAATAGTCGGCAATGGATGTAATACTGTTTAATAGCCTCATTTCAACTAGCAAATTCAGTTGCAAGCAAGCGCAGTAAAAATACTTTAGTAGACCAGCGGTAGTGGTTGCTTCTTGCTGTTTACGCATTGTAGCAATTCGCTGACTGTTTAGGTGGATGTAAGCCAGACATCACTAGAAAGGCACACTCAATTCACATTTTGTAGTTCCATCAATTGTCTAAAATTAAATCAAATTCAGAAAAGCAATAACGTCAGTTAGCCGTCGACCTTGGACACATGGCTTCTGTTGTGATAATCATCCCATTCCAAATCGTTTCTTTTGAATCATTTTGAACGTCACAGTCCTCTTACATATATGAGCTGTTTTCTTGTGGCTAGGATAAAATTGATTTTCCACAAAAGCGGACGTGCCACGCAATCCATCGTAAGTACGCAAAAAGTGCGTGGGCGGAATTATATGCAGGAGAACTACACAAGAACTGCAACATGAATCTTTCTCGACAGGTTTACGTTAACTACGCAGGAAAATTGCAGTCAACTGCTATGGTTGTATTTTTTAAACGTTTTGTTGATTAATTGACTGATTAGATTTTCAGTGCTGATTTCACTAGTTGATTTTATTGTGATCATTGAGTTCGGTCTCGCCACACGAAATACTGATCAACGCCCCAACGAAAACCTCTGAGGATGTGATTTGTCGTACAGAATTAGTGCCATGCGTATCACACGTCACATTTCGCTCGTTATGCTGATTGTGGACGATCTTGTTGCCTTGTTGATTCGCTATGTAAGTCATTTTTTATCGGATATTATTGCGCCATTTCAAATATTTAAGTGTTGGTTTGAAGCCCAAGACCGAATATGTATGTAGTAAACAACAACTTGATTACACGCTTTGTGCTTCATTTGCTTTTTCTTTTGCTTTGGAAGTTCAGCCGGGAATAATTAGTACTTATGGCGTCTTGATGCTGTCTACCTGTGCTTCAAATCGTCAGTTACTGTTTGAATGCCAGGCAGATAAAATATTTTGAACTAATTAGTTCTGATTCCATCCGACCGAAAACAATGTTCAATTCTATTTTAGTTCTAAAGACCATGCCGAGTTTAGCCCAGTAGCAAAATAAGCGTTTTTCTGACATTTGTGTTGAATGTTCTATGGTAGACGAACTAAAGACGGAACCGAACCAGACGCACTTTGCCTTAACGTGTATGCACCCTATTCGAAAAATGATCTAAAGATACCAAATTATAACGGACTCATTCGAACCCACGTTTGCTTCCGACGTATGGTCTGACGCGGAGATCCTTGAAAATGCTGCGCTGTAGTAGTGTTGCAGGCTGCGTGTGTTGTGTTTCCGCTCCACTTTCTCTGTGAAGCTCATGCCCGATGCGTCCACCGGTCATGGTGATCACAAAAATTTTGACAGTTCCACCTTTATGTCACTGCTCTTCAGATGTGATCTTGTAAGGTGCCGCGTGATTGTGCAAACACATCATTTCGTAAGTGATCAGCAGTCAGGTGTCTAGAGCTTTCACACAAATGATTCCCTCTGAAAAACTACACAGTTGTTTTATTTTTGACAGCCGGTCATCTACCTGTCGTCATTTCATGTGTATTTACAGTTTGGCGTAGCTGAAAAAAATATTCTTTCCTTGTTGTTGCTTGGCAGCAACTTTCACATATTTTTCGTTTTGTACTGACACGTCTTGTATGCCCAGTCACTTTATCGGAGCATGGGTGTTTGGTGATCGTCGGTGAACTTTTTTTTGCCGATTATGCAGCGGATCAACTGTTGTCGTTTTGAGACCGCCGAAGCAGCAAAACGCGGTAAAACGAGTTTATTATTACTGGTCACTCGTGATCAACCCTTAAATCGATGTGCAGCGAGGCGTGGGCTCTGCCCGCGGTAGTCGGTGTCGGCCTTGTGTCTTTCAGATGCATGCGCCCGGCCACTGATGCACTGAGCCGTTCGCTGAAAGACGTGGAAAGAAACAGCAGGTTTTTTGGGGTAGCGGTTTCCGCATGCGACGCTGCAACGTCGCCAAGCGTGTCGTTATTTCGGCCGCATTAAGTCCGCAATCAGCCGCCGTCCGCGCTCCTGCGTTCTGTCCCTCCTCGATCGCGGTTGGTGATGGAGGCGATGACTTGCTTTAAAAGCGAAGCCTTAACGACCGTAGTTTAGTTACGCAACCAAGTATCTTCCTGCTCACCGGCGCGTGTATTGGGCAGTGCTAGCGTGAGGCCCGAAATGCACTGATGCGTTGGTCAGAACAAACCTAAACGCACCGGCTTTCCAAATCGTATACAGGCTGACCGGCAACAAAGCTTTTTTCTCTTCACCTTCTCGCTGCTGCTCGTCACGACTCAGTGGAATGCCCTTTTCTAAACTGACCCCTGCGCCACTTAATCTGGCAGTGATTGTGACTTTGTGTTTGGTTCGCGCGGGCAAGTTCGACCGCAGTGCGCGGACGCTCGCTAATTGTCTTTCATCGCGGTTTTAATCGGCACCTGCTGCGAACGCGAAATCCGCGCGCCCGCAGTGTTTATTTGACTTTGCGTCGTTTTTTTCTTCTTCGCGGCGCAAGCTTTATATGCGCTAGCGTGCGTTTTTCTTTTTTTTTCGCTGGAGCCCGCGATTCGCAGAAAACCTTCAGGTATGCGCTGACCATAACGTAGCTGGTGGGCTGGGGAGCAACGAGCATGTGATCTTGCTGTTCTCTGTAGACTTGCGACTGGCAGAAAAAGTCAATTTGTGCTTGGTTGTGTATTCGGCGGGCAGTTTCATTAGCGCAATACCTATTTTCAGACATAGAGGATCGCTGTATCTGCTTAGTTTGCGCTTCTGTTGTCATTGCCCTTGTTTACCTTGGTGCAAAGCTGATCTGTTGCTGAAGTTTGCAGATTATTGTTAATGGACGGTAACAGTGCCCGAACTAAATGTGTTCAGTTGCTTCATTTTCGTGTTGAGCGAGATATTACTACTTGGTTGCAGTCGAAAAGTCTTGAAGGGCAGTTGCTGCCATCAAGTAAAAAGACAGAAAAGAGAATACATCGAGAACGTACAGTTGAGGATTTAGTGTTAAATGCACGTAATTCTACAGTCCATCAGATTGGGACGATCATTACCGCGAATTACTTGCTTAGAACGCTTATGCACATAGTTACTTTTGACATGAGACACTACAACGAACTGTTCTTTGGTGGACGGTTTCCTTTTGTCCACTGTGTCACGCATGACTGAGCAAAGCTCAGTGAAAAGTGTACTTTTAACAAAAAAATAGCTTGTCGCGCGTGGCTTCCGCAGCGTTTGCCGCGCAGTTTACCGTAACTTGGCGGCCGCGTTTGCTCTTCAGTTACTTATTTGTACGCTCTACCGGTTGCGATGCTTACAAAAGCACGTGACGTAGTATCCAAACATTGGTCAGCATTTGGCAAAAAGGACTTGCGAGTGATCTCAACACGGACGCAACCGATCCTGGTTGTAAATTTGCCAGTGTTTGAAAAGTTCGTCATTTCACTAGATTGATTNCTAGCACATTGAAATCGCCGCAGCCCGTTTGTGGTGAATCACTCGATTCTTGTAAAACCCTATAGACGCTTCGCCCATGACTAACGCCTGTGCCCTACTTGGTTACTGGATTACCGAGGCTCGGACGGAAGCTTGATTCCGTAGCCAGCATAGGCCCCGATTTAGGATTTTTCCAGGCATGCGAAATCTGTGACTTCACATATATACGTCTAATTCTATGACGTCACATCCACTACTTCAGCATCTAAGAAGATGTGACTAGCATTGTAAACTGCTTGGAAACCACGAGCCAGCCACTACCTAGAGGTTGCAACAGTTTCTATAGTTGGCAACCATGGAGGAGCCAATGGTTGCTAACCATGACGTAATCCACAGCATGCTCCTTGGAGCTGGTCAGCCGGGACCAAGCTGCACTGAGCAGTCAAGCGATCAACAAAATTCCTTTCTACCTTTTACTCGAGGCGTAAAAACCGGGCGTGTCATAATACCTCTTTAAGAAAGTGGCTGTCCTCACGTTGCCGTCGCTTATTGTGGTGACATGCGCTGGCTTGACTCGCAAGCGTCTTATACGTACCTGGTCTGTGCTTATTCACTACCTTCCACAGTTTGAGCGCCGCCCTTGAAATATTTTTACAATTCGCCTGCGTGTGAGCACTGCGGTGGCGACCCGGTGGGCCGAAGACGGGAGTTACCACACTGCAGCACGTCGTTTTTGACACATATCCGATACACATTTTCCATTTCAGTTGTTCATTGCAGCAATTATCGTTCAGGCTGGTAAATTTGGTTAGACCAACGTACCTTTAGAAAAACACACTTGGACTTGCAAGGAGAACCTTCGATACGCCTGAGTGTGTTTTTCTAAAGGTACGTTACACCAACAGCAACACCAACAAAATGTTTTTACTGTACAAGTGAGTGCCGCTGAACTCGTAGTCGCAAGGTTTCGTGACTTCGACTTAGTGTTTGAAATCAACCTGCATCGCCTAAAAACGAAATTGCCAACTAACTGTTGTGCGCTGAATTTCAACAACAATACTTTCGATTTTGTCCCGTTTCCTGCATTCAGCAATCAGCTTTTCGTGGATGGATATTCGTAACCAGGAATGATATATAGCACATGTTCGTTCCAGCTTGACGCTCTACTTATCTATGTGTTTCACACGTACGGTGGATTTGAATATAAATAGTTCTGTATTTATTTGTAAAATCTTGCGTTGCAGCCCGTAGCAGAAAGAGTGTTGCCCTTCAATTGCCTTTGTCAAATGTGCAGTTATGTTTGAATTTGTTTGTAACGAGTTTTGATCGAGTTGAAGCGTAGCATATAAAATGGTGTCTTTTTTTCAGAGGATTTGTATGAGTGCGAGGACGATGATGAAACTCTTGTAGTTAACGAAAGTGTTGATACTGGCTGGCCTAAAGCAATTAGCACTGCCTCATCATTGTTGGACGAAGACAGCCTAGGTCAGCTCACTGCTGTGCATGACAAGTACCATCAGCTCAAGTGCCAGCTCAACGCATTGCGTAAGTTAATTTTAGATGGTTATGATCTAACGATAAATTCATATGTTGCGAAAATAGGTAGCTTGCAATGCAGGTTTTTAATTTCCGATAACAGACTTATCTTTGTTTTGAAAAGCACAGCCATTGCAAGCATTACGTTTTTGTGAAGAGAAGCATCGGAACTCCTTTTCGTTATGCAGAAAAATTTCCCAGTGCTGCAACACATCACCGCTGCGAGAAAGAACTGGGTCTCGATGCACGGTTTGGGGAGGTTTCCAGTGGTGTGTTCAAAACCACCCATACCTGCTAGCATTAAAGCGCTTTTTGTATTTTGGAAGAGCGGTCCTGTATGTACATAGCTTATTTTCCGTCCAATCAATTACGTAAACTGCCAAGCTGAAGCGACTGACTCTCGAGGCATTGAAAGAACGCCTTACGATGATTCGCTTAAAGCGTTGCCAAATTTTAGAAGTCTATTAACTGGAGGTACCGAGAATTGGATGAAGTAATTCTCACGTTAGTTGCGTCATGCTGAAATGCCTGACGTTGACGTTCTTTTTTGATCTTGGCAGCAGGTTTCGTGATATTCTTACAGAACAAAGCACAGTAATGCTTTTTCCAAATCAGGAAATAGCAGGCGTGTGCAGAACCCACTGCGCGCGGAAACACAGCGAAATAGGCAACCCGTCAAGTTTTATGGTTGTTTGAATGAAAAAATTAACGTTTGTGAATAACATTTTTGCAGGTAAAGGCTTTACTTGCTTGTTGCAAAGTGTTCTGTTTTAAGGGCTTGGTAACGCCATGTGTTAGTTCATTGCAGAAANTGTTTTTTTGGTGTTGGTATGCTAAGCATTCGGGAGCGGTTTTGTGGGTGCACTTTGCTACAGACCAGTCAGTCCGCTGCAGTGCTTCACCTTTTTCAACTTGCGCCCAACGTTTACTCACAACTTTTTGGAGGCCCACTCTCAAGTTTTGTTGTCAATAACACGCCAACAACCAGTCGATTGTTCTGCAATCTAATAAACACTAAAGAATTGTTACGTTCAAACCGCAAAAGTGGCTTGTTTCTGGTTTGTCAAAAGAAAGTAACAGTCTACTGTTGCATATGAGAATTTCCCCCCATAATACTCCCCACATATTTGAAGGTATTAGCTTTTTGTACTGCAACAATTCGGCTTGCTTTGCAGCTCATTGGTTGAGAAGGGCTGTTCTGAACATAGTCTAAAGACATTAGTGAGACGATAGTATTTAACTCAAGCACTGCCTGAGCACAAGTCACAAAAAGCGATAGTATTTACTAATATGACATCAAAATCGTCGAATGGTTAAGATTACTGTACGCCTTCGTGTTTCAAACAAGTCAGTGCTTAGCTACAATTCTTTTATTGAATTTTTCCATGTCTTTTTGTACAAACGATTTTGGAGTGAGAAGCCCTTGTTACATAAAACTATTGATTTTAAGTGAGTCGTCTTAGTGCGTTACATGCACGAGTCATGTGGAAAAGTTTAGTTTGTACACTCGGAGTTGCCCCCCTGCATGACTCGCGTGTTAACGATGTGGATGGAAGATAATTTTATTCAAGCGTACTCAAAAACCGTACAGAAAACCGCCGTGACTGGTCAGCTTGGGTCGTGTGTTATGTTAAATGCACTCAGAAAAAGATGACCAGGCTGCACTTGCGTGTGGTCGCAACACGTGCCTGAAGTGCGTCTTGGCGTTTCGTTGCAGAACGTTGGCTTTTGCGTTCCAGTCACCATTTTGATTGGCTGATGCTGTTGCGAAACACGCGATTCTTGGCCCTGTAACGTGAAAGCTCTTGGTGGATAAATATTTTTCGTGTGGGTTTACTCGTGAAGCCCCTAATGTGTTATAGAAATACGACCCGTACCGGTAGCAGGCGTGTAGAATGGCAGTCGTAGTGTTCCGATCGCATTCTAACGGCTGCAAACACTTCGGTTTGGCGCGTCAAGTTCACTGTCGCCAATAAGCTTTAATTAGGGCGGCCAACAAACGCGCACGCGGCCTCACGGCGTCATTGCGCTGCTTGGCGCGGTTCAAAGGCGATCATTTAAAGCGTCCATGGCGCTAGTTCCCATCGCGCTGGCTTGTCAGCACCGTTCGAGTTAGATAGCGTGTTTATACGTTCAATGTCGCTTGTCATTTTGCTCGCGACACGTATAGAACGCAGGCTTAAATTGTTTAGAAGTCGCTCGATCGCGACCGATCACCGCGCTCAACTGACCCCTTCTATGCGTCGTAATTCAGCAGCCGCTCGTTAAACTGCCCGGATTGACGCATGCCGAATAAAGCGAAGATGCGATGCCTGCGACCATTTTGCTATCAAGCGAACTCTAAAAAAAAACTGTTGATCATCGTTTGGAAGATTACGTCGTACATGTCAAATCGGCTTCAATCAGCCATTTATTGAGACCCTGAACTCGATACAAGTTCTTTTGTCTCGTGACGGTCATGTCGCAGTTTTATGGCGGGTGTTGTCAAGTTGTTCAACTAAATATCTATTCAATTTACCATCAAAAGTGTGTCTCTTATGAGAAATGACTTTTAAGACATTCGATTTGTGCAAAACAGCTGAGGATGTCTCTGCAGCAGATGAAGAAAATAATCGGAATAATACCTGTATAGACATTATAACGAGTTGCTCTGAAATGAACAATTTTGATAAATATTATGTGTTAGGAGAATTTGTTTTTGCAGATAAAAGGGACTGGTCGATGATTCGTTGACGCATTTTGCATCTTCGTTCCCGTGTTTCGTTTTCACACCTCATCTGTCTTTTCAGGTGGCGGAGAATCGAACACCCCCAGCAGCTCGCTTGATCTTATTAAAGGCGACCTGGTGGATTCATTAGTCGAGCTCGCTCAAGCAAGAAGTGACCTTGCCCCATCCGATACCCAAGCTGAGCAATCCTCGTACGTATATATCTGGCTTTCAGTCTGGCGTACTTAATCCTGCGTGAGTGATGACGCGCATCTCATGTCAGTCAAGGGAATGTTCTGGCCAAGTCAAGACAACTCAAGTTCTGAACGAAACTTTAAAGCTTTGGCTTCACGCCAAGCGTTTGCTGCGGCGCAAAAACGGTCACGGTTCCAGAAAAAACTCGGACAAGAGCCTTTGTGCCTGAATCTCAAGTTATACCGATCATGGCCCATGACTGGCACTCTCTTTTTCAGAAGTTCATTTCGACACTTTTATAGGAAAACGTTAAATTTATGGTGGAAGCCATAACTGCGAAAAGAGTTTGATCCCTTTCTCATGTCGAAAGCGCGATTGATCTGTTCTTGTAATGTTTTCGCCTTGACAGTAATATAAATGTCGTCTTGACAAAGGCCAGCGGTTGAGAGATGAATTTCATTCTCGTTTGCCACTGTGTGCTTTCTTGCTGCTCTAGCTTCAAATGGAATTCGCGCCACTGGTTCTTTTTTGAAGCAACAGCAGCATCTATTTCATCGCAGAAAGATCGTCGATCGCCGCCGCTAAATAAAAAAAAACAACAAACAAAAACGGTCGCTGTTTTAGATCGCAGATGTGTTAAATTCCTGAATATTGAGTTGCTTTAAAATTGATTATTGTCGATGTGTTATGTAATTCAATAGGTCGCTGAACGTCATGTTTAAATGTAAATGCGTGGCTTTAATGGTTTCTGTTGCTTCTGTATGCTCTTTATATTCATAAGTGTTAAAAGGCGCTTTGATGATAACTTTTGTTTCTTCAACTGGTATCGTAAAATTGATTGACTGTTTATAAAATATGAGAGATAGTCTATAGTGGTTTCAAGCAATGGCGACGACTTTTCGAGCAAATTGTTAGTAATGAACAAATGTTTGCAGGACTGAAACGTGTGCAGTCACTTTGAGGCGAACACAGCGATTTGCTTTCAACAGTTGTTTTTTCACTTATTTAGTAACAACTAGCGCTTTATTAACGCAGACCTGCACCCTCTGCATCCCACAAGAAACAAGCAAAGGAGCGCGCCAGCCGGGTGAAGGAAATAAAGCAACGTGCGCAATCTGCCCGCGCCAACACATCTTCCAGTGCTCTAAGGTACGCTTGGTTTTCATTATAGGTACTAGGCAGACTACTTTTACTTTGTAGATTTGCGTATCTTCTGTGTTCCTCGAACTAGCTGCAGATACGGCAGAGCTTTAGGTTTTATAAGTCTTGCTGCCATGGTTTGGTCTTCACTGTGGGGCCGGTCGGACGTGATTTTTCACAATTAAAATATCGCGTATGCGAGAGTTTTGTTTCGTGCGGCATGTGTTCAGAACCTCTTTTTCCGTTGCGGAACTTGCTGCTTATTTTTCAAAGCTGCACCAAACACCTGGAGGCGTAGGCTTTCTTTTGCCTTGATTTTCATATGGGGAATCGGATTCTAGTAAATTTTATCTCCGGTTTGTGGATTCAGAGTCGGGTTCGTGGCTCATTCGTAGATGAAACATGTTATCGTGCGCCTGCAAACGTTTTAGTTGTTCCTTTCGCCCAACTTGNGTTCCCAACAAAAGCTCCAGTCACGCGTTATCGTCGGTGATGCTGCGTTGCGTACGCTGTTTTTTACTGGTCGCGCGCTTGTTCTCAACGCCCCCCCTCTACTTCATCAGTGATGATGTCCTGCGGCGATGACGCTCTACCGCTTGCGACGAATCACTGGCCGATGATGACGAAGGTGGACAGAAAAGGGCCCAGCCTGCCGGCGGTGACTGTGATCGCGCCGGAAGCGCGTTACGCGGAATGCGAAAACGCGGCGCACGCCGGCGGCGATACGATGGCGGTGTTGCGCCAACGCTTGGAAATGTATTGGTCGCAGGTTCTGCTTTATCAGCAGCAGTGCGCAGCAGGTCTTCGCGTCGTCGGCGAATCGAAGCCAACGGTCCAGTCCTGCGTTCCGCCGAACGGCGACGCTCAGGAAGTTCTGGACGAAGCCAGAAGTGTCGTGCAACGTCTCCTGGCCGACAAGACCAACTCCTACGCCGGCCCTATGCCTTTGTCGGGCCTGGTCGCGATCGCGGCCAACCGGCAGATTGGCCAAGAGGCGTCGGCCGATCGTGTGCGAAAGTCGGGAGCCAGGTCCGAGATGGGGAACTTGCTGCCGCCGCCTCCTCTCGTTTNCATGACATCACCCTCCTCATCTCCGCCTCAACACTGCGTGTCATCTGCGTCAAGCGTTACTGCGTCGACTGTGCAATTTACTACCTCAACTTCTCCGCTCGACCTCACCAAAGACATCGAAGAACCGGCCTCGTCTGCCGTAAAAAACGGCAGCAGTGCTCCCTGCGATGAATCGCTGTCGGCGAATCAGCCGCTCGACTTAAGTGCCCCCAAGAAATGGCCCGCTTTCGGGAAAGTTCCCAGCAAAGTTCGCCTTCGCAGCGACGAGGAACATAAGCCTTACACGGCGGCGGCTGCGCTTTCCAAGGTTCCGACGTCGCCTGTCAATTCTTCATCCTCCTATCAGCATCCAATTTTCGCAGCTCCCGCGTTTGCTGGTTTGACCCAGCAACAGATCAGTGCCTTGGCTCCGTACCTGCAGTCGCCGAAAAGCGACGCCTTTTCATCTCCCGTATACAGCCAGAACGGCCAAGCGGTGTCCACCGCACCCCTGGCCACCGAGTACTTGCACAGATGGATCAGCGCAGCACAACAGCGCCAGCAAACGGTTCACGCACATCCTCCCAAGAAACGGCGAAAAATAGTGAGTCATCGAGCTTTTTTTGTTGTGTTATTTTTCAAATTTTGATCTTCGTCAATTGCTTCGAATTATATTGTGCGCTGCGTCACTCGAACGTGCGAAGGGAAATTACCGTGGCCTGTGTCTTCTCAACCGCAATCGGATTGAGCGTTTCAGATCATACGAGCAAGTCGAGTAGTGTTGTTCATTGTGGTGTTGTTCGAATCAAAGGAGTTGATTTCTGGAGCTCTGCTTCTCTTTGATGTCGTTGGCGCGCTCACGATCAACAACCTACTTGTCATATCGTAACGTCATTTCGTTTTGCTCCAGAACGAACGCGGAGAGTCAGCGCAAGTTGCTCCAAACTCGCTCCGCCGTTTTGGCTCCTCTGCCAGCAACCTGCCGCTGACCAGTGCATCACTGCCGACGCCTCTCCCAGCGGAAACGACTTCGACTGTCAGCGCCGTACCTGCTCAGCTTCACCGAGAGGCGGGCTTGCAGC
>JGI24021J15306_10006158_pt1 | contig 14382 bp, 9 predicted proteins | sample Ectturendosymbi1_FD_15306 | JGI IMG/M metagenome (IMG submission 15306) | reverse complement strand
AAACTTTTCGCTGGTTGCAGCCCTTGCCACACGTGAAAACGATGGAATCTGACCAAATTATGGTCTGCTATTACCTCTTCCAGGAAAACCAGCTGTAAAAACCTTCATTCAGACCCACATTACTGGATATTGAAACAGGTGTTCTTTGCATAATCTTTTATTCGATTATTTGGGTAACGGCATATGGTGGCAGACTGAAGCCAAAATTTTGGTTCATGTCGGGATATTTGAGATTAACGATTTTCCCGAAGAAGCGCAAAAGAGGTTCACCCCGAGGACGTGGATCGACCTTGCCTGCTTTGATATCATTCCATCTCTTTTTGATACAGTACTTTGCTGTAGTTTTTTTTATCGAAACAACTATATCATCTGTCTTCCCAGTTTGCCTAAAAGCAAGAAGTACATTTTATGGAAAGACTTTGTTGATAAACGAAAGGACCAAATCAAAGTTCTTTCATGATTATTAGCGATAACGAAAGTTTGCCATTAGCTTCCAAAAGGCAAGTATAATTTGAAATGGAAAAAAATTCTAAGTTTTATTTCTTTGAGTAAAATATGTTGAAATGTTGCAAACCAGTTCAACGTTTTCTGAAACCCAACCAGGGATAACCCCAACAACCTGAGGGAAAGTCATTCTGCCCAGTTTGCCTAGAAAAAAATAACAAATCTATGGACATCAGAACTTTTTGAGAAGAGATAACTATGAACTAGAAGTTTGTAACGTATTAGTGACAGGGAAAGTCGGCCCCAAGCCTCAGATAGGCAAATGAAATTCGAGTTGAAAGAAAAAAACGTCTAAGTACACTTTTTTATGAGTAACCTCCATCAAATGTTTTACACCAGTTCAACGTTTTCTGAATCCCATCAGGAACTTCCCAGCGACCCATCGCAAAGCCATTATTCGGTAAAACTGAAAAACTGAACAGGGGCTCATCAGATTCTGTGCCATTGTTCAGAAATATTAGTCTGATTAGTATGTGATCATTGCAAAGACCAACCTGTTAGCAAGCAGCAACTTCATTACAACCAATCCTATGTAAGTTTTTCCAGTTCCAGGAGGTCCTTGTATCACCGACAGTTCACTGGTTAAAGCGCTTTTAACAGCTTTTAGCTGAGATTCGTCGAGTTTCATTTCCTCAGCTGTTGGCCAACCGTACTCTGTGTTCAGAATTCCAACTCTTCGTCCTGAAATCAATCGTTGTGTTATAGCCGGCGTCTTGTATGTAAAAACAAGAATAATAAAAAATAACTGAGATACTGAACGACTGCAAACATGTTCACCAAAAGGTTTTATCATAAACCTATCCACTTGAATTCCAATGACTACACTACATTCAAAATCCAAAATCACAAATCTGCACGAAACTGCTCATCAAAAATTAATACATGGATATTTGATAAATCTTGCAATATCTTTGCGTAAAAAATACAACCGTTTTCCGCTTCTATCTAAACACAGATTTGAAATGTTTTAGTTTAGACAGAAAAGTTTCTAATTTAATCTCCAACTCAAATTTGGCGTGCTTTTTATCTAAATAGCAACAAAAAAATGGAAAATCAATTTTTTGTATGAAGATCAAGGTGTTTTCATTTCATTCTTAATGCGAGTAGTCACAACAGATAGTACAATAGAATAAAAGATAAAAGAAACTTAGCTTTCTGGTAACTTTCTGCCAATAAACCCAAAACCTACTCGAATTTTAAGTTAGAAATTAGTTTTATTCTGCTACGCCACGCACAAAATTTGCTAACTGGAAGTAAAGCTTCAAATGCATCTTTTTCTAACTAATATCAAAGATTTTAAATATTGTTCCATGCAGTGGTGGACTTAGGGTTGGGGAGGCCCGAGGCAAGGCTGAAAAGGAGGCCCTCTGATGACGTCATTATACTCAGTCAACCGTGGTAAGAACTTTTGATCAATCCTAGGAATGGGATAAGCGGGCCACCCAAGGATATGTTCCTGAAACTACGGCATGATTGATATAACAGAAAATGCAAAAGGGTTTTAATGATACACAATTTAAAACATTGAAAGCTGTTGAGATAAAGCTAGCAACACATAAACGTTAAGCGATAGCAAGCTGGCATCGACCGCCACTTCTCTCGTTTTACAGTTGCTGTTGGGAGCCCCTTTGAAAGAAAAGCACTTACACATTACAGTTGCTATCGGAGGCCCCTTTCAAAGCAGAGTACTTGCACATTACAATTGCTATACTGGGGGCCCCTTTGGAAGCAGAGCGCTGCTGACGGCCCTTTCAAAAGCAGAGTACGTGCACATTGCAGTTGCTGTTGGGAGCCATTTTGAAAGCAGAGTAGCCTACTTACACATTACACTTGCTGTCGGGAGCCCCTCTGAAGGCAGAGTACTTTCACATTACAGTTGCTATACTGAAGGTCCTTTTCAAAGCAGAGTACTTAGACATTGCAAATGGTGTTGAGGACCCCTTCAAAAGCAGAAAACAGTATGCCTACTTACGCATTACAGTGGCTGTTAGGGGTCCGTTTGAAAGCGGAGTACTTGCTCGTTAGAGTTGTTACTGCGGGCCCCTTTGCAAGTATAGGAGCCTACTTGCTCACTGCAGTTGCTGTTGAGGGCCCCTCCAAAGCAGAGTACTTACGCATTACAGGGATTTTGGGGGCCCCTTTGAAACCATAGTAGGCTTACTTACACAACAGTTGCTGTTGGGGGCCTTTTTGAAAGCAGAGTATCTGCACATTACAGTGGCTGTCGGGGGCCCCTTTGAAGGCAGAGTACTTATTGTTTCATTCAGAGTATATTATAAGAGTGGATAATATTTTTTTCACCACAAATGAGACAAATTTACACGCGCAACACCTCGAGGGGGGCCCCTAAATAGGGAGGACGAAGCCAGTGCCTCGCTTTCCGCCCCTTAAACAGACCACTAGTTCCATGTCTCAAACAACCGAACCTACCTGTTGTAATCTCGGGAAAACAAAATGTTTTTATGGCTGCGACCATAGCGAAGTTAGCAAACATCTTTATGCTGGCGAGAGCGCATTAACTGTTGATTACAATTCAACAAAATTTCTACAAACGCTTAAAGATCGTACAAACAATTTTAGTAGTTGCTACATACCTTGTAGAAATATTGCAAGCAATTTTGCAAAAAGTCAGTCCAATCTGCCAAGCTAAATGTCGTGAAACAGCGTGTTAGTTTGACTTTGGCCACAAAAAATCAGCAAACACGTTTTTGCTGGCCAGAGCACATTGAATATTGATACACACAACATAACCAACTGCGCTTCGAAAATATGCATCACCGCTGAATTTCAGCAAACCACATACGTTTTATTATTGGGAAAANTGTTATTATGGTACACTCTTATCCCTCGACTTACACATTATACTTTCTTGAAAAANTTGAGATTAAGTGCTGCACTTAATGGGATGCGTTAAATATTGTCGAAAGTTAAGAAACATCTAAGCCAGTGATTCAAATTTTGTTTGCGTTTCATAGAATTGAATGATTTGCATCAAGCGCTTGCTTTCTGTCTCTTATCATCTGCGTTAGCAAATAGCAAAAATTAACACGTTCCTAAATGGCATTTAGTATCAATATCAACACCAAAATCCCTTAAAATCCGGGCAAAATCTGTGAAGATCTGGGCAAAATCTCTGAAAACCCTCCCAAAATTCCCGAAAATCTGAGCAAACACCCGGCAAATGTGAGCAAAAATTGCGCTTAACATGCTTTGATTTGAAAAAAAGTGGCGCCTAAAATCACATGAAGAGCTTTTTTTTGGAGGTCACTTTCTCTTTTTGGATTTTTTTTCGGGCAAGTTTAGGAGAATTCGGGAAAAAATCCTTCGCACCCACAAAAATTGCCTGATCCTACACCTATGTGCCGAAAGATTAGCAAATTGATCATCCCCATACACATAAAGGAGTGAATGAACCAACTATCGCGGCATCTCTTTGCTAAGCCTCCCAGGAAGAGTCTATGCCAAGATGCCGCGAAAATAATTGAACCAAAGTTGGATGATACCCAATCCGGCTTTGTTGTGGCCATAGCAGTACAGATCAAATTTCCACTCTCCAGCAAATTTTCGAGAAATCCTGGGAGCATGCCAAAGACTACACACGTGCTTTGTCGACCTCGGGAAAGTATATGGCCGGGTTACCCGTGAAAAGCTTTGGGGGTTGTTGTGGGAGTACGGTGCTGACGGGTGCCTCTTGCTGGCCGTCAAGTAACTGTAGTCCTGTTCAAAAGATTGTGCCCATGTCGACGGAGTTAACTCACAACCGTTCAGCGTTGGTGTTGGACCCCGAAAATGGTGTGTGCTGTCACCACTCCTCTTCATAGTCCATACCAGGGTGTTCCACACTACGGCCCGGGGGCCAAATCCGACCTGCGAAGCCATTTCACCCGGGCGCAAAACACATTTTGCCAATAATGAAAAAATAATATATTTACGAAAAATGTGTTGATTTGGTAGAATGTAACATATCCCGAAAAAATCATATTACGTAAAATGTCTGGCCCTCGAACTGTTGTGCAATAGCTTATGTGGTCTCTCCTAAAACATTTGAAGAGCCCTGAAGTGGATAGACAGTCACAGACGCGTCGACAAGGGCGTCACTGTTGGGAACTGCAAGATGAACAGTTTCCTTTTTACATACGAATTGGTACTGCATGCGTGGATCTTCGCAACAGGGTCTTCAACTCGCATTTGATCGGTTTTCTGCTGCGTGCGACCAAGAAGGAACGAAAATTAGCTCTAAAAATATTGAGGTATTATGTCTCTTAAGTCCCCCAAGGCGATGTTTTCTGCAAGTGAGCGGAAATACACCGCAGTAGATGGAGACCTTCAAATATCTTGGGGTGGTATTCACGAGTGACGAAAGTCGGAACAAAGGGATTGATACACGGATTTGTAAAGCTAACGCAATTCTGCGTGAGCTTTATTACTCCGTGGTGACGAAACGGGAGATTTCAAAGAACAAAAAGCTTTCAGTTTTTAAATGGGTCTTTGTTCCGACCCTCACATGTGGTCAGTGGCGTGCAGTGGTCTGGTGATGCCCGGGGCGACTGCTTGATTGGATGCCCCCCTACCCAATTCTAGTATTGAGCAGTGGCGTCAGGTGGTCATTGTTACTGGATATACGCGGTTTTTGACGTCATAATATGACGTCATATGGACGTTTGCAAACCAATGTTTTTGCGAATTTTGTTGATATAACATGCCTATTAAGGGTCGCCGGAGCAGTGGTAGAGCAGGGGGACCAGTAACAGAGTTAAGGACAGTGGAAACTAATAAAAAACAAGAGAATCGTTACCAGTTATGTTTGTTTCTGTTCATCAACAATCTTGACCTCAAAAATAATAACAAAACTTATAGAAAATCATTAATTCTGAATTTCTGGGTGCCCGAATGGCTGCAATAAATTCGTTTCAAGTCGATCTTGATAAACCATGTTATTACCTATGATACTGTTACGAAAAGACACCTCCGCTCCCGCACCCCCCCGCACCCCTTGTGAAAGGCCAGAGGGAGCAATACCCCCACCACGTCTCCATTCTCCTACATCCCTGTGCATATTATTCTACACACACTCTCTTTGCACGTTGTTATAGGCTACAATGTGTCACCGTAATTAACATAAATTACCAGCGGTCTCCTAACACAGAGCAGTTCATAACTGCAAAAATAGCCGGCAACGCGTTAAAACAGGGGAGTAGAACACACTCAGTGCTACATCAGCGAAGTTCGCAACTGCAAAAATACAAGGCTGCGCGAATGTCGCGTCGAACAGCAGTTGAGCAGAGAAGGTATACGGCGGGAATGGCGGACATCCAGGGTTGACAGTTAGAAACTTGTAAATCACACAAGAATTGAGCATGCGCATAATGTAGGCTACGCAACAAAATTTTCGTTTTGTCATTATGTGGCTGTTATATGTACAATTACTAAGAGGAAAAAACAGATGCTGGCGAGCCGTGTGAGCCGTTATGATCAATCCGCCTGAATTGATGATCAATGACGAAGCTCAAAACGAAGCACAGGTGTGCGGCTGTATTAGCACAGAAGACGACACAGGAAACTAGTGATGCTTCAAAAAATCAGCTAAATCAAATACGTTGAAATAGGACAGTTTTGAAATTTGGCTCCGAAAATCAATTCAACGTCGATATTTACCTTCGGGCTTGAAGTAATTGGAATTGACCATTAAAACCATCCGGTCTGTTTTCAAAACGTTAACTTAAAACAACAATAAAACCCACCAAAAATCCCACTCTTCTTTTCCTATGAAAAATACTACTATGAGGTAAAAAGTAAATTAAGCAGCACACTTGTGCAGTTAACTGCAAATTGTTTTTAATAAAACAAAACGAACAGCAACGAACTTTGAAGGACTGGTAAAAAGGAGAAGAATAATTCGAACAGTAAATTCTACTGGATACTGGTTATCTTCTTCAGCTTTGTGAAATCGGTATATTTTAATCAAATTTTTTGCCTTCTCTACATTAAACCTGTTTCTGATGCAGGACCATACCAAACCATATGTTGAAAAAATACACCCTATAGAATGATGCTGAACTAGCAGGGCATGAACATAAACTTGACGTGAAACTGTAGAGTTTGTGTGGGAGTGGCTTTTCTCTGTTTGCTGTGCGCATGCTTGCCAAGCCTTACCACTTAGGAGAGAACTGACCAACAACACTTTGCGAAAACAAAGCTGGGGTGCATTTCTTCATCCTCAACTTTGAATGCAATAACAGGTATAACAAGTCATTATTGTGTAATTCTGAGAATGGTGATGTTGCATCATGCAATAAAAACAATTCAGAATGAGGTTTTTGTGTTTTTTTTCAAAAGGAACAAAAACATGTTTCTGTTCAAAAAAAACAGAAAACCCCGGATTAAAAAAATGCAGATGGGTTTAAAAAAAACGGGTTTTTCTCAACCCTGATTAGTGATTATAATCACATCTTTCAATCCTTTTTTGTGATTTTCCCTCGATCGCACGATCTGGAAAAAGTCACGTCACTATCAGTTTGATTGGGTGTGCGCCTCACACCCAGAGTGTAGGTCCCTTAAATTGAAGAAGCTGAGAATTACTGGCATTTGAATACGTAAAAATTAGTGCTGACAACAAAAGAAGTTTCGAAAAATTGGATCCATGCAGCATGTGTTGGTAGCTTTGCAATAGGAAAAACCATCTAGCTGCATCATTAAAATTTGTGTAATTTTACTCTTTGGATGCCCCGCTGCCTTGGATGCCCGGGGCCGTCGCCCCGTTCGCCCCCTCTGCACGCCACATGATGTGGTCATGNATCTTAGGTGACGACTGAAAGAATACTGTCAGAAGAACAAACGGCAGAGATGGGATATTTGCGAAGAGTTCTCGGTGTGACACTTCGTGACAAAGAGCACAGGTCTGAAATCCGTAAAGCCCAGGATGTCAAGCCACGTCTCCGAATCGAGAGATCCCAGCTATGTTAGTTCGGCCATGTATCCAGAATGTCCCAGGAAAGAATGGCGAACTAAGTCCTTCAGGCTACAGCCTACACCCACGGGAAAGCGGCCCAAAGTTTGTCCAAGGACCAGGTGGCGTGACTACATCTCCGACCTTGCTTGGTACCGTCTTGGTGTGGAGACAGAAGAACTATCTGAGATTGTTGTTGATCGTGAAGTATTTCGTGTCCTCCTAGGGCTGCTGCCCCCGTGACTCTCCTCAAAGGTAAAGCGGGTACGAAAATGAGTAAATGAATGAGTGTGTAGACCTACATTGAACCTTTCCGTTTATGAAATTCTCTTCAGTTTGTTTGCCAAAAGTGAATGTCGTGTTCAAACAATTAAGCTTATTTGGACGGAAACTTGCGTTTTTGTGAAAATGAGTTAAAAGTGTCAGACATAAAAGGGAAAATGGTGTTAACACCCTAAAGCTCCACCACGACACCATTTTGAAAACCTTAAAAAAAACACTGCGTGTTGGTAACTTGCACCGCAGTGGGTAATAAGGCGATTAAAAGCCTGTTTGAGTATTTTTGTCAACGCTATGAATAATGTCTGTTTGGTTTTGCGTCGACATGCCAAGTCATGAAATATTGCATAAACCAGCAATTATTTATAAATTAATTTTAATCACCTTGAATGATCGGAGAAAAATCGTAGGTTGATCCAAGCACTTGCAAATACCTTGGAGGGCGGATATCTGAGTTACACTGTACGATGTATCTTTCAAGAGGAATGCGTCTAATTCCTGTTGAAATAACACGTCATCACCACCACACAACAGCGTAAAAAAACATCATACCTGATGGAAACCTTGTATTTTTCAGAATAAATTTGACATTTGTAAAGCTTTTACTGCTTTAAACTAGCAAATACTCTTACATGAAAACTGAAAGATCTTGTTCTAAACAAGGGTAGAAGCTTATGATTTACAGATTTAAATTCATTAATGGAAAAACGTTCTTTTTAACTTTTCAAACAAGCCATTTCCAATGTAAACAGCATTTGCTAGACACAAACGACTTCAGAAAACGTAAGAGATCGACTACCTTGCAAACCCAGAAGAACGTGTCTGTAAGCTTCAAAATAAGCTTCACTCTCAACCATCGTGTACGTTTTTTCTAAGTCGATGTTAGGGATTGAAAAGAACTCTTGTTGTTCCTCAGCTGCAAAGAAAAATGTTGATCGATAAAAAGTTCCTCCAAGTTTGTTACTTTCACATTGCCACAGCCACAACTTTATCCAAATTATTTTCTGATATGAAGCAGAGATGGATAACGCTTAGAAACACTCGCTCGTAGAAACTGAATGAAACTGTACAGTTTTCTGCGGTTGATAAAAAAACGAATGGTTTGCGCGCAATGAGCATGCAAAATTCAAGTCATCAATATGCTTTTCCATTGAACCATACGTACAGTGCCAAATTTGTTAATTACATTTGTTATTAAAACCTAGATGCATCTAGTAACAAATTTGTAAATATGTTTTATTGCAAAAACGAAGATATATTGCAGAAGCTTCCAGCCATTTCAATGATGACCTATATTCATCATAAAGTGACCTGAAACACTTGAATCATTTGGGAACGTACTTTCAATGAAACAAGAAAAAGTTAAAAAACAATTACGAGTGCTGAACATATTTCTTCATGCATATTTTAACTTAGTCCTGAAAACTTGGAAACTTTCTGCTGTAGTTGTGACTTCACCCTGTGTGCGTGAAATAGGATATTTGCATAGCAGCAAAGGCAACTTTAGCTGCAGCACCTTAATAGGTTTTTGTTTTGGCTGAACAGTGCTACGCTGCAATGCTTCAGAGGTTTACTGCTTGCTAACATTATTTATTTACCCTACACAAAATTTAAATATTGTAGGTCTGTTTTGAAATGTGAAGTTAAAGTTGTGAAGCAAGTTCAAAACCTACCTTCGTGTCGCATCTCGTCTCCTTCCTCCCCCTCCAACGCTTCGTTGTCTTCATCTTCATCATTTATATTGAGCTTTGCAAGGTTTAGGACTTCTTTCTGATCAACACTGTGAACAAACTCCACAAGCAAATATCCTTGACTCAGTTGTTCGGGTTTTCTGTCGACGACAGTTCCAAACAGCAGGTGATTCTGTGAAACAAGCCAAATAAACTAACTTGTTATTTCTGAATTCAAGTGACTATAGTCCCCACAAAAGTGACAAATAAGTGAATCAGTTGGCAATTTTTTATAGGAAATCGTTTTCACGTAACACTACCCATTCTCTGTCCTAAAATCTTATTCATATGTGCTGATTCCTCGAAAGCTTACAGCAAATCTAGAGCTTGTAATCCTTGTTCTTTCTGATTAAACACTGAACGCCATCCGAGAAAGACTTAGCGAGTAATTATCGGGTTTAAAGAACAAGCTACTCATGTCAAAGCGCTGGAAACAATTGGATGTTTTTTTTATCAAATACTGTACGACCAAAAAGCTCCTAGTTGAAATATTCACTTTACAAGCAAACATCCTTGATGCGATGCAAGAGTTCTAGCAAAGCTTATGGGGATGTTATAAAGCAAATGACTTCATTAACAAGCATGCAAAAATAGGAGGCAGCTGACCAGCCAGGCAACGGAAGAACTGCAACGCAAAGCCAACTTCTGACCAAGGTTGAATTTCCGTTCATTAGCATATAATGATATCACGTTTGTAAATTATGGTCAACATTTTCGATAATTTGCATTTTTTAACTACCTGAAATTCATCGTGCGACAGACACACCAAGTTTCCGAACATGAGTCTCTTGCTGTTTTGCCATCTCACCCTTGCAAATGGAGCTGGATCAAAACGAATGCAATGAACAACACCTGCCAATGTTTAAAACGAAAACAGTTGATTTTTAACAATTGAGTAAAATTTGTTATTTTCAAGAAATAAACACGAAATGATTGAACCAAACTGGTTGCGTAATTTCTAGTTTTTACACATGCAAGCGTATAGTTCACTAACATAACATTTACACCACATCATTGAGATGGAACTGCTGTTTGGAAACCTTACGCTGTGTTTGCTTAAATTCTCGTGATGACTTCAAAAGAAGTCGATTGAAACAGATATTAGTGGCGAAGTCTAGAATGCTAAACAATTATTTCAACCATCTCATCAGAAATAAACTATGTGAGAGCGTGTTTTACAGTATGGCAAAGCCTCTGCGAGGCAGAAATTGTCACTTTGAGAAAAAACTAAAATTCCACAAAGAAAATTTAAAATGGCAAAAGTATTCATATTAATCATAATCCACGTTAGTAAGTTTGAGCTGCAGCTACCAGCAACTAACCTGTCCTCCAAGGCATAGGGTATTCGACGGAAACCCGGTTATAGAGTTTGACATGTTGAGCAATTTGCCTCTTAGAAGCCATTTTTCCTAAATAAAGATAAGGTAAATAACAAAAACGCTGAGAAAAACGGTTTTTGGTGTTTTCAAAACGCATTCAGTGAATCGAAGTTACCTACGTTCAGCCCCATCCACTGAACGTCCTTCATAGTAGCAACAGCTGAACAAAGCTAGCTAGCAGATAATGTCGATCTTCTGGCGACTATTTTATTATTTTGCCGACGTTTCACCCACCTATTCAAGTAGGCTTCCTCGGGGCAATATTTTTTAACCACATATAACATGCAGTTTACCAGTCACGAGAAACAATGAGCAGTATGACGTACAAAAACAAAAACACAATACCGACCATCATGTTATAGGAAATGGATGACAGCATGCGACAGGAAACGTAGAAGTGTAAAATGAAAAACGCTGGGAGACGACAAAGTATAACGGAATAAATATAGTAAAACCCGAACAGAAATGTACAAAAAGCGACTAAGTAAAGCAAAGCAGCAAACAGCGTGAAGGCATGCGGCAAATAGCGATCAATAATGTGATAAACTTCAGTGGTGAGAGTTAACAAATCCACAGACCCAGAAGCAGTCAATAAGATGACAACTCAAGGAAGTCACGTAACGGATAATTTTCACTCATGTTTCAAAACATATAGCCGGAAAGTTGACGCTTTCATCATTTCTGCCGATTAAATAGATTGTTGTTTTTTCAATCAAATACTCGATTGAATGTCACAACAGTGAAGGGTTTTATTATTCATTAGGCCTTCGTTAGTGTTACTGGTGTGACTTCATTTACATTATAAATCAACCACTTTTATGGAAATACGACAAGGCCAAAAGGTGTCTGGGTTTGCCACTGTTTCCGCTATTCAGTAGTACTCAGACTGGGGATTACATTTGCATATATTTTGTTAATCCCGAATCTACATGGCTTCACAAAACAATGAAAACAATATATGAAAGCAATGAAAGGTATATTCATTGGCAAGCACATCTCATCAAAGTTGACACCGACCCAAATGCTCATCTGCAAGTGAGTGAAACAAACAGCGTTTTAAATGTGAGAAATCGAGAAATAAACTGCATTTTGGTGCCTGTTGCTGAACATCACATGGGTTTATATTCACGCATTGGCAAAAGTATGTGTTTGTGGAATAACGTCTCTCTAAATCAGGGGTTCCCAACCTTTCTCTGACCATGTACCCCTTCAGCATTTCGACAGACAAGCATGTACCCCCAAAATTTCTCATGACAAAATATTTTATCATAGAAATATTTAACAATAAACATATTTATTTTTGAAAATAATATTCACTGATATATGCACAAATATTCAAATATTTGGAAATNTATTTAATATATTTTCCCTTCTCTTGCTAACATTAAATGTACTCCTTCAGATAGGCAAATGTACCCCTAGGAGTACATGTACCCCAGGTTAGGAACCTCTGCTCTGAAGGAAACAAAAATCGTTTTGAGAAAATTTCTAAGCAATCCCGGGAAAGGATTAGGGTCAGCGACGTGCCCAGGATGTGTAGACCGCACTGCGCATCCACAGAGCCCAGGGAAAGTCGTGGCCAGCACGTTTGGACCAGGGCCGGTTGCAGAGGCAACCAGAATCATAAATATTTGAGCATACCTAGACTGATTCCTTTGCATGGCTGAAAAGCTCAGTCTGCGCTTTCAAAGATATTATTTGTTCCGCAACTGGATCCCTGTCAGGCAGGGCATGATTAAGAAGGGGGGCAACAGGGGCAATTGCCCCGGGATCCCCGCTCCAAGGTGGCCGCCGTGATGACATCTACTTGTTTAAAAGAAATACTCGCTTGAAAAACTGTACAAGAATACAACTCTATATTCCGATGTTGCATTAAGTATCGTTAATGATTTCTCTACAACTTGAATTTCTTCCGGTTTTAATAATCACTACTGAATATAAATATTTTCGGCTTTGTTCAATGCAAATATATTTTAATTTTGCTTGTAACTTTTTCCTGATACAGTAGACTCCGGTTGATCTTCGGTTAATACAACTAACAACTTATTGCATCCAAATCGCTTGGGGCGGAATCTTCTTAACTATTTCCCATTATAAAAACTCCGGCCACCGCTTACGCCTCGATCCACTTCAAATTCCCCATGCAGGCAAATTGTTTTTACTGTGAACAAATAATGGCCTATTGGGCATGCTTAGGATGGACATGCTTTAATGCTCTGCCTCTGAAGGCAGATGCAGATGGCCATCTCAGAAAATGCTTCCGCCTATGCAAATCACTTTGCGCAGCTTTCTCAGTTCTGAATAAAATACAGTACAAAACGTCAACTGCATCATTTTTGCCCATTTGGGGTGGTTAGTTGCAGTATTAGCAATATCGGTTATTATAACCACCGTTTATAACATCCAAAATTGACTGTCCCAAGTTGGGTGTATTAACCAGACTCTACTGTAGGCCCTAATCGTTCTTTCGGCATGGGTATAATTATCTATTCGTGCATCACGCCTACTGCACAAATGTGGCGAAAACGACATTATTTGTGTGCTAAAGATAGCCCTGCTGCGGTATCAAAGATCCTGTAACTTCTTGTGCCATCTGGAGGTAGCCACAGCCAAACTGCAAACTTTGTTTCGTCATATAAACGGTAACGTATGGTGGAAACGAACGTTACTTCAGATTGCTACTATCTTTGTGTTACATCATAAACAAGTGAAGCATACGAAGCAGCAACGAAGCAGTGGCGTTAACCAGAGCACCTGAAAATGTAGGTAAAATCCTGACGTAAGCTTCGAAGCACCTTTCACACTCAGCCTGGCTGGCCATACTGACATGTTAATATCTGGTTTCTGCTTATTGTTTGGGTGAATGATGTTTTTGGCCGAGTCGCTCTCTAGCCTATGAAAGTTTTTCCACTCTACTAATGTTTCTTACTGCGAACAACATAGCCACAAATATCGAATACATTATTTTATTCAACGTTTTAGCTGAAAAAATTATGTATTCTATATTTGTGGCTATATTGTTCGAAATCAGAATCTACAACAATTCCGTGCATTGCTTACCAAACTCCAGCGTTTATATAATTAATAAATTCTCTTCTCGCAGCTAACTGTATGTGCAGTTGAGTAACGACATTCTCGACTACCGGAAAAAGCAAACGAAAACGTTGCGAATCAGCGAAAACATAATTCTTACCAACAATGACGTCACGAATTACGTCACAGGGGCCCTCCAGTGAAAACTGCCCCGGGCCCCCCTATCATTCAATCCGGCCCTCCTGTCAGGCGAAACCGTTCCCGGGCCAGAGTGGTCTTGGAATAATGACTACCAGGGGCGGCTCGTCTAGACGGGCTGCCGGGCTGCAGCCCTCCCTGAAAAATGTAAAGCAAAAGATTCCGCCAAACGGCCAAACTCGCGTTAAGTTTGGATTTAGTTACGAAAATTCCACAACACAATCACTTTCGGTACTTCCGACACCATTTCGGCTCAACGTTTCCTAGGAATCCAACAAAACCAATGTTTCGCTGCTTGCCAACGACACCACTT
>JGI24021J15306_10006157_pt1 | contig 14382 bp, 10 predicted proteins | sample Ectturendosymbi1_FD_15306 | JGI IMG/M metagenome (IMG submission 15306) | reverse complement strand
TATTTGCATGACGGCAGTCGACAGCGAGACATGACCACCGCTGTGCTCTTGGAGAGGGTACTGATATTCTAATTCAAGGAGTGCTGCTTTCTCTTTCAACCGTCGTGAATCGATCACCCAACCTTTTGATCGAGAGACGAACATGACGCTACTGAGTTATCTCAATCTTTTGAGCTATTGAGATTCAGTCGAGAACGACATTGACCTAGCAGGAAGGTAATGTGGGCCATCATTTTTAATATTACTTACAAAATGCGTGTAAAAGTGAAACATACGATGCGACAGAAAGAAAAACGTTCTGTAGCATTACCAGGCCTGTCGCCAGGATTTCGCAGCAGTGGGGGCCAAAAAATACAAGGAGGGGTCACACGTTCTAAATAAAATGCATATTGGATGAATGCAGCAACCGGGCGGCCAAACATGAAATGTGGGGGCATAGATTTAAAATGAGGGGCCATGCACCCCTAGACCCCTGCTGGCGGCGGCCCTGAGCATTGCATGCATTTGTAACAGTCTTTTTCATATTACTTTTTTTGCAAGGGCCCACGAACAACCAATGGAGTAGTCACTACTGCATAGGCACAGCCGCCGGGCTACTCAAATTTTAAATCCAACTTTTTTCACTTATGAAAAACATTTTGAATGTTTTTCGATGCTCACGATAAGACTCCAATTTATGGCTGAAGATTTTTGACAGGTGCGATGAACAACGAGATGGATATGGCTTTTTATCTCTGAACTCGAGTAACATTGCATGGTTAAAAGTGTTGTCAAACTAGAAATGTTGTCAAATACCGCTTCTGTAAGGAGCTAACCTATTGAATTAATAATTCCCGTCAAAGTGCAAAGTCATAGGACGAATATATACCGAATGACAACATTTTTGATGCAGTGACGTGATTTAATTTACGCAATTCTCTCATTGCTAGAACATCAATCACAGCGAGTAAGGTCCTACCAAAGTTTTGTCATGACTTTGCCGAAGTGAAAAAGTTCAATCTGGTAATTCACAACTGAATCGCGTTGTCAATTTCCCCACAAAATTTAGGAAGAACATTTTTAAGGTATTGAAGAAATCACAAAATTGGCAAATTGAAAAAAACGTCAAGCAAAGCAAAATATAGCCCTTTTACGTGGTTTCTCTTGGAACTTTTTTTAGTGTCTTCGTCACTCCCTTCATCGTCTTCTTCATCCTCTTCCTCATGTTCTTCCTCTTCTTCCGCTTCTTCCTCGCCTTCGTCTTCTTCGTCACTAGTTTCTGTACCGTCCTTGGCCCGCTTCTCTTTTTCGGCGAGATCTTTTTTGATGGCCGTTAAAATGCCCTGCTTCAGTCGTTCACCTATCGCCAGGAGGCTTCGATACATTTCGGCCAGATTGCCAGGGGGTTCGTCGGTCTCGCCCATTTCGAGGATGTTCTGCAGCAGACTACTTTCTGTCATGCTGGGCCGCGATATTTTGGTTCTAGGCAGACAAACTCCAGACCGCTCGTTGCTGCTGCTACCAGCAACACCTTCAATATTATCAAGCGCAAGGTGAAGCCAACGTGCACAGCCCTGTAGATTATCATACAATCGCTGAAAAACAACAGGCATTTTAAAATAACGTCGTTTTTTGTTAAGCAAGCCGCTAGTCATGCAGTACAGGAAAATCTGCCTCTCATTCGTTCCAGCAGTTTCTGATTTAACACACCAAAACAGCTTACAGATTGCATTCTCATTCTCTATAATCCAGGGCATGAAAAATGTTTGGAGCATAAATAGTTCGCAGAATATCAACTCAGCCACAACACACTACAACAAAACGAGTCAATAAAGTGACATAAAGGAAGCAAACTGCTTGCTCTGTTGGTAAAGCAATTTCTTTTAGTGTGTTTACCGTTGCTTTCAATGAACTACCATAAGACAAAAACTACAATACAGTACTTAAAACTCTATTTGCCGGTTTGACATAACTTTTTTAAAGGCAGCGAATAAAGGATAAACGCATGCAAGGAAAACTTCTTATAATTGAGAACATTGGATTATAGGGCTTGCCATAACTTTTCAGAAATGAAACGTAAAACATCTATTTAAACCATGCGCGGGGAACAACAGAAGAACGAATTTTAGATCAATTCACGTTGCTTAAGTCAGTGGTTCCCACAGCGGGGGTAAATTACACCCGGGCAGTGGCGTACGCAAAATATTTTCATGGGGGTGTTCATTCAGTGGCATATGGTGGTCATTTGTATTTGGTGTGCGCTGTTTGTGACGTCACAATTTGACTTCATAGTCATGTTTCCAAACCAACGTTTTGGCGAAGCTTGTTGACATAATATGCATATTTTTCTACATCCACTCCCCCTATTTTATGTGCCATTGCACTGAATACAAAATATCAGCGCTCCAAGTTAGACTATCGGAGGAAAGTAAACTCAACGCTACGACACAGCAGTTCATAGCTGCAAAAATATCAGGCTGGACGTTAAAACAGGGTAGTAAAACACTCATCAACGCGTGAGAGCAATAACAGCTGCAAAATGAGGCTGCGCTAATGTCTTGTCGAATACGAGCAGTCGAGCATAGAAAGTGTGCAGCTGGACTGGCTGGTGTGCCTGAATGCTTCTGCGTTAACAACTGTGGTTTTGAGCTCGTGAAACAGTTCTATCATGTTACAGAATTTGGTAATGTCGCCAATGCGGTCAGTGCATGCGTTGATCAGCCTCAGCAGACAAAAAAAGACAATTGTTTCGGATGAAGTGAACTATCGCGGAACACAATCTTAAACATGCGCAGGGACGAAAGGTCTGCAAAAAGTGGTGAGATGGTTTCTGGATGCAGACGATAACGCAGATTCCCACCGAAACCTAATTGCCACTTTATGGCCCATTTACAATGTTCCTTGAAATTTGCATGCAAATTCATTCCGTGGTTTTTGCATTGAGTCGACAAATTAACAAGCAAAAAGTATGCGAAAACAATTCATCTCCTTTGCGCAGGTAATAAAGTTTTTGTAAAATATGAAGCTGTCACAAGTAAAGGCTCTTGCTAAGGAGCTGTAAAGGCTTTTGGCTTTCGTTTGTGATGCCGCAATGCGTTCTGACTGATGTACTCTAACTTCAAGAAGCCCTTGCAGCTACATTATCAGTGGTTGCGTTGTAATAGACTAGCGCAGTGGCGACCCCGGCATCACGAACAAAAGACAAAGTGCCTATGTTACTGAAACTGATGTAAATACGAGCATAATTGTTAAGTTCTTTTGTCAAGTAGTAGTTCACGGTTTTGAGTTCTTTTACCGATTTTTTTGCAGTGATTAAATAAACTTACTGAAAAGTGATGAGAACAATATAAGCGCAAGTGTACTGGTTATGTTCTTTTTACGACGCAAAAAATTGTGGGTAATAAGACATAATAGCTACCTTGATTTGTGCGACGGCTCGAACATGTTTGGGAACCACTGCTCTAAGTCTAAACTGTTCGTCCTAGGGTCATGCAAGGCCATCGCATCTTGCAATTGCACAATCCTAGGATTTCGCAACTACAGCTGTACATCCGCATCCCTGCTGTTGGACGCTAGTAACAAGAAACTTCAGCAAGGACAGCCAACAGAAAGGTGGCAGCGCAAATGGTGTAAACTGCAGCGGCAATCTGATATCCTTGAAATTTGTTTGAACTGCACGTGCTCTTACCTTGCTCAACACCTTTGCTTCTGATGTTCGACTTATTCTAGTGTTGATATCCTGGCAAATGCCCACGTGTTGTGCATGCTCGTCTATTGCAGTGCTGCTGTCGGCCAACTGTTCTTCTAACTCCTCGAAACCTTGAAATCTGTCGTTGTCTAGCTGCAACATTGTATTGCCCAGCTTGAGGGTAAGACCAGCTGAACCTGATATCCTGCCTCTCCACTGTGTTAAGCTTTACACGCCACCACTGCAAGTAGGACTGCCTACGCTGTAGTAACTTCTATTTTCTATCGGTGAACAGTGTAAATGAGAAATGTTGGACAACCAAACACAATGAACTACTTCATAATGTAACCATAGCTTAAATCCCACCCAGTCCATTGTTTGACAACAATACGGCCATATGATACCACAAAGAAGTAGCTAGCTTGGGTTGGCTCGCCATGACGACGACTCGGTCAACTCGGCTCACTGTTCGTAGTCTAAGTGCGGTTACCGCGTCACTCCTGAACATTTATATTAACTTTGCCTGCCAAGTTTGTTTAGCTATAGGTGTCCACATTCGTAGCCAGTTGAGTATTTGATTTAAACTAAGGGCAGTCAAGAGGGGCTTTTTCAGCGTCCAGCTTTAGCGTTTAATTACTGGCCCTTTGCAAAACTTCAGGCTGACGTGACCAGCTGACACTTGGGCACTTTTACACAAATTTTGAAAAGTACCTCCAGAGGCCTGGTTACGCTCAGCTTGACGCTGCACCTGGTGAATTATTATCGGTTTTCAAGCTTTAGAGAAATACCTAGAAATACCACTGAACAACGAACTAACTGATGTAGCCTGCTGCATGCAAGCTGCGTTACTGTTGAAACATTACTTTTGTTTCATAAAAGTTTGCACTGTTTTGCATTCAAGGCAATGGAAAATAACGAACATCTTAATTATCACTATCACAAGAAACGACAAACGGTATAAAATTGTCGCCTGAAGTATATTGCTTCAAATGATACAGTACAACTCCACCAGTCCATAAATGCCTGCTCATGAGCTGAGTTCCAAACAACTCAACTCATGAGATGCCCATAAAAATCTAAGAACCCCGACATGACAGATTGGCTATACAGCATCTTTTCCGCATTCTAGCAGCCTGGTTTTTGACAAAGGTATAGCTGTACCGCACGGTTTCCTCTCACCTCGAAACACCAAGGTTGTTTATCGAGATCAAAGCAACCTCACACAGATTGCTTTGCCGGAAAGTCTTGATCATTGTGAACGACGCACCGCACAATATTGGTTTTGCGGTGAGGGAGCGCCTACACTTTCCATCGCATCTGGATTAATGTCTACAAAGAGTAGGCTACTCGTCGCCGACAACAATGAAATTCGGCCATGCTAGAGCAAACGACAGAACGCCGACAGTCGGGAGCGCTGGCTGGTGGTGCTTCTCAAAGCCAAGGGCAAGAACCTGGCCAGGTCGTGGTTGCTTTGCATGAGCGTGAGCCGCGGAATGGAAACTTTACGGTCACGGGCTTACTCTCTTGCTGGGGTGCATAGCCTACTACTGTGTATGGATTTCAGGGCAAGGTTCTCACAGGCTATCTTTCTGCCAACTGAAAAGCATATTTTCGCCGCAATACAAACATGGCTGTGAAGTTTGTTTTGCAAGAGAGCTACCTCCAGACGTGCTTTTGATGTTCTTTTCCACTTCAAACAAATTTTCTTCAATTCACAACTGCGCGGAGAAAACACAATGACAAACTTGTTCTTGTTTTAGCAGAGACAGCATCGTATTCCAATTATTTTCTTGATTTTCGCCATCGATTTGCCTAGAGGGGGTGTTCAATTTTTTCACATGTGATGAAAATCAAATGTTTAATTTCGTATATAGCTGCATGTGAATTACCTGGATACCCTGTATTTTTTAGAATAATTACCATTGTGCACTGATTACGTAATACGAGTCACACAAATCTATGAATAAACTTAATTTTTAGCTAGCACTTGCTAAAGCTGTGCACTAACACCCTTGAAAGTTTAATTTTCAACAATAACTTTTTTGTCAATTTGTGGTTGGTTTGTATAGCACCTTTTTACAACTGGACATACAGACGCGTAGCAACAAAAAGTTCGGGAGCGAGACATGTCTACTCGATTAAATGTCTGGTTTTACGTGTTCATTATACTTTTTCTCAACGGTTCATTAATTGCCGTCCTTTTCGCCCTCCTAGCTACACCGCTGCAACTGGATACGGTATTTGTAATGGAGTACACTACAGCGACTTGCGCTCATAATAAAATAAACAAAACGAAAATTTCCACTTCTTTACCATTATATTAGCAGAATCAGGTGGTCTATATCTAATATTATGAAATTTTCAGAAAAGATTTAACTAACACGGTAACTTGGAACAAAACACTTTATTTGACTAACACAGTAACTTGGAACAAATCACTTTATTGAAATCGAAAATTTCAATAACATAATTGTTAGCGAAACTTCGGAACCTACTTTAACAAAATAAGAGCAATCGAGTTTGACAAAAACTAACATCAAATATGACGCAATCAAATGAAAATTTTAACGTAATTTTCCTAAATATCACAAAGCTTTCTTAAAATGTTTACGTTTTTGCAGTACAAATTCCTTCCAAGGAAAGAAAATTGTGAAATCTAAGAAAAGGCAATAAAGGTATTAGCATTTGTGGAGTGATTCCTGTGGCAGGTTGTCTAGGATTTTGGAATGGGGAAGCAAAAGTTTGAAGTTTTACAATGAGCAAACCAATCCTCGTTGGCTTCACACCACTTTTGAGATTTTGCTGCAAAAAAGCTCTCAATGACAAAAATCGAAGAGCAACAAAAATGGTGAACAATGAGTGAATTTCTTCGCTACTTTTTGTCAGAATACGGGGACCGGGGCCAAGACCACAATGGGCCCCTGAATATGAAGTTCCTAATTTACCGATTTAATTTGCAGGATTCACTTTCAGACTGTTGCTTGGAGATAAAAGAAATAAATTGAAACTGTAAATCTACACCAGAGAGGTGGAGCTGTGACAAGCGCATGACATAACCTTTGACCTTCGCAGACGTCACAAACTCCATCAATAAGCTCTCGAGGGTCTAGAGTTCAGACACTATGCCAAGGTGCCACACATTGTTTGTTTAACAGACCGTGCGTACCGCCCGATTTCATTTGGTCAAAAGTTGCGCTCTCTTCGGTGAAACTGAAACATTCAGTGTGCCAAGGCATGCCAAACTGCTTTGCCATGCGTCTATGCAGCATTCAAACCGGATGATAAAACACGAAGCGAGATTCCGCGGTTTAATTGAACGGACCGTTTCTTTCAAAAGCAAGTTTTATTATATATAGACCAGTAGTCACCGATCTTTCTTGTCGGAGGGTCACATAAGCCTCAACAGACACAACAGTTCGAGGGCCGGACATCATGCGTAATGTAATTGCCTCGGGATACGTTACATTCTACCAAATCAACAAATGTTTCGTATGTTTATTATTTTTTCATGACTGACAAAATGTTTTTACGGCCTGATGAAATGCCTTCGCGGGCCCTGATATGAACTAACAATCTCAAGCACCGCGTTTTTTGGGGTTACGAGTTTGAAGCGGAAGGGCTTCTAGAACTCTTCGGCTGAAATTATGACGAGGAGACGCTTGGTTTTAATTATGCATTATCAAAGCTCGCATATAACTTTATAGCAGTAATTGCCTGTGCCTGCTGTGTTCCAGCTTGCGTCTCAACCCCCAAATCTCCCCCAGTTGCGACGAGAACTGACAAATGGGTGTGGTGTGGAGTTGCCTATTTTTCATTGCAGATGGCTCGGTGTGCAGTGGAGTCCATCCATTAAAAGGTCATTTAACTTCACCGAAATCAAACAAGAGTTTCGCGACGCTTTTCTTTATGCGTTTTCGGTGCCCTTTGTGTTGACACGTTCGAATACGCATTAAACACGCGCCCATTGAGTCTGTCCGCCATTTCGTCATTTGAGGCAAAACGAAGCTCTGAAAACGCATAATAAGGTTGTGTTGTATGCAGAGTGCGAACTTGCAGAAAATGTTACCCGTTCTGGCCGACGCACCTGTCTTGAATTTACGCAGCTGGATTTATTTTTCAACACGTTATTTCCATATTTAAGTCAGATCCGTACATTCGACATCAGGCGCACTGCGGGCTACAGTTTTGCAGACAAGTTTCTGTAGTGTGCTTACGCCTTGTGCTTGAGAAGCAACATAACGACAAATAGAAAGAAACGGTATGATCACAATTCGATCCACAGCAACGTTCACCGAAAGAACGCTTTTGTGCTTTTTGTGGCTGCACCATGACAACAAGGGAACGAACTCCAAGCCTCGTTTCTCATCAGCCCTATTTGTCAAAAAAGTTTGGCTTCAACAAGGTCAGAGATTTTCAAGGTTGTTGACCGCTACGACATGAGAGGAGATCGCAACTATTTTATCTAAATACCGAGATTGTCTTCAAGCAAGGGTTTTCAGTTTATTTTGGTGTTGGTCGAGATTCTGCGACATTTTGAGAGACCGTTGGAAAATATTGAGAGACCGGAACCGTTCCGGTCTCTCAAAACCTCTTATAGTAACACTGGACAAGATCAGTAGGGCACTATAGTCAAATGTCCATTCGAAGTATTTCCGAAATCATGGTACAGTACCTCCGTGCTCTGTCTTATTCAAAAGAAGTTCACTGCAGGTGATGAGTGATGACACTAGAGACCAGCAGTGCTGCGTATAACAAGTCTTCCATCCGTTTGATTTTCTGTTGTTGAAGTGGCATTGCCAGCGGCATGGTTTTGTGTATCTATTTATATTTTCAGTTGAATTACTGCATTTTCTCCAGCACAAAGGGATTTATTATCCTTGGTGACACAGTGATAATCGTTGTTAACATTGATAAATTCTCTTGCTATTGTACTTTCATTCACTCGAACTTCAACTGGCAATTAGTCACTTTTTTGCATGTTGGCTTTTTGTATTGTTTCAAAAGATTATTTTTCCCCGTATCAGGTAGTTGCGTTTAGCCCAGTTTCGTATTTCATACATGCCTTCTTGCCCTATCGTTTGACTTTGGCGTTTGTCTGTTTGCTGCAGGGGTGTAGCTTGTTTTTCGATTATTGGCGCTGTTTCCGTGCTGCTCTTCATCGCTGGCGATAGTTTGGCAGAGAAAAGTGTGTGCCTGTGTGGTATGGTCTACTTTTGGAAGGTTTTGGGGGCTAGACTGCTGACCCGTAGTTTTTTAGTGTCTTATAGCTGATAAGTTATCAGTTCTACTCATTGCTTTGTAGATTTTACGTATATTTACTCTGTGGAACTGGCGATGCTCTTTTGAGCGAAATTAATATTCCAGTTGTAACTTTTAATAACCTGTGGCCTGATTCGTACGAAGGCTCCTGTGAGGCTTATCCTACTGCGCAACTGCCTTCTAGTGTGTTAGATTCTTGACATAGGCCATTCAGTTGGAGACCTATTCGATGTAAATAGCAATCAGCACTGACATATGAGAAGATGAAATATCGAAGAAGAATACTTTTTTGTGATGTTGATCAAGCGGCACTGTTAACTAGTTAAATGAAGGCTTGGTTGGTGTTTATAGAAAGATCTTTCTTCATTGTAGGCAGTGATAAACGACTAATTAGCTCGACTCAAAATAGCTGATGGAGCAGGGGCGTAACGAAGGGGGCAAGGGAGGCACAATTCCCCGGGCGCCGAATTACTATGGGGGTCGAAAAGTCCTAACAATGTCACAAGCAGTTTCTTCAATAGAGTACATTTTTTTCCGAAAGACTTCAGGTTCGAACGTGGGGGCGTCACACTTGCTTCTTGCCTCGGGTGCCATATCTAACCTCGTTACACCCCTGGATTAGGGTAACAGCTCATAGGTGCTTAATTGGATGGAGTGGTACGTAGTGGAGAATTTGTTAAGGAAGTTTGCGGTATCATTTACAGAAATACCTTTATGGGCTGGTATCCAAACATATACAATCTCGAATCTTCTGGAAAAAAGTCTAGTGGTCCAGTAGAACCAAGTTACCTACAAAGCCTTTGTCTCCGCCAGCTATTTCCTGCAATGTCTTCAAGGGCACTGAGACTGTTATGATAGAAGTCCTACGCACATTGGAAGTTAATACTTAGTACAAAGCGCTAAGAATTACATAACGCTATGAGCGGTGGATTGAAAATTGTTTGCTTATTGCAATTGTTGTCTTTATATTAAATTGCGGTATGTAAATTCCACTGTCTGTTTTTTTCGTTTTTTTCGAACCATCAGTACAGACGTGAACGAATATGCTCTAAATATGATTTAAAAGAAATGTCAACATGGGTTTTGCGGATTGTTTATGGTGGAACATATTAACATAGCAACCTGAAGCTTGTCTCCTGGAATTTCACGTCTAGTGAATATGTTGAAACTTTGAAAATTTGAAGTGTCTTGATGAAGCTCGTGTCATGAATCCGAGATTAGTGACAGGGCAGGATGAGTGGAAAAGATTGGGATGAGTGGAAAAGGTCAACAATTAGACAGGGTAGGATGAGTGGAAAAGGTTAACAAGAGGGTTGTATGTTTTAGACAAAGCAGCTTATGTTTGACGTGGAGTGGCATTTCTCTACAGAAGTGTTACACGAGTGTAGCAGGAAAATTGACGGAGTGCTTCACATTGCTTCCGTGCATAAACGTAGGCCTCCGTACGGAATTTTGTGTTAAGCAAAATTTTTGGCTGGCTATGCAACTGATATAAGGCCGTTAGCGATCGCATATAATCAGGAAGATCATTAACTAATGGAGACCAAATTGGACTCGGTACACTCCCCTGAGGAATGCCGGTAATTGTACAGTATGTCTGATCAAGGGTGTAGACGAGGAGCCTGCACGAATTTAAAGAGACCGATTTGAGAAAAAATAATGGATGAAAGCAAACATTTTTCCATTTATGCCCATCCTTAATAGTTTTAAGAGAGTGTTTATTTTCTGACTATATCACATACAGTAATTTTTCAATATCGATTAGCACAGCTATAGTACATGACATTTATGAACCAAGGATTTGCTTACATCATGAAGATGTATGTTGCCGAACCATCGTAACTGGGATCTCTCTATGCGAAGGAAAAGTGACTCTACATTCAGGGCTTCACGAATTTCACAGTTGCACTTTGTCGCGAAGTGTCACACAGTTTATGTTCCGCGAAAATCCCGTCTCTGCCGCTTGTACTTGAAATATCACTCTTTCAATCATTACTTAAATCCGTCATTCGAGGAAAAGTCTGATACTAAGTTTTCCTCACACAATTCTTTACAGGGTTCTACACACGTTATATTAAATACAGTTTTTTTCTGATGACGCATCAAAATTTTGCCAACCGTGAGCACAGCCACAATTGGAGGAACTTTCTTTGCCCTCACCATGGAAAGCCACATGACCGAATCGTTTGCATTTAAAACATCGTAAAGGTTTAGGAATGTACTGCTATAACTTCAAAATGTAGCAGTACAATAGTGGAATTCCTCATGTTGCCTTCATACTCTTCAATTTAAAATCTTTTGACAAAAGTAACGTTGTGAGGTTTGTGACAACTGTTTATTTCCTCAGTAAAAAGATCTATCGGAACTCTATAAACATCTTTTGCGGTGGCTGTCTGAAGGATCGAGGCTGAAATGGGTATAGAAACATTTGAGTCATCGTTCAAAAAAGCCGAGGTCAACAGACCTGTAGTTTCTACCTTTGCAATAAGGTTTCCATTTTCAAAGGAGAGCAAGATCGATTAAGACTCCAATACATTTCTTAAAAATCTGTCTATTGCAGTTGGACTGTATGTAATTATTTTAACAGTTTGTAACAAGGTTTTCTCCGATATGCTCTGCGGAACAACTGGCTGAACATTTGCCACATTGTCCGCCTCGCGAGGCAAGGTATCTGTCATTGTTCTGGAAGCTTTTCTTTTTACTCTGTTAGCCTCTTCAGGAAGCTCCCTAAAATTATCCGGTGGTTCGGAAAAATCCTTTATTCAAAAGTGCCTGGATTGATATTCAGTACACTGTTGGTAGCTATGGTCAAGTAGCCCTACTATCAAATCCATCTACAAAGTTAGTCTATGGTCCTATTACTATCAGGCAATTGAAAATATGAACAATTAAAAGAGACAGCGAAAGTCTTCTCTATAACAAACAACTATAATACAATCAATCTTCGCAATCCACTAAGCAACAACCAGGTCCGCACACCTCCGCTAAGTATGGAATCACACGAAACCTCTCCTCTTCGCGGTAGCCTTTCTGTTACTAGCGAGTCTTATTGGTAACGACAAGACACACCACGATTTAATCAAGGCATTTTACCTGCGTAGTTGGACAATCACTTCAAAACGTTAAGTGCCTATTACCTGCCCATCAATCTTTGCTGAAGTTGAGCGGTTGGCTTGCCGAGGACAAAACGCGGTATCAATTAGCGCGCACTTCACGCGTTTCTCTTGCTTGCTTTCCACCATCACATGTCACACCCTCACCTACTTTGACTAGTGCTTCACGTATGCAGAGATGTCTGTACCACCTGAAGTTGATGAAGTGACATTAAAGAATTATATGGACCTCGGCTACAATAACTGTAGCAGTCAATTGTCATGGGAAAACCTGTTCAAACCAAGAAAGTTTGAAAAATGCGACAAAATTGACTAAAGGCTAAGAAACCGGGTGAACGGCTTCCAACGCCAGCCGATTTTCTACTGAAAGATCTCATCCTCACGAAATGAAGAACCTTTGTACCCCTGATCAATAATCACACATACCAGAGCAAGGAAAGGCTGTGAGACGCATTTGGCCAGGCGATTTTATGTCGAGCCCTCATTTGCAGCACCACATCAGCTTTTGTCTTCATGAAACACGCCATCTTCATCCTTCAACAAAACTCGCCCATCTTCAACAAAACCCAACCACATATGCAGCTTCTGCTGGGTTTTCAGAACATGTATGCAAGGGCGTAACAAGGGGGAAAAGGGGGGCACAATGCCCGGGCATCAAATCACTGCGGTAGCCGAAAAGTCCCAACAATGTGCAAGTACATTCTTAAAGTACAGTACATTCGCTCCCGAAAGACCTTACTTGCGAACAAGAGGGCGCCAAACTTGTTTCTTACCCCGGGCGCGATCTAACCGCACTACGACCCTGCATTTACGCAGTGCTTGTGAAAGCAAATAGGTCTACGTCTGTAATGTGGCTCATCGAACACGTTTTCTTTTGAAACCGCTAACGCAAGCGCGAACATTCTTCGTTTTGGAGAAGTCACCGCGAGATTTTAGCAACTGGTTCCAACCAGTTTTAAACAGGGAATTCGACAATGATAGACATGATAAACTTTTGTTACTGTACTAAAACTTACACTAACAATTAATAACATCAGTGATAGAACCTCGAGACCCATTTCTGTGGGTCTCTGATCTCGAAGTCTGCAGATCTTGGCAGTGGTTCAGCCAGTATTTTGCCAAGAAGGGCTGAACTTATAGAAGCAAAAAGCCTGAAAAGGGAGAAATGTTTGTCACTGGACTACTCAAAGAAGTGCAGTTATTCACTGAATTAACATTTGCTGTATTCTGCACGAAAACCACGGGTTCGTCCGCTAACTTACTATACCCAAGAAACACGATGGTACCTAAGGGCAAGTCAAGTCAAAATCACCTAAAAACCTATGTGCAACATCACCTGAAAAGTCATGATAATTTGCAGGCTGTTGGCAACGTAAGAGTGTACACGCGCAAAGTAAGAATTGTTAAAATGATTTTAAGCAACCACGACCCTAGTGACAACACTTGAATAGCTGACAAACCTGGAATTCTGTAATTTTTACGGTTCGTTCGTCGCGGTATCGTGACAGCAACGCGACGTTTATAACGTAAATAACAGTGCTTTTTTAAAAGTAAGATAAAAAAAACTTTCTGAATGAAATCCTTTTTTCTGCACTTCGTACAGATGTTGATTTGCTTTAAAAATATCCAGATTTTTCCTGCAACATTTTCGGTAATGGCAGAAGTGCGATAAGTGACATGCAGAGAAACCAAAAACCAGCGGTGTAGGAGGAGGGGACGCAAGAGGAGGGGGCGCAAGCGGTGTAGGAGGAGGGGGCGCAAGCGCACCGCCAAAAGTTTTCATTTGTCGAAAACTTGGGGCAAAATCCCAGAAAATCCAGGCAAAAACGAAGCCCAACGTTTGACTTGCTTTCTCCAAAACCAAAGAAAAACACAAGACCGTTTTTTTTGCAGGTCACACCAAACAAAGGTCAAAATCCCAGAAAATGCAGGCAAAAATGAAGAGACCCATTCCTGTGGGTCTCTGATCACGAAGTCTGCAGATCTTGGCAGTGGTGCAGCCAGTATTTTGCCAAGAAGGGCTGAACTTATAGATGCGGATAAAAACGGGAAAATTGTCGAGCGGATAAAGACGGGAAAGAGCGGATAAAGACTGCCGAGCGGATAAAGACGGGAAAATTGTCACCCTTAATTACGACGACTACGACGCTATAATGACCAGGGAACTGCAACAATTTGAAAAATTAGACGTGTCTCTAGATGGTAGCGACACCTACCTTGAAAAAGTGAGAAAAGTTTGCAACGAACTCGTGGTTAAACTCCATGCTATAGGGGAATTGAAGGATGAACTGCTACTACCGATAACTGGAATGAAATGTAAGAACAACGCGTACCGCAAGGTCA
>JGI24021J15306_10006156_pt1 | contig 14382 bp, 9 predicted proteins | sample Ectturendosymbi1_FD_15306 | JGI IMG/M metagenome (IMG submission 15306) | reverse complement strand
GTATAAATCTCTCAATATTCTGAAACTTCACGATATTTATAAATTAGAATTAGCTAAACTGATGCATAAATTTCACCATGAAATGTTGCCAACATCACTTAAAGACTTGTTTCAGAAAACGGCTGAAGTTCATTGTCATAATACAAGATATGCAACCAACCAAAACCATTTTACACAACAAGTTTCAACAAACGCTGGCAAAAAAACAATTTCTCATCGAGGAGCTACTCTTTGGGCAAATGTAGATCAATAGTTCAACGATAAATCCCATAACGCCTTTAGTAATCAATACGGATCATTTTTGTTGTTGCAATATGGATGAATGTCTGAAAAACTATATTACTGGATACATCTAGTTCAATTTTCAATAAAAATATTATCACTTCATCTGTCTTATCGTTTACGCATACGTTTGGCATACGTTTCGGATTGCTCGTATGGTTTGTAACGTGGCGCTTGGCATTTTGCGGGAGGCAACTGAAGTACAGTATTTCCATGATCCTTATCTCAGGTCTGTTTCACTGTTTTACGCAATTGTGTCTTTGTTTACACTTTTGGCAATCACTGAGATGTTTCATTGTGCTGGGGCACTTCGACTCGATAGCTGCAACGTTTTTCGGTGTCCCGGTCACTCAGCGGCGTGGCAAGGGGGGGTGCGCGGCCCCCGGGTGGCACTTTAAGGGGGGCGGCACTTCGCTGACAAAAAATTAATTTTTGAAAGGAGTGTAAAGGTTCTAGTTTTTCGTTATTATTTTAAATACATTTTTAAATGTTCTACTACTTTTCAATTTTCATGTTTAGAAGCTCAAGACTGGTAGGCTAGCCTAAAAGGACACATGTGGCTTTGGGGTGAGTGAATTGATAAAATATTTGGGGGGCGAATAATTTTCTGAGAGGGGCCCAAATTTTTAAAACTATGTCCAATAGTTTTAAACTACGTCCAAAACATTTTTCCAAGGGGGCGAACAATTTTCCTGCGCCCCCTATCTGGGGGCCAACTGTGCCCCAATCCCTGCACCTTCCTAGCCAGACAAAGCCATTTCAGCCATCTCAGTCAAACGTCCTTTGCACAAAGGAAAGAGATCACATTCGACCACAGACTAAAAATGTTAGTCCCCAATTGTTTTCGGTTTTTATTGCCCCTCCTCTCAAAATCTGATAAAATTTTTTGCATGAAATCACGGTAAGTAGTCAAGGCTAGCTTAATCATTTTTCTCGTATCTTTGGTTTCTCAGTCACGCCCCAACTGCACATCATATCATCTCCTGACACCTAGGCATTGGCGATGAAGATTTCGCTGCAGCGGCGATAGTCCAGTGGTAGAGTGTCCGCCTCTCAATTGGAAAGTTGTGTGTCCAATTGACAGACACTGAGTGACTCGTCGTGGTGCTCCTTGGGCAAGTTCGTTAGCCTAAACTGTCCCGGTAAGAAGCATATTTCAGGCGTTGGCATGCCGCTAATTGCCGTCACCAAAATTATAAAAAAACATTGCTTGGCACATCTCATGCTATTTTTCAATGTTCAGTGGGATATTTTCAATAACTGCCATAAGCTGTAGCCCAGTCATTAGGTGGGCCTATCAACATTAAGTTTTGGCTGTTGAAGTGAAGAACTTTGCAAAGATAACTTTTCTCAGTTTCAATACAACGGCTGTTTTTCTGCAAGACGTAATGGTGCGGGAAAATGACGTTCTTGAAGCTGGGTAGTGCAGTTGGTGCATTTTCGTGGGTGACTTTGACTTCAGATTGTAGGTTTCAACTGCAAGTAGAGTGAATAACAGCCAGACGATAGGCAACGTGGTTTTCGTAAAGTCGCCTTTGTTCAACGGTGCACTTTAAACATTGGAAGTGACAGAAAAAGTTATTTCAGCAAGAAAGGCTTGAGAAAGGTGTTGCTCTCATTTTGATGAATTTGAAGCAAGAACCTTAGTCTGAAAACCTAACGCAAGGGTAAACGATATGTTTAGATATGATTGTGGTAAACGCTTTTATTGAAAAGAGTGTTAATCGAAATGATTGTACAGCTTGGCAATGGATGCACTGAAAGTTGTTCATCGCAATAACCGTCGAACATCAGACGTTGTAAACACTGCTGAGCATCCAAAAAGCCTATGTCCCAGCTGGCATGGTTTGGTAATACAGTTTTCGAAATAGACGTCTGTTGGTAACCAGTCCCGTCGCCACGGGGGTTTTGGTGGGCTTAGTCCCCCAAAAAGCTACAAGTCCCCCAAAATTGAAATATAAAACACTATAAATCAGTGGATTTTTTGTCAAATTTTAGAATGTCAGTCCCTCCTGCACAAATGTAGTCTCCCAATCGAAGACCTTCTGGTGATGGTTCTGTTGGTAACGAACAAAGGCAAGGTTTACACTATGCACGTGTAATTCGAATTGCTCCAACACAACAGCTAGACCAAGTGCGCAGGCCACGATTAAGACTGCAAGCAAGCGCTTCTCAACCATAGCCCGTTTTAAACCTGTTTAAAATATTTTTTAAAAATGGGTCCCTGCACCTATAGAGGGCTCCGCGCATGGGCGTAGCCAGGGGGGCAAAGGGGCCATGGTTCCGCCCAAATTTTTAGAAAATATAATCATTTTGTGTTTTGAGAGGCATTTTTCCGAACAAAATGGTGTTATTTGCGTAAAATCAAACATTTTGGCCCCCAAAAATTTTTTTGGCTCCCCCCAAATTTTTGGGCTGGCTATGCCACTGGCTCCGCGCAAGTGCCCACAGAGTTAATGTTTGAAGTCTTCTATATATTCTAAGAGGATTAGACCACTACTGAAACGTGAAGTGAACAATGAAACGTTCTTTACATCACTGAGATCATATTATCAGATTGATTATATAGCCTGCTGTGCGCAGTATATATACTTTTTTTACATAAAGACGGGGATACTACACGAAATTTTAACATGCATAAATGTTTACATTTGTAAAACAGGTATGCTGCCATCAGATCCCTTAATTTTTCCGTTTGATCCCCTGGAATGAGTAAACTATTATAATGTCATGCGGTGAGTTTACCGGAGATTTAAAAACCAACAGGGAGGAAAGTTTGACGAAACATGTCGGGTTCGTATATGCCTATGTAAAGAAAGCAAAAAATAGAAATATTAATGATGAGAAAGGTGGCGACAAGCAGAAAAAGCAAGAATCATAATCGACAATAAAAAACAAGACACATTTCAGCAGTGGCGTAGCCAGCTTACAAATTTTGGGGGGGCCCGAAATGTTTGAATTTTGGCGAATAACACTATTTTGTTTGAAAAAACGCCTCTCAAAGCACAAAATGACGATATTTTCTAAAAATTTGGGGGAGTGCATGGCCCCTTTGGCCCCACCTGGCTACGCCTATGCATTTCAGTTTGTTAGTGTTTGATCGTGATTTTGAAGATGCTTTATTAATATTTTTAAATAAGCACGAAACATAACTTCCATTTGAAATTTTTGTAAGCAAATTTGAGGGGTAGAAAGGGTGGCACTTTTATGGTCGGCCCCGGGCGGCACTTAGCCTCGCTACGCCACTGGTCCTGGTTGCAAGGTTTCACTTGTTTTGCTTTTTTGTTTTATGAATAAGTACGACTCTAGATCGTTAAAATTCTAAACAATGCTTTCATCCTTGGCCAGCAGCAAATTTTTTTACCTTTTACTGCAGGGAAACATTACATGGGAAATATTTGTGACTGATGACGGAAATCATGAAAATCGAATCCAGACCGCATGCAATAACAAGATAATTAGCCCAGCACAGCACTCCAGGCCTGATCAATCTCAATATAAATGCATTCAACATTGTCAAAAGATTTTGGATTATGTCTGTTGTGAAACTGACACGAACAAACTGGATGAAATGGAAGAGGCACTGCGAGTTGTTGCTGAAAAAGTAGATTGAAATGTTGACTCTGCAAAAACAGAAATTTACCTAAAGTGGTCTAAGCCCAGGATGCAGCGTGCACACCGGTTGAAAAGCGCTGGTCTAAGATATACATCAAGGAAGCAAAGAATTTCTCAACTGCAAAGGGTTGAAGATAAGCAAGAAAAGTTGACTTACTCAAACGAAACTATGCAGAATGTTTGCAGCAGTGCTACAAGCATTTCTATAGTTGCATGCTTTGTTTATCAGTACATCACAAACAAGCATGCTACAATCGCTTTGGAAACATTTATTTGCACGAAGTTTATGAATGGGTTTGGTTCTTTCTTTGCCGTGGTTAGTTTTCTGCTTCAAGATAGTCCTTTTTTGTACTTGTATACAGTCAGATGCCAGACAATTGTTGTGCAATGACCAAACATTTTAGTCTTGTAACTGGGGCCTTCTTGGGATAAAAGTGCTTTTATTTGCAAAAGTTGTAATTTATCACCATGGCACAAACTCCCATTTGTGGGCTTTCTCATACACTGCATTATTGAATGTTGCTGCTTTAAAATACGGCAGAAACAAATAAGATGCTTGTCTTTGGAAGCACAAATTTCATGGGAGTAGTCAGATACAACCATTAATTTAAGCCACAGGTCTGATAAGAAGTCAGCTGTGCCAAGTGGCTGCAATCTTAATTATGAAACTTAGGTGAAAGCACCAAAGCTTGCAATGCTAATGCATTGTTAATTGTTAGTTTTCTAATAATTATGCTAACTTTACAAAATCCTACATCGTGCTTGGGAGCTATATGTGCATAACTTTGAACTACTTCACTTTTTGACTGTAAACACTATTTTTTTTCTCTAAGTTTGGCAACCTTTTTTGTGTGCAAAAGGCTACTTTCGGGAATAATCGCTGATCTTTACACACCGGCTTAGTCTTGTACCGAGAAGAATGTACTTTCAAGTCCAGAACTACATTATATGTGTTATTTGCAAGATTCTTTAAGTATAAACACTTAAGAAATGCAGTGAGAATTAAAGTCATCACCACAGCTAAACTCATGTCAGCAATATAGTGCATGCAACCAAGATTTTAAAGTGTTTGACTAAATTGCAGCTTCAGAATATATAAAAATTAACAATACAATATTAATTTATTTGTTGTATATCTTAATGAACATTCAGTCCAGCTGGGCACAACCAGGGAGGGATGCACAGTGACCAACATGATTGTATATCACGTACGGTTTGCTTATGATATACAGTCAGACCACCCGGACTACTTTGTTTCGTCAAATAACGTCGGCCTAGCGAAGTATCCGGATAATCGAAATCGAAAGTATGAAGAGCGAAATTCTTTTCACAGCAAATGCCAACAATGTAAACAAATGGTGACGATGTGCAGTACAGTAGAACACGCCTGAGCGGACGCTCAAAGGGGAACAGAAAAAAAAACCTGAAGAGTAGACTCAGATGAACTGTCAACTTAGCAAATATGTAGACTGCATGTGGAACATGACTAAATGAAACACTCAGTTTTTTTGTTTGTTAGCAGATCCATATATGTAAGCTTGCTCTTGCTCAGATTTTTCGCTGGTGCTTCATATCAATTATAACTGTTCGATGCCGACTGGTAGAAGATATTTGACGTTATATCCTGTTGTAATGGACCAGAAATTGACATCAAAATGATCTTTGTGCAAAATAGCTAAAGACTGAACTCTGACGACGTCAGTGACTGGCCCCTCAGGAACAAAATTCCTGGCTGCGCCACTGGTAAGGTAGTATGCGTTCAGAATGAGATTAACCTAACTGCGTCCTGCAAATTCTGACACTGTTACGTTCATTGTGTGTAGAAAATTGACTGTCACACTTCCATTGTGATTTAATAAACAACTAAGTACAACAGTTGGCGTAATCCGATTTAGCGTTTTTTTTCTATTGATTTGGCATATCCGTTCCTAAATTACGATCCGTGTCGGAGTCGGACAGCGAGGTTTCCTGATGAAAGGGGTAAAATGCATTGGGAGAAATCCGTTCCTAGCAGTTTTGTGTTGGATACCGGGGATTCCAGTTAATCGGAGTTCGACCAAATCAGGTCTGACTGTATGCATGTTTGTTTCCAATATCAGTGGTCTTCAAATTCTTCTGCATGTTGTGATTATGTTATTAACACAAACTTTTTCTTTATTGCATCAAGGCAGTTGGTATAGTTTTCCTCTCAAAAATAGCCGGCAACACGAATTGTCTCCCAAAATGGCAAAAGTTGCCAATCAAGCCCTTTGCTTAGGCGCTTTTCCTCTTCAGCATTAAATGTGTGTACCAGCCAACACCCCATGGTACATTGCGTCTTGAAGTACAGTATATTAGTACATTTTAGTCCCTGTGATATGGACCATGTGTCTAAACCAAACACTGCCCATTTCCCAGCGAATTCTAAAATGCATGAAGGTGTTATTATTGTGCTTAGTGGTGCCCTAGGATTTTTTTATTTTATTGTTCCAGTATGCAGACAACGTGTGCAAACCACGCATACAAAAAGTAAAGTAAGACATATAACTGGTAAGACGTTAATCGGCAAATCCTGCTCTAAAATTCAAGAAAACCAATTGGCTGTCGATTTCATGATAAATGCGTTGTGTTGAGCTCGTTTTTTGCTACAGTTGCAAAGCATTTGAAACAATGATCGGAACAGTTTGCATGCCTTTGTGCACCAATGTGCACCCCCCATCTTATCTTTTACTTTTTTCTCTTTCTCTGTTAGCTGTCTACCTCAAAGTTTGATGTTAGATTGCCTTAATTTCTCTCCAACTACCGCACCCCTGTATTATGATGGGTGAATGACGTTACAGTTGGGGGCTGTTAAAGTGTTTTGTTCCTATCAGTGTTGGTCGTGCGCAATGGCTAATCATTTTATGTGCTCTTGTGTTGTGTGATTGTGCCTGTGATATGGACCACGAGCCTGCAATAATGAATTATTATTATACTGATAACCAGGGCAGGCGCTAGGAAGTTGCCTCCCCCAAGCCTGAACTTTGGGGTCCTAATATACAAAATATTGCATTTAAGTTTATTTTATTTGAATAAGAGCCGACGATGCCTATTTAGTCGGCCATACACATACTCCGTAAGATGTTAGTGTCTGATTATTTGCTGGGAAAGGATTCTTTTTGATAGACAGCATTTAGCACATAATATTTACATTTGAACATATGCTTATAAATGCATGCTTCTGCAGCATCAACACAACATATAAAGTGCAAGTGTATTGCCAGGTTCCTACGCAATTTTGAAAATAAATTTCCAGACCTAACATTTCTGTATGACCAAACCAGGTCAAATACAGGCACTGTAATATTTAATTCGATATAAGTTAAATTATATCAATCTTGAATAAAATATTATGAAAATGTATGTCAGAAGATCAAGTCTGGAAAATTATCTTATTTTTCCGTACTAACAGACCCAAAAGAATTTTTTCGAGACTTTTCCAAACTGGGAAATGACAAAAATTTTTTCCATGCTTTTTCATACTTTCAAGAGTGCGTAGTAACCTTGATATTGTTTTTTTGCGACGAAATCATGGTTCACACAGTCAATAGATCATGCATTATTGCGTAGAATATAGACTAATGCAGAAGCTAGAGCATAATATGAGAGCGGTGATCTACACAAACAATAAACATTTGCTGGTTCCTTTGTCATTAAGGATTGGTGACAGGCCCGTAACCAGCTTGGGACACTCGGCGGGGCGAAGAGTTTTCCGAGAGGGGCCCAAATTTTTTCAACTATGTCCAACACATTTTTCCAGAAGGAGCGAAAAATTTTTCGCGAAGCCCCCCTGCGCCCCCTGAGTTACAGGCCTGCTTGGTGAAAGACCGAGAGGTCATCTAGTCTACCAACACAGCTTTCAGTATTATCATTAGTCATGCAAAAAGAAAAGGTGATGAAAAAGACAAATGACATTTACAGATGAGTGCATGCCTATGTACACAGTTATCAGGATGAGATATTTTATTTCACAGGTGTGGAGAGAACAAAACACTGAAATTAAATGTGCGTTTTTTTGACAATGCAAAGGATAATAGGATAAAAAAACAAGTTGGTAAAAATATCAAATGACAGACAAATGAAGAAGACTATAACCCCCATCAGAAAGGGAACTTTACAGTGTCTGTTAAGTATAAAATTCATAGAAAAACATAATGGAAAAAATCGCATGGCACAAATCACAAAGAATGAATAACACAAAATGAGTTAACAAGTCCCATTTGTTACTTTGCACCACAAAGCCCAGAGAGCAGGTAAGTTTCTGTACAGATGTTTGAAATCAAAGTGAATAGAAACTCGATATGGTCAGCAGTGTCGGACTAGCAATAGTAGCAATTGCAACGGGCCCCGCGGTTCTTTGTAAAATTTGTTCTTTTGTATACGCAAGGGCGGATATTAGAATTTAGGTGCCCGAGGCAAACTCTTAGAAAGAGGGCCCTAATGTTGCACAAGCTATGCAGAAACTTCTTCGCTGAAAGCAAGTTGAATTTTCTTTCTGGGAATTTGTTTCTGCGTGAAAGTTCATTTCACATCGGAATTTGTTTGAAATCACGTGCCTTTAGATTGTTCTTTATTTGCACTTGAAACTTGTTGAGAGGCCCTTTTAGCACATTGACATAAAGTTTTTGCTTTATTTTGACCAACATATGACTTGCTTCAAAGCTTGAATGGTAGGGGAGAACGGGATATGTTGAACCGGTGGGTGAGTTGAACCACCCCCTGTTTTAGCTAAATAAAGCGGTCCAGAGACTATGCATGACACCTATTGTTTGGAGCCTATGAGGAATGCATTTTGGGTTATGACTCAGATCCAAAGTTGCTTGGTGCAGAAACCTGCCAGGTTGGACGTATTTTTGTAAGCTCAAAGTGAAAAACTAGAAATTTGCTTTGCTGTTTCCAGGGATATCTAGGAGTTTCTAGATATCCCTGACTGTTTCATAGTAGAAAAGGTATATTTGTTTGATGTTATTTCTTCAAGGGGTAGTTCCATAAGAGTTCATCACCTTGTGTTGGTAAAGTTGGACATTAGTGCTTTGACATAAATTAACTTCCAAGTTGAAATTTTCCTTCGGGGTAAGTTGAATCATTCAAGTCGTGCAAGTTGAACCACGGATCAACTTACCCACTTGATCCAAGTCGCTAGTTGTTGTTTGTTTAATTTAGTTAGCCTACTGTTGCTTTTAATCATTACAATTATAAAAAATGCCTGTAGTAACAAAGAAACAAAACAAATCGTGCTTCTGTTTTGGAAGATTTTATGACAGCCGTTTCAGACGCCGTAGCAAAAAACATTTCAATTTGAGAAGCTACAAGCCAATATGAAATTAATCGTCATACTTTAAAACAGTAATAAGGTTTAACTAACCAAATATTACTGAAATCTCCCCCCTAACTTTACTGGCTTTATCCTCCACTGCTGTGAGTTTCACTGGCAAAACTTTTTTTTTCATATGTTACACCCATTGAGAGCATTGATGACATAATTGGAGAATGCGAAGGAAAATTTATGAAAAGAGGAAGAAATGACTCTACAACAAAAAGGCCAGCCATCACTTTCAAGTTTGGTTACGAGTGCTTTTTTTCAAAGCATGACATTGTGAAGATACTCGCGTTTCCAAAAGTCACTGGAACGACGAAAAGACAAAACAAAAAAAATTTTTTAACAGACTTAAAAAATCAGTTAAATTAACCCAAGTGAAAGTATGCCTACTCTGTCACTTCCTTATGCATCAGTGGTTAGATGTGTTTACAACCATTTTAAATATTTTTGAGTAAATTATCGCAAATGTAAGTATTCCGACATTTCATTCTGCATCAGTTGGTTTTTGTGGCAGATCATTATTTTGGTTCAACTTTCCCCACTTCCAAGCCCGTAACCAGCTTGGAACACCAGGAAGGGCGAAGAGTTGTCTGAGAGGACCCAAATATTTTAACTATGTCCAACACATTTTTCCAGGGGTGGCGAACCCCACACATGGGGTAAGTTGAACCGGAAAAGTGATGTTTTTCGTTTTCAATTTATGCTAAGAATATAAAAGGCCATGTCAAACAACCTGCGTGTAAATGTGTTAAATGGATTTAACCACCAAATGCCCCAATTTCAGGTTTCTACTGCCTACACTAAAAGAACAGTGGCAAAAATTGTGAAAAATGGTTCAACATACCCCGTTCTCCCCTATTAAAAGTGGTTCTAAAATGATTAATAAGCTTTTTAACAAAACAATGCAAAAATAATGTGCCAAACCTTCAAAAGGGGACCCGAGCCGACTGCCTCTCCATCCCTGATTAAGCCCATATGTGTAAATTTTTTCTGTGCGAAAGTCACTATTTTGCTAAAATTGCCATAAGCAATTCAGCCAAAATGACATGGTTTTACATTAGACTACCATGATTTGAAAACTGAAGTACTGTGCAGTTATTTGCGAAATTATGGGACCACTCAAGCAATGAGACCAAATAGCAGATATTGCTTGATGGTATTGTTATGAATGGCATTTTAAGAAATTATTAGTACATCACATTGACTTGTTCTATGGGTTACGTTACGTTTTTGGTACTTTCAAAATAATTTGACCAGTGGCGCCAAACCCGGGCTTTGCCCCCAAATTTGGATTTTCAATGCCTTTCTGCGATTTTTGTTTTTTATTTTGAAAATCTGGGGTTTAGTGCGGTGATTTAAAACTGGGTTTGATTTATTGCAGTTCTTATTTCAAGCTTCATATTTTTGGCAGTTTTTATCAAGGTTACCCATTGCTCAGCACAACTGATAAACGAGCAAGTGGCACCATATAATCTTAAAATATTGGCTAGATCCATTTAGTTCAAGCAACAGATATTTATTGGACAAGGACAAACGCCTAAACTATTGATATAGCCTCCAGCCTGTTTTTTTCGCTGAGACGTTTTGGTCATTTGTTTCATATTAGCATTAAAATCAGCCACAACAGCATTCACTAGTTTATATTTTCGAACATTATGATCCAATTTACTTATTTTTTTGTCGTTTAAAAAATAGTTTGGTCTACGACAGAAAATACCCCTAGCTTCCAGCCTGATCTTCAGGCACAAGATGGGCAAAATGTAGGGAGACAGTTGCCATTGCACTTGGATCTTTTGTGAGATCTTGAGCTGCAAAGGAATCTAAAATTCCTAAGCTTCAAATACTTCCTCTAATGCAAATTGTATTTTGATTTGCATGAATAGGGCAGCCAGCCAGCAGTTGCGTGTACAGCAGAAGTAACACCAATGAATAACAAACGGTTGGATAAACAAGTGAAAGATTTGCATCTGGGTGAATGGTTGTTATCACAGACGCCAGCTGAAAAATTAGATGAAACAAAGTTTACAACAGAATGTTCAAATTCTTTGGCTGACCTGTGGGAATACGTCTTGATCGCTAAGGTTTACTTCTGACATCTGAGTGAATGCTGAGTGCAAAGCTATATTTGCTGCGGCGAGTTTTTATAATTCATCTGGTCAATTTTGCAAAACCTGCGTAGTGCTCTAATTGTAGTAAGTTTGTCCGTAGTCGTGTCAACATATAAGTATACTTAATTGTCCGGTTTGTGTAGCAAGGTTTTATTGATCGCTTTGGACGAGATCCCAGACGTCTGCCGCTCTTGTTTCTATGTCAGGGTTTCTGAAACGGGGCCCTCGTCCCCCCCCTGGGGGCCACGTGCAGAGGCCGAGGCCAAATCTAGGTATTTTTTATTGATGAGCATCGTGCCACAAGCGTTGAGAGTCTTTTGAAGGGCGCCACGGCTCATAAAAGTTTGAGAACAAGTGTTCTAAGTGATACTGACAAGTCTTGCTAGCAGTGGCGTAGCTAGAGTGTGGGCTGCCCGGTGCGGCCCTTGAATTTGGCGCCCTCGAAGCCCATAAAAACAGGTATTGCACGATAACTCCCTCTTGAAGCTTTGTATATATATTAACTAGTTTGTGCACCATTATAATATTACAGTACTCTCACATGCTCAAATATGGTATGTTTTAAATNAACACAAAAAAATTCAAACATTGTAAGCAACAGTTAANCAAAAAGCAAAAATGACATATAGGGAAAAATAGTCAAAAAGTGCAAGAATTAGGACTATTTTTGTTTCTGAAATGAAAACTACAATTTTCTACACAGTAACTTTTCTTGCCTTTTTGTTCGCAAATTCTTCAATGGCAATGCCAAAATTTATATTATATTTGTCAATTGTTGCTCTATAGGCAGTGTGGCAAGATTTCTCAACCGCAAGGTGCTCATACTAGATCTTAAGTAATTCTTTATCAGTTTTAGTTTCGTAAAACTCCTCTCACAAGTAGCAACACTAACGGCAATTGTAAGGAAAATTCGCAGCATTATTACTATATTTGGAACAGAGCTCACAAGATTATACTTTTGAATAAACTGCAAAACTTCAAGGGGGGCTTATTTTTCTACTGTGAACTGTGCATCGGCCACATCGTATAACCGTGATGCAACAGTAACATTCTTCCTAATTGCACAGCAATGAACAACAAGCGACGCAACAACTGTCAATGTTTCTTTTTCGGCTATTAACTGCACTCAACCTCTTGTACAAGTAATTGGCCTACTTGCAATCTGAATGCAGCACGGTGATCTAAAAATTTTCATAATGACGCATCAACATAGTGAAGCAAGAAATCATTTTATAATGAAAATCACGGCCAATGAAAAAGATACAAACGACATATTGCAAACGTTTCGATAACAGGAGTTATATATTATATTATATAATTCACAAAGTTTGTAATTCATTGAAAACTCCACTTACTCGGCCCTAAAATAATCATGCTCACTAAAACAAATATTCGCTCAGTGTAAAATAATTTTAGAGGGAACGCTGATCCTCAGCAATTTGAAAATGATAAACAAAATGCCGACGTTGCCCCCTTGGAAAAATTTCTGTGGACGACCATGAATGATCGTGCTTTCTCGCTTTCGTTTTTTCGTGCTTTCACTCGTTAGGAATTGTTTCTTTCTTTCCGTTCTCTTAATTTCGGTTGCAAAATAAACACAATCAACCCGCTTCTTGTTATTGTTTCATCAAAATTACCTGCAATTACAAATGTTATACACAAATTACTATGGGTGCTTCAGACTATTCCAAACGACAATTAAAAACTGTAGGGCTCCTCATTTGAAAAGCGCTGATCTAAGCCGCAGCCAAGTGTCTACGCTCACTTTCTGCACAGTGGCGTAGCTAAGGGGGGGCAAAGGGGCGGTCCATCCCTGGCGGCACTTTTATGGGGGCGGCACTATCGGCTATGCTGTAGGCTATAAAACTGCAAAGGCTGTATTGAAATAAAAGTGGTTTTAATGTCGGGACACTACTTGCAGTTGAAAAACCTTTTTTATTTTGAGTAATTTAAACTATGGCATGTGTATTTAAGCGATTGTTATCTTAGCCAAACAATAAATCGTGTATCAGGGATGTTGTATCAATAGTTTTTTTACATGAAGCTGCAACACGGTTCTAAACACGCTTATCAACTCACATGATGTCGGATTTTACTGATTCACTACACGGTTGATTGATCCAGTGTTGGGTCGTTGTTGACGTTTGATCGCAGTCCTTATGACGTTATAAAACTTAGTAGGAGTATGGTGGATGACTGTGGGCACATGTGTGGCTGTGGTGAGCTCNAAGCTTTTGTNAGTGCTCTTAAGTTTTGTGCCTGCGAGTAAAAGCGCATTGTTGGGTCTAAAAAACATTTCTGTGTAAATCTAATAAACGNGTAGTTGGATTTGTGCTCGTCAAAATGGATTTCCGTGTGTGTGGAGAAATATAATCTAGCTCAGTATTCTTCAACAGGGGTTCCGTGGTACCCTAGTGTTCCGCAAAACATGTAGTGGGGTTCCGTGAGGTTCCTCATCTTTTTAGGGGAAATGATTTCTTGCTTCAGTATGCTGATGCGTCTTTATGAAAATTTTTAGATCACCGTGCTGCATTCAGATTACAAGTAGGTCAGTTAGTTGCACAGGAGGTTGAGTGCAGTTAATAGCCGAAAAAGAAAATTGATAGTTGTTGCGTCGCTTGTTGTTCATTGTTGCGCAATTAAGAAGAACGTTATTATTGCATCACAGTTGTACGATGTGACCGATGCACAGTTCACAGTAGAAAAAGAAAGCCCCCTTGAACTTTTGCAGTTCATTCAAAAGTATAACCTTGGGAGTTCTGTTCCAAATATAATAATGTTGCGGATTTTCTTCACAATCGCCGTTAGTGTTGCTACCTGTGAGAGGAGTTTTTTGAAACGAAAACTGATAAAGAATTACTTGAGATCTAACTTTGCGGTTGAGAAATGTTGCCACACTGTCTGTAGAGCAACAATTGAAAGACAATATAAATTTTGACATAGCCATTGAAGAATTTGTCAACAGAAAGGCAAGAAAAGTTACTGTGTAGAAAATTGTAGTTTTCATTTCAAAAATAAAGATGGTCCTAATTTTTTACA
>JGI24021J15306_10006155_pt1 | contig 14383 bp, 13 predicted proteins | sample Ectturendosymbi1_FD_15306 | JGI IMG/M metagenome (IMG submission 15306) | reverse complement strand
TGCTCATGTCGAGTGCACCCCATGCTCATGTCGAGTGCACCCCATGCTCATGTCGAGTGCACCCCATGCTCATGTCGAGTGTGCCCCATGCATGGGGCAAAGCCGCCCCAAAATGTCCATGGTTTAATAGGAAACGTTTCGGATTATCATTAAAATTCTTTTTTAATCCGATAAGAAGCAACGCTGAGGCAATGCAAGCTATTGAAAACCAAGTTACTTTGTGACATAGGAAAGTTAATGTGACGTAAAAAACGCTGAAAATAAAACTAAGAATTCTGGTCATGTCGAAAAAATGAAAACAAAAGTAAGGCTGCCAGCCAGGGCCGGAGCCAGACATTTTCATTTGGGGGGGCCACTGGGGGGGCCAGTTTTTCAACAAGGGGAGCTGTCAATGGTCTGTGTAGGACTTTCAGAAAAAGACCTGAAAAATTTTTGGGGGCCACTGGGGGGGCCAGGCAAAATTTTGTGGGGGCAGTGGCCCCCCCTGGTACCCCCCTAGCTCCGCCCCTGCGGCCAGTCATTTAAGAAAAACGCTTAAAATAGATCTACTGTAAGATTGCCAGCAACGTACAAATTCTGAAAACAATGCTAAGACTACCAGTGAGAGGCTGTACATAGATTACAACAAATGAAGTCTACTATTGCATCAATTTTAGCAAGTGAAAGTTGGCCTACAATAATCTTGACAACGTCTCAACCTTCAAAACGTTTTATGTGACATATTCGTCAGGAGTTTGCGAAGTAATCGTAAGGAATTTGTTTATTGGCAAACGTACTTGAACTCTTTTGCTATAATTGTCACATTGCCTATATAAAAACTTAATTTCAACATTCTGAAACATACGTTTTGTTATTCCACTTCACGTGCTGTTCCGAAACCTCGTGCAAAGTAGGCTATTTGTCGTTTCAGATAAAGTTTTTTTTTCTTTGCGACCAAAATTGTCTTAAAATCTGTAGAAAAGTAGGTTTGGGTATGCTCGTATCCATCTTTCGTCGAAATCATAATTTCATATATTGGTAGGAGACTTATCAAGCGAACACAAAGATCTTGTTGACCATTAAAGTGATTAAGTGATCATGAACAGTAGTCATATGCCATAGGTGGTTAACATTGGTTGCTGATTTTTGGCGTCATATACCTACATCATCGAGATCCTTTACACTGAATTGGTGTAGGAAGTTTATTTTCAGCGTCCGGAATGTAAAGCTCAACATGCTCCTGGACTTGAAGTAGTAGATATGACGGATTTGTATGGTGGGCCGAATCTGCCTTCGTTGCATTGGTAACAACGCAGCAAGTTATTTGTTTAAAGGAGCCACTGCAATACATAAACAACTGATTCTGTCGTTGGTTTCGCTAACTAATACGTCCAATTTCGAATAGTTCAGTTGAGGGAGGAAACGAATCGGAAGTCTCGGGGAAGTGGAAAAAGAGGAATGAGGAGTAAGTTTTCCCCGAAATAATCTAGCGATATTTATAGACCATCTTAAAGAATATTGCTCCAAAATTTTGCTGAAGTCTTTGGTTGTGATGCGAGTGCTGCATAATGTTTGTTAGCAACACACGCAGGCGCGGCGCTGAATCTGTGGTAGGGGCTAAACCTCCGAAATTTAATGACTTTAACATCAATTCTTCTTCGAAGCAAAAACAAATTTAATGGTTATATCAAAGATAACGAGAGTGCACAGCATCTCTTGCTTGTTCTTTAAGTTTCCGTTCTCAGTGAAAACTAAATTCGCAAAAGCAAAGAAATTTGAACGAATTACAACACAAGCTGTTCATGGCGACAAAAAATGTAGAAGTTTTGGGCTATTGGAAAATGCAACAATATGTAAACTTCTAGGACTCTGCTTGGGTCTGCAGGTCAGATTGAAAATGTTTGTAACGTTAGCCCCTCCACGCAAAGGGCGAAACCAACGCTTGTGGTGGCCTCGATGTGAGGACTGTTTTTCATCGTTCGACTACAACAAGTCATCCATGAATACACTGATTTCCACGGCCAGATGTAGGCGGCGACACCATGTTTTTGTTGTGGTGGCCCAGCCGAGGTTTGACAAGTCCAGTCTCGACAATAAGCCTGCCGTAAAACAGCAGGAATTTTTCTCAAGTTACAAGCTCCCCAACCACGCGCTACGCGTGGTTTTGCACTTCATGCAACCAGGCATGGGTAATCGTAATTGCCGATCGTAAGCGATTTCAATCGGTTACCGTTTTTTGAGTGATCGTAATCGTTATTGATTGAACTGACCAAAATTGAAACGTAGTCATAATCGTAATCGATTGCATTGCCAATTCAATCGCAATCGACCATTACTTTCACGATTAAACTTGGAAATCTTCACCCTACATCACTGTGCGATGAACCGCGGTTGTTGTGGCTCGATTTCCTCCTTTACCATCGTTTGTTATAGTTATGTTTCAGAGGAGGTTATTTACCTGTCCGTGTGTTTAAAACCATATAGTCCAAGGGCAAGCATAGTGTTTGTAGCTAATTGTCGCTTTGTTCCGGCTAGTCCTCCTGTTGGCCGCTAGTAGTAACGTGGTGAATCTAGTCTACTGAGACCTAGCAACAAAAACAGGAGTTTTTCTTAAAAACGAGTTGACACTTCGGAAACAGGATAGCTGGACATTACGAAGAGAGGTCTTCGTTTTATTTATATATATTCAGAGTGAACTTATGAATGTAAGTGCTGGAGTAGGCTATGATACAATTAGTACAGTAATTTATATATAGCAAATTAATTTTTTTAGAGATATAATCAATAAGGTACTTTAATCTAAGTCGAAAGTACTTTTTCATAACATTGATAACTATAGTTATCTATAGCATGTCTGGCAAAAAGAACTCAAACGAAACCTATGAGATTTTGTTGGCCCTTGGCTTTTGGTTCAAGAGACAGATAGGCAGCTATATTGGCATCACTGTTCATTTCAGATTAAAAGCTGCACAATGCTATCTTGGCTTACATACGATCGTAACCTGCAGTTAGAAGAAATAGACAGCAATTTTAAAATTACTAACAAACGAATTTTCAGCATTGCTGGACGAATGTTCAAGCCTGATAGATGTCGTTTGACTGATAAAAGATTTGAAGCGTTCATGTTTATCTACTTTAACAAAGATTTTGGACATTGATTATATTTGTTTAATCAATATTTTAAAGCGTTTGTTGCAGTGGAGTTACTGACCGGAGGGAAGAGGGGCGATTTGACCCCCTGGCCAGCTAAATGTAAAAACCAGGCCCCCACTTTGCTTGTACCTCGATTTCCGTATCCTTTTGATAGTTTTCAGTACCGCGTCGTCTTTTCGCGTTTTTTGGAGTATTTTCCGTTGATTTTTAGGGTTTTAGTATAGTCAACCACACCCGTATTCATCATCATTTCTCAGGTTTTTTTTTCTGAATGTTGACTAGTAGGTCCCTTACAGAGGCCAGTGGGCCTCTTTCAGCTAAGTTTCTTCTCAAGATCAAAACTCTAGTTACACCACTGGTTTGTTGACTGCACGAACATCTCAGTAAACAATGAATGTTTTTTTTTAATTTTTTCTGGTAATGATCTTTACAGATTAGTAATTTTATTTATTGCATTCATTCATATCCTATGTTGTCTGAAAATATACGTAAATCAAACCATGCAAATGCGTTTTGTCTTCGTTCTGAGGATCTTTCAAAACTAATGTAATCGCTATCGTAATCGATTACATTGTGATTTTGTTTAATCGTAATTGTAATCGAGCAGGTGGCAAGTAATCGTAATCGATTACATATGTGCTGTAATGGCTCCATGTCTGAGCAATCCTTCAAGGAATGACAAACTTCCTCACAAGCAACCTCTACGCTTTGCTACAACCCAAACCTCTATATTAGTTCCTCCGACCAATAATTTCTACACCGGAGACTGAAAATCACCAGGGAAAAAATTTGACGACAAATATCAGGCCAGTGGCGTAACTAAAGGTTTCAGCCAGGGAGTAAAATATTTTCTGAATGGGGCCCACTACCCAACACTCAGAAAAAAAGTTGAAAAATGATAGTAAATTTGGATGTGGATGGCTATACTAAAACACGAAATCAACGGAAAACACTCCGTAAAATGCACAAAACAGCAACCTACTGAAAACCAAAACAATACCAAACACCGAAATATAAGCTAAGCAGGGGCTCGATTTTTACGTTTAGCTTGCCAAGGGTGCGGCTTGCACCCGTGTTCCCGTCAGTTACGCCACTGTACCGGGCCCAAATATGCATATGTAAAGAAAGAGAAAGAATCGGAAGAGTAATGATGAGAAATGTGGCGATTAGCAGAAAAAGAAACACTTTATCGGCAATCAATAACAATATCAATTTCAGTTTGTGGGTGTTTCATTTTGATGTTCAAGATGCTTTGTTATTCCTTATATTTTTAATAACCACGAAACATGGTCTTCCTTCATTTTAACATCTTGTCAGCAAATTTGAGGGGTGAAAAGGGCGGTACTTTCATAGGCGTAAGAGGCGGGGGGATCAGGGGGGGCCTCCCCCCTGTCTGGAAAATTTTCAGGGCAAACTCTGCTTTCAGGGCAAGAGCAAGTTGCTCAAAAATCATGAATGATAAAAATATATGTTCATTACAGTGAATTCAGGGCAGACTCTGTTTTCAGGACAAGCGCAAGCTGCTCAAAAATCCTGAATGATAAAAATATATATTCAATAGAGTGAATTATTTCAGGGCAACTCTGTTTTTCAGGGCAAGCGCAAGTTGCTCAAAAGTCCTGAATGTAAAACTATACAATTCAGCAGAAATTTTCAGGGCAAACTCAGCTTTTCAGGGCAAGCGCAAGTTGCTCAGGAGAAAAAAATTTCAATACAGTATATTCAACCAGTAAAGGCAATTACCATAAAGTTTCTTGTCTGGAAGAACACAACACGCAAGGAACTTATCCCCCTTGAGTTAACAAACAAGGTAACTACAGAATTTGTCTATAACGGCACGTCCAGGGGATTGCATAAAGAACGTTGTTACCGAATTGAAGTTATAATCGAATTGAAATGCATGTACGAGATGCCATCGTGGCCAAACAAAATGCAACGGTATAGGCGAATTGACGTTACATACGAAGCCGTTAAAAACGAATTCAACTGTAGAATTTGCCTAGTTCGTCACCTCAAGGGCATTAGAAAATGTGACGAATTAGGCGAAGTGACGAATTATGCAAACAGGTGTAAACTCTATCACAGAAGCTCGCATACCTTATCATACTAACTCGTATACATAATGCTCATATTTGCAGTAAAATACAACTCGATGACGTTATGGTTGAATACAACAATTAATTCCTCTACTTTATCTGGACTCCTCCAATCAATCTAACACCTTTTAAATCTTTAACAAACTGCAAAGACTTCCCACGTTCTCTCAATGGGGAGTCGGGTCGCGCTTCACACCTCGTGTATAAATTCGATAAACACATCGCGAGGTGCAACAATTCTCAGAGAAAAATCCTTAATTTGTTTGAATTTGCACACGTACTAGCTGCTTAAACATCAAAAGCAAAACGGCAAATGACGTATTAGCCGAGCAAAACGCTTCTAAGGGATAGAAAGAAGTGACGAATTGACCGAATTGACGAATTAGACCATGGCGAATCAGACGAACAGAAATGTACACAAAACCTAGGAATTCTGCCGGGACCGACGAAAAAGTGACAAATTAAGCGTATTGACCAATTAAATGATGACGAATTAGACGAATTCTACTGTATATAGAACAGAATTACAAGAGGTTTCAGGCCCAATTCGGATTAAATCAAAAAGTTAGTTTCAGGGCAATTTTTTCCGCCCCCACAGTAAAATGCCTTCCCCTTACGCCTATGGGTACTTTTATGGTTAACCCCGGGCGGCACTTGGCCTCGCTGCGCCACTGGCTGTTGTGGTTTCAGTTGCTCATAAACTTGGATTGCATTGTAACTAACTTTCAGTTTTTCAAGTGATAAACGGCAAACGTATGACGTCACAAAGAAAAATTTCTGCATTCCAGTACATCGATACACCAATGAGGCAAAGAGCGAAATTTCAGTGTGAAATTTCGCATTCTACATCATTGGCTCAAATTAAAACCGTGTTTACGACGCTGACTAGAAGATCCTTTTAGATCATCTACTATTATTTTGTCTGATTTCTAATAAACCAAAATAAATTGTTCGCGTACAACCTGGAAGAATTTCGCATACCACAAGTGGTACGCGTAACATTGTTTGGTTACCGCCTTTAGGTGATGAAGGATTGAACAAATTTTCATGAAACGCTACCATTTGGGCACTTTTACATTTGTCAAGACCTCAGAGAGAACACTGATTGCCATATATGGGCTTGATAGCGACCATCACTTATGGGCTTGATTGCAAAAAAACTGAGAGTTTATGCTGTTATCCTCCCGGGGCCAGTCCTACCGGTTCGGTTACAATGTACCTCCTGTACACCACTCTCGTACTCTCTGGCTGTCAATATGCTAAAGGCCCCGTGCTACCTCAATCCGGCACTGAACATGCTAAGATAGATTGATTGTTATTGTGGCAACTGGCCCACATAAGTGATTTTGGGCCTGATTATACAAAAACTTCATTCTTAGCAGAGCCACAAGACATGATCCTTTTCCTGTCGCAGTTGGGGCACTATCCGTTGTCATGCCGATTAACTGAGACCATTTCAAATTACTCCTATCAATAGAGTCGCCGACTGCTTCAAATATATCACAACCTCTTGTTCCCTCCTTCAAACAAACCAGAGCTAGAAGTTCAAGACTTGTAAATCGTTTGTTACACCACGGAGAAAAATAAGAAGTTGCGCGGTGGAGACAATGTTCTCGGACTCATCCAGAGTCAGTGATGCAGAAACAAATTTCTGTGCATTGCTCTGAAGTTGATCGTGAAGATCATCACCAATTTCTTCTACTCTGCGTGTTATTGTCATTCGTGCCAAACATACATTTTGGATAGCACCTTTTTTATCAGAACACACTCCATCTGTTACTTTCAGCATCAAGACTTTGAAAACTTCACTTTCTTTGAAAGGTTTTCCTCCTTTAGTGATTTCAATTGCCTACAACGTAACTAGCATGAGTGGAAGCCTGTGTAGCTTTTCCTTTGTGGTGTTTCGCACTCAGAAGAAGCACTCACAGTTATGCAAGGTTCGATTTGTATTCATAGAGATTCATGACTTATTTTTTTAAAGATTGACTGCTGCGAAATAACATCTCTTGAAAGTTTTTTGTCTTCAGTGTTCACTAAGTGAGTGATAAGTGACATGTTTTTTTGGTAAGGCCCTCTTCAAGTAAGGCCTAACAATTTGTAACTGCCGCTCTATGCTTACATATCAAACACATAACTTCTTCATCATGCTCAACAAAGAAAAACTTTTCAGTCCACTTTTTTAAACGTGCGACCCTCATCTTGAATACGCTTTACCTTACTCATTTGGTTCCTCAAAATGTTTCGAAATGCGGAAACTACAAGCGCAATGCGTCTCCATTAGGTTTTGCTACAAAGTTTTTGACATAAAGTGCGTTTTGAGAAATCGGTTTTGTCCCCCAAAACGACCTGGAAAGCACTGAGTGTAATAAAAACCTGACAGATTTTGATGATCAAAAGTGTCCTTGACAGTTTTCTGCGACGTTATTACGCAAATGAGAGAGTAAATAACTGCATTCTCGTTTTCATTTTTTGTATTTATAACACAACAAAATATCAACTATCAAAACAAGAATTTAATGCATAGTTTTTGTCTGGCTATCGTAAGTATAATGCTAGCAGCTCAACTGATGCAGCAAATGGGTCATATTGAGCGTGGTAAGGTGGCAACCCTTTCACAATGGTGCTATCTTATAGCGATACTTTTTTGAACAATTAAAGAATGTGGAAACAAAAATGTAAGCGTAAACTTCAATTTTCGAGAAAAAGTACAGCAGAAAAGATTGTGCTGAAGAAAGTCAGCTAATGCAATGCAGGAAGCGTTTCATACGTTCGCAAACATATCGTTACACTATAACAGTAACAGGTAGCGTTCTTTTCTCAAGTTACTCACCTGCAGTAGATGCAAGCAAAATATGAGCAATTCTGCTTGGCTGCTTCCCAAAACTGAATAACGGGTTCAGTTAAAATCTGCAGTGTTTCAGTGGCCGTATGTGATATTACCAAAGACCTCGCACTGTTCACTATCATTTCTTCCAAACAACTAGTAGGCACGGCGCAACATTAACCGCTTGACTTGCTGTGTAAGAACCATGCTTCTATGGAAGTATTTGTCGACTAACCCGCGATTTATTTCGACCCACATGCAGCTGTTGTATTAAACGCTCTGCTGCGCCTCTGGATTTTCCGTGAAAGATTTTGTTAACAGTTTGCTTGAACCAGAGTTTTGTAGGAAGCGTTTCATCTTCTCCCGTTCAGTAAATATCTCTATGCTTGCAACTTTGAACATTGTGGTTTGTAATAGATAAAATTTGCAGAAGCGTTACGCGTCAAATGGGTAAATGGCTGACAAATGCATAAGAGCTTTAAGAACATTAAATGCCTTTAAAGGGATTGCCGTTGATTGGGTCAGCTCAGATGGAAATACTTTTGTAGTGAATAGTAAGAAGAAACGAAACATTAAAATTCGCAAAATCATCCGAAACCAAGCTGAGGACAGTTAAGTCTTAAAACTGTTTCTTGGTATGCGGACGTGCGTATACTAACTGCAAGTAAACTGTTCATTCCGCTTGAGGGTATGATTTTGAAGGTTTGTGCGCTTTTGATTGTTGTAGATGTATAACTACAAAACAAGGAAGTGCAGTGAGGAAAAGAAAGCTTCAAAAGCTTGCGTTTTACAGTAGTAAGTGTTAATGTATATTTCAAAGATTTTGATGATAAAATGCATTCTTGATATTTTTTGACGTTATTACGCAAAGCAAGAGACTAGTTTATTGCATTTTCGTTTTCATTTTTCAACTCTGTTAAACTTTTACTAGGAAAGACAAGTATCTAATCAATATTTTTCACCCTGGCCAATAAAAAGATAATAATATCAGTTCAACTGATGCAGCAAAGGAGTCGTCTTGCTAGGCCGGGTTGCAATTATCCAAAAATAGTGCTACCTCATAGCAATCCTTTTTTCAACAATTAATGAGTATGGAGACAAAAACTTGCGTGATTGTTTTAGTGACGAACACTTCAAATAAGTATTTATTGCTGACAAGTGCATAACCAACAACATTTCTGCATTATGTGCTCATACAAAATTTATGGATCGACGTGTGCATTGTTTCTAGTTTGCCATTTAACCTTTGAAGAGATCCAGGGTTATTCTAGCTGTTTCGTTGGCCAAAGTTTTGCTTCATTTGGTTGGTCGGTCAATAAACGGGTATGATCACTGGTTAAGGTAACTAAAAGTGATGTTGCTTTGCACTGCTTTTGTACTTCACCATTTACAGTAGACAGATATGTGGGTTCATTCTTTTGTTTGAGGGACGGTGCAAGCGCATGCCAAAGGAATCGCTCAAACCAGTGGCATAACTACAGGTTTGATCCATGGGGGCTGAACTTAGCTGAAGAGGCCCTTTGGCCATCGTAGGGTAACCACTAGAAAAAACGTTAAGAAATCATAGCAAATCCCGATTTGATGTGAATGTCAATAGTAGCTATGAAACCAGAAAACACCCCGAATAACTCAAAAAAACAACAACAGCGTACTGACAACCAAAAGAATATTAAATATCAAAATGTAGGCCAAACGGGGCTCGATTTTTACATTTAGCTTGCCAGCTGGGCGGCTCGCTCCCTGCCACCCGTTCAGGTCCGGATTTTCCAATAGGCTATGTAGGCTTAAGCCTAGGGACTCAAGATCCAAGGGGGCCTCCAGCAAACTGTGGCACGCATAGAATCAATTGCCGGTATATAGTCAGCTCGATAAATATTCCTTAAAAATTATATGTCTTGATTATTGATGACATTTACTTTTATTCACCTAATCAGATTCCGTGTTGATAACACCAGTGTCTTCCAACGAGTTTCTATGAATGTCAATATGGCCATTGGTCAAGCCGCATGCCGACCAGTTGGCTGTGTCCTGTTTTTGCTGAATCGTACCGATTGTTACGTGTAAATCAGACAAAAGTACTTGTGGCTGTTCCTGTTTGAAATGCACCTGATCAAAACTTATGGTTGTACCGCAGTAAAGAGCTATGTGTAGGGCTGGAAGTATTGTCCTACGACAAAAACATGTTGCTTCTTCTGAGGATTACTGTGCTTTTGTTAGCGTTTCTACTACGTAAAGCTCATTTGGTATTTTAGCTGTGATTTTTTTCATTTTAATATTCTTTAATGTCATTCAGAAGTCAGATTGCCATGTGTACTTGGGCAAGTTTGTACGGCTCTCATGCTGAGCAAATCAGAGAAGATCTTAATGAGCTTGAATTACAAGCAAAAATCATTTTTCCAGCTGACAACTACAAAACTCCACTACGGGTAATAGCAAGAAAATGATAAAAGCGCGTTTGGGTCTAATGCCTTAGATTAGTGGTTTTTAGTAGTTTTTATAACAAATGAAACAGCCACAATAATCGAAAACACTGTTTTATTCGACGTTTCGGCTTATGCGTAAGCCATCATCAGGAATAAACGAAATGCGACAGTTAAAGAAAGAATAAGGATGCAATTTAGGGCATTCTTACTGTGTTGCGTCATATAGACCATTATGTGTTAAAAAGCAGCGTGTCCCAAACTTTACGCAAGAAAAACATTTTCCGCAGAAGTTACTACTCGACAATTAGTGACTGTTCATGCTTTTACCTATTGTTTGTTAGCTCAATGAAACCACCATGTCCTCTGCTGCAATATTGCTGGAGTTGTGTATTAGGACATTTGTCAAAAATGTTACTATTTTGATCTCCAAACAGAGAGACATTTACTTTGCAGGTAATGACATTGTCTGTGCCAGAACAAGCATAGTAACGTTGAAGATGATTACAGTATGTAGGGCATGAAAAAGAAAGTTTGAAAAACACTGGTCTGCAGTAAGACGTTTCATGCACTACTTGTCAACGTTTGATACGACACAGTCAAAGAGTGGATGGGTGATCTTGAATTCCAAAATGCATGCCTTGTTTACCTCCATATCCCTAAGGATTGAGTTAAAGCAGCTTCTTTCGGTTTCGATCCTGGTTCAACATGACTCTGAAATACTTTCCACGGGCATGGCACTATTTTGTCATATCATTTGTTAAATGAAAATCAAAGTGGTTTATAGCATTTTCTTGCAGATTCTGCAAATGTTTTTCCAGGTATTACGATTTCTGGAGAGACAAAATGTCTCTGTCTTTGTGGTGCTAAATTTCATTTCCGCTTGGTCGCACGCAGCAGAAAACCGATCGAGTGCATGTTGAAGGCTCTGTTGAGAAGACGCAAGCAGTATCAACTTGTCCGCAAATAGCTAGCGGTTGATCCTGCAGTTCCCAACTGTGACACGCTCTTGGTCTCGGCTGTGACTGTTGTGGTGGCCTGGAGATGGCGCCACATGCAAATAAAAGTTCACCGCTGGATGGTGCCTTCTTGTAACAAGTCACTGTGATAGTCACCACAAGTGAATTATTGTAATTCACTTATCCTATATAATGATAGCGCAACCTAGTATCAGTAGAGTGATCCCGATGGAGTGATCTTTGAGTGACCTCTAATAATGTTGTGAACTTAGTGCCCCATTGATTGTAGTTGCTGACGGTGACGTCGAGAGTGATCTCGTCGAGTGAGATCTATTGCTGCTGGTTGCTTTCCTGTTAGTTTAATGCCCCGAATTACCATCTTTCTCTTGTGCTTGCCTCAGTAGTACAAGGCGATGCAGATCCTGTAACACTGTCTATCCAATCCATATACTGTAGAGCAGGGGTGGGCAATTAGCGGCCCGCGGGCCAAGCGTTTTGAGTGGCCGCGGAAACATTCAGAAAAAATCTTCAAATCTAAGATTTTCTCCAGTTCAGTGCTGAGGCTAACTGGTCAGCAGGCTAACCTCCAACTTAGTGCCGAGGCTAACTTGTCAGCATCAACGAGGTTAGATGGTGCCCGGGGCAAGAAGCAGGTTTGGCGGCCTCATGTTCGAACCTGAGGACTTTCGGAAGCAAATGTACTGTACTGAAGAAAGTACTTGTGACATTTTTGGGAGATTTCAGCCCCCCCCGCAGTCATTCGGCGCTCCAATAGTGATTCTGCACCCGGGGAATTGTGTCCCCCTTGTCCCCCCTCGTTATGCCCCTGCTTGTCAGAGACTTGCGTCTATTTCCATTAGAAGGTACCGCTCCCCGCTAAACGTGGCCTTTCAAAAGTGGCCGCCGAGAAAAATTAATTGCCTGCCCCTGGGGTAGACTATGGAGAGGACTGGTGACAGCACACACTTGTCGGAGCCCAACACTCCTAGGTGTTGTGGTTTAACTCCACCGACATCGAAACAAACTGTCTGGGCAAAATTACGATGTCTTGGCCAGGAACAGACGGCCATGTCAACACCGTATCAGGGTCGCCGTAGAGCAAGGAATTGACGAGGGCCTTGCCCATAGGCTTAGCCAGGGGGGCCAAAGGGGCCATGGCCCTCCTAAATTTTAAAAAACATAGTCATTTTGTGCTTTGAGAGGCGTTTTTATATACAAAATGCTGTTAATCGCCTAAAATCAAACATTTGGTCCCCCCAAATTTTTTGGCCCCCCACCAAATTTTTGGGCTGGCTACGCCACTGGCCTTGTCCCCCTGATCTTTCATAAGGGAGATACGGGATCGGAAGGGCCTTTTTACAAAAGTATCATAGGTAAATTCATGGCTTATCAAGATCGGATTGAAACAAATTTATTGCAGCTATTTGCGCACCCAGAAAGTTCAGAATGGTATTCTATAATTTCTGGTATTATTTTTGAGGTCAAAATTGTTGATGAACAGAAACAAGCATAATTGGTAACGATTTTTTCATTTATATAAGCTTCCAATGCCCTCAACTCTTTCACTGCCCCCTGCCCTAGCGCTGTCCTGGCGTCCCTGCACCGTACACCCGAAAGACTCAACAAATCTTTTCCCGATTGACCCCTTTGTTTGCTTTCTCTACCTTGACAAAAACATGCTTATAGACGTCTTTAGGATTCTCCCTAAATATCTAGTAAATTTGCTAGAGAGTGAAACTTAAGTCTGTAGTGCTACTGTCGTAGCGAAAACACACTGAGCGTCCTCCAGATCCATTTGAATTATTTCATGACTTCTTTTTTCAAAGCTCTTGACATACATATTTCCAAGGAGACCAAGTCTAGAAATTCCCCCGTAGTTACTGCATTCACTCCCGTGTCCCTTCTTGTGCATGGGGATGACCAGGCCCGTAACCAGCTTGGGACACCAGGAGGGGCGGAGAGTTTTCTGAGAGAAGCCCAAATTTTTTGAACTATGTCCAACAGTTTCGATGTCCTACACATTTTTCCAAGCGGGGCAAAAATTTTTCTAAGGGGGTTTCGCCCCCCTGGTTACGGGCTTAGGGATGACCACCCCAGTTAAAAAATCTTTCGGTGTCCCTCCGGAACACCAGGACACTTGACGCACACGCGACAACCAAAGAACTTCGTTCGTCAAGACTTGGACATTTCGGATCGGATTTCATCGCAAACTGCAGCCTTCCCAGCCTTCACTGTTTGGGCATCTATGATAAACCTGGCTGCCGTGACGGCATTTTCCTTCCCAAATGTAACTCCTTCATGCCCGGGGTTGTGACAGTGACTGGATTCTCATGATATTTGAAATACTCTCTCCATCTGTCAAGGATGTGCTTCTTTGGCTTGGATTTGAAATGAGTACAAGACTGAAGATGCGTAGTCTATTACGTGTAGTCGATTTCCTATTTAGANGGTTTGTAGATTAATTNAATACTTTAAATTTTGTGGAGACTACTAATTGAATACAGATATGTGCAAGTGTGAATCATCACAAAATGAGGAAAGCAGAGCTCAGCTAGCTAATTTCTCGAAAGTTTGCAGGAAACTTATATCTTTTAATTGTCGAGTACCATTGGCATTAGTTATTCTGTTTGACTCTTTTGGACAAACACGAGGATATTGTATTTGATGGTTGAATTAATGCACTTTGTCATTACTGTAATTTTGTTCCAGTGACTGCAAAGTGTAGAAATTTTTTTCATGAGATTCAGTCATGACTAGTCACATTGAAGTTGGAAACGTGGACGGTGGAAATGTTGCTGGAGGAAATATTAATAATTTCAACTTGGTTGTTAACCAATCTCCATCTGCAAGCGATCAAATCAAGGAAAAAGAAAGCGTAGAAAAACGAGGTTAGTTGTGATGAAGAAATGAAACTGGCTTATATTGCTCTAAAGATATATTGCAGACGAAATT
>JGI24021J15306_10006154_pt1 | contig 14383 bp, 10 predicted proteins | sample Ectturendosymbi1_FD_15306 | JGI IMG/M metagenome (IMG submission 15306) | reverse complement strand
AACATACTAGGCTACTCCTGATTTGATCACTACTGCTCGCCCTTTCCAGAAAAAGTTTAATATCTTCAAACAGGTCATTCAAAACGAACTTAGTCATTTTCCGAGGCATTTGTGGAAAATAAAAGCAAGAAGATTCCAGATATATTCAACTTATTGAAAAGTTGATTATCAACATTGTCGAACAGTTTGGCGACTTTCTTTCCGAAAACAGTTGGTGCTGTTTCCTCAAAAGCCTTTGAGTGCAGTGAATGATGGGTCGTTGTCTTTTTAGTGACAGACATTACCGAAAAAGACACATGCACATGTGTGCACCGAAGATGAAGTGGAAATTTTTATAGGTACAGGAGCTCTGCTAGGCATCTTCGCTTATATTTGTAGACAACGACCCATCATTCACTGCACTCACTGATGAAGGTGGCGGAGTGGAGCTCCGGCACCACTGGTGTGGACGCAGCCAAAATTCAACTGGAATTAATTGAATCCCAATAGAATGTAGCAGTGAAAGAAATATTTTCTGATGGCACACCTGAGAACTTCTTGTCAGAGGAAGGTATCTCCAAAATTTTTTCCACTCCTCGCAAATAGTCAGTGGAAATTCTTACGGTGTTTGGGTCTATCTGCTGCTGCTGGAGGGGCGAATTTCCCCTCCTGACAGTTACAGTAAATGCAAAACTCTGGCCCCCACTTGGCTTATACTTCAGTTTCAGTATTCGTTCGGTTTTCAGTAGTTTTTTTTTCCGATTTCGGAGTATTTGTTGGTGATTTAGGATTTTAGTACAGCTATCCACATACGGATTCACCGTCATTTGTTAGGGTTTTTCTGAGTGTTGCTAGCAACCCCCTACAGTGGGCAGTGGACCTTTTTCAGCTACGTTCTCCCTCCTGGCCTGAACATCTAGTTACGCCACTGACTGATGACAGTGGGGACTGTCAAAAAAGAAGCTCATAAAGAACAAGTTTCGCATCTGTGTCACGAATAAAACCTTCACCATTACATTGCATTCACTGTCACTACATTGGAACAAAAATTTAGGCAACTGCCAAGAAGCACAAAATGTCATTGCTCCCACCAGCAGAACAATAAATAACGCTGACAGCGTTTGTTAATATCTGTATCCGTTTACCGGATTTTGCATATCTATATACAGTATAATCGTATTAAATTCTCATATTACGTTTTTTGTTAGAAAAATCCAAGGCATGTCACATTTGCATGATTTTATGGGAGTGACCGGACCCCGAAAAATTTTGACATTTGTAACTGGACCCTTTCTTGAAATAATTGAGTTGCCCTGGCCTAGATATTTAGGGAGTTTGTTTGGATTTTCAGGGATTTTGCCCGGATTTTTAATAAATCAAAACCTTTGGGGGTGAGCTTTCACCCCTTGCACCCCCACCTCCTGCACCACTGGTTCAAACTATTAAACTATGTATGTGTTTCAAAAACTATCAAACTATGTATGTGAGAGGGGTGGTTTGCTCTTCGTTTCATTTTTGCGCAAGCAGACAGGTGCTGAGTGTTTCTGTGTATTCTCTTACCTCTAGCACGACAAACGCTGCACGTCATGGTGATAAGAGCAATTCTACACCTGGAAGTCTAGCCTCTGGTTGCCAGGTTACCTCATTGGAATTGTCACGTTTATTTTCAAAGAATGATAAATCGCTGCCTCCACCGCCACAGTCCAAAAGTCATAGAATGCAACCGCTGCTTTGTCACGCATCGCAAACTATTTTTACGCCCGTTTTCTGTCAGCGGCAACGCGCGCGTTCAGCGGCGCTTCCACGCGAACGTCGTCGTTATCGTTCGCGAGCTCCTCCTCTGTTCGCTGTTGACAGACGAGCAGCAGACCATGACATGCTTGCGTCATTTCCTTTGCAGGCTCTTGCGCCCCTGGTGGAGCGGAACCAGCCGTCGCCGGAGATTTGCAGCTTCTTCATCAAGGTGAGTGGTCTTGCTGGTAAACAACCTATACTGTCACCTGTTGCGCTGTGTCAACAAGCAAGAAATTAATCCAAGCAGTTCTTGCAGGGAACCGGTGTTTCCTCGTAAGATGTGCAACCCAACCAGACCATCTGCGCAGCGAAATCTTATTCTCGCGCACCTGCAACATTCCAAAATTAATATCGTTTAAATATCGCATAGCCCTTTAACGCTTGACACTTCACTGGTTGTGTGTCTACGTAGTTGCGCACTTAAACAAATATTTGCTCAGCGTCAAATTTTCTTAGATGGAACGCTGCAANGAAGTGTTTCGTTTATTTATTTCGTTCATTTTTTTCTTTCGTGTGTTGAGNCCCCATAGGTGTCTCTAACTAATAACACACACNACTGACTTCTCTCCGATTTTCACTGGCGCTGTTGCCAGACGCTTCATGACAGTAACAGCGAAGTTGCGAATTCATCTTTTTTTGCGAATTTACGCGGCGTTGTTGTACGTCATCGTGGGTGACGTGAAAGGGTGCGCGTTGTCAGGCAAAGTTTGTTTCCGAACTCTTACCTGGTTGGGACAACTCAAACTTTAGCGTAAATCGTTAACGTGTTTTGAACCGGAACGTGATTCATTCAGCGTTCTATTTCTCACACCTCGCATTCCGTGTCGCACACTTCGCATTCTGGTTTACACACCTCGCATTCCGTTTTACCACACCTCGACATATCGATCGCGAAGCGGCGCATCACGTGCACGACGCAGACAGATGAAACGTCATCATCACCCGCTGATGATGTCACGTTGTTTATAAGATAAGTATTACAAGGAACGAATTGACCAATTGGGACTTCCCCCCTTTCAACTCGGTGATGCATTTGGCGGAAAATTCTCGTTACTTCTTAAAATTCATCTGATAGAAATCATCCGAGCATTTTAATGAATACAAACCACTTCGTAAGAAGATGCAAAAGTGATGCCTATCAAAGAGAATCCTTNTGCATGAATCGGACACTATTACGTTAACACAGTACATACTCTTCGCCTGTCCAGCGTTTTCCGCTCTTGATCAAATAGACGGAAATTTAACAAATTATAAAATAAGAAAAAAATGTGACGATCCATTGAAAACTGAAAGCCATTGTATTATCTGTATAAGTCGCTTGCCCTACAAACTATGTGGAACCGGAACCCAAATTTCAGGCTCTGGTTTCGGCTCCAACATCTCAAAAGCTTTTGGCGCCGGCTTCAGGTCCAGTCATCGGCTCCGGCTCCGCAGATTTGGTTAACACTCGACCACTTCCATCAGAATTTCATTCGTCGGCCGTCTTTGCCTCAGTGGCGCGAAACGACATCGAGTATTTTGTTGCAAGAGGTCCTTGCCTCCACTGCAACACTCACAGCTGTCGAGGCTTTGACTACAGAGCAATACCATCGAGTCTGTTGCATTTGCATTCTGGTGTCAATTGCAACGAAATGGCCATTGTTTTGCGCAAGCTCTCAAACGCCCTTCTACAAATCGCTGGCTTTCAACAAAACCGGGACGGCTGTCGCGCGACAGAATGCTATTTCCTGGTCAGGTGGCATTTTTCGAAATAGTGAAAATTTTCTCCGAGCCTTAATTGAACGTTGCCGGTGCCTGTCGCTTGCGGCGTTTCGGGCCCTGATGAAAGACAGAAGTGTTTCGCGTGGCCGGTGGTCACGCTTGGTCACAGATCATTTGCTTTCAGTGCTATATTTGATAGATTCGGGTCTTTGGCGTTGTCTTAGATTATTTGCGTTTTTGTGACTGAGTCGCACTGCTGCATAACAGAAAATGACAGATAAAAGAGGCCGATGGAATTTCCCTCTGTTTTTATTTAACTTTCGCACGTGTCCCGTGCTGAAGTATTTCTCGGTGGTATTTTTGTCCTTTACGCTCTACACAAAAGTTCAAGAAACTAAAGTTGCGTCTTTGACTTTTTCATATCAGCTCTTTCGTGAATCCGTGACTTGCGCGGTTGTGAATTTCAAGTTCCGAATGGAAGCTATTTTTGTTTGGCCCAACTAAGAAACTAAAAGTTCCACTGCAGTCGCTTTTTTCACGCTGGGTCTCAACAAACAATTCTGTGTATTTTGATTGTCCACGAAGTGCGTAGAAAAACATGCGCCGTGACAATCTGCGTCGTCGTCCTGGTGGTCACCTTCGCTGTGGCGCTCGGCTTATCTTGCTGAGTTGACGCTGCCACACAAGTTACCCCCACGCATTTCTTTCTTATAACTTTTTTTCGCTGAGACACTGCGGTCATTTTTCGCGTAATGACAAAACTCGCTTAAATAGTATTCACTAGCCTAACTTATCGGACATTATGACCGAAATGACTTAATTTTATTCGGTCATTTAAAAAAAGTTCAGTCTATGACCGAATAAAACCGAGTCTTGGAAATTAGTCCGGACAGAAGCCTGGGTCGTTCGGGAGCAAATGTACTGTATTGAAGAAAGCACTTGCGACATTGTTGGGACTTTTTGGCGCCTGGGGCATTGTGACCTTTACCCCCTCGTTTCGCCCCTGGTCACAAGTGTCGGAGGTCGACACTGGGGGGTGGAAACAGAGGATCCACCAATTGGCGACTGTCCTTTCGCGACGTCGGCTTTTGTCGGCGACCCCGGACGATGGCCAGTCTACCAAGCGTTGGAAACATGACACCGCGGGGCTGAAAAAATAACCACCGAAAAAACGAGCTGGATATGTGCCATTGTGCCGATTGCTCGAGAAACCGCGCGATAAAGTTATTTTTGAAACCTCCATTGAACAGGATGATGCGCCCGGGTAGATTGCCAGCCAAGCCATCTTTTGCGCGTTCGCGTTTTGCGTTCGCTCCTTTCAGGCTTTTTCCCTTGCGGTCTGTTGCCGAATTACTCTTCTCAGGTTTCGTTCAGTGCCAACCGATAGTGCAGAGGGTCTCTCAAAGTAGCAGCAGCAACAGTGGCTTCGAAATTTTCATTCCGCTTATCATTCGACAAACGCGATCTTCTTTGTCCAGGCCGCGCGGGCCAGGATATGCGCGAAAAATGTTTGACATCCTGCGGCCTTGCCCTTAATCTCATCGTCGTGCGTCATCGCCCGCTTCACGGCGCAGTGCCTGCGGTCTCCAGTTCAAATTATAAAGTTATCTTCGTTGCATCTCTTGTTGAGGCACGATCGTGTTTTGCTCAGATATTACGTTTTACCAGACCCGTCGCCGAAAAGTCGCGTGGCATGTGAAAAACGGATGACTTTGTTTTAAATCGCAATTCGGCATCGGTACAATTTGAAAGAAGAGTTCAGCCATGAATAGTTTGGACAGATTTTCTCATGAAAATATCCCTGAGAGATCTTATCTTGAGTCAGGCTGGCTGTTGAAGGCAAATCACAGCAGTTGCAAAAAACTCGTGAAAAAGCTATGTTTTCTCATTTTTGCATTTACTCCATGTAACAACATACGCCAAGGGCTGTTAGATGGCCTAAATGGTGGCGACAGTTGGCCTAAAACACCACCTTGTCTGAACATGGGTCTTCGGAGAAAATTGTTGAAAGTTGTGGTGGCCTTTTTCATCTCAGTGGTCATCAACCTTTGTGGTGCCGAGAACTACAGTACTTCTGCTCAATCGACCTGTCAATTATGTTATCATCACTAAAAATTAATGACATTCATCTGTGTGAAGACACTGATCACGTTAAAGCTATTTTCAGAACACACCCGCGGACGACCCACGTGGTCTGTGCGGGCCGACCTAGTGCCCGCGGGCACCATGTTGGTGACCCCTGGTCTATGGGGTGGTTTTCAACTTTTTTGTACCGCGACCCATTATAGCAGCTCACTATAACCTAACGAACCCGATCTAAAACTGGAACAAAGCAAATGAAATACAGCTATGCACATAAAATATCTCCTCCCGACCTCTCAAATGGTTCACGAATCCTCTGGGGATCGGGACCCCCAGGTTGAAAGCCACTGCTTTGGAGTAACAGTGCTCAAACCCACTGACCTGGACAAAGTTTTTCTGGTTCTGGAAGGCTGTTAAAAAACGATGATGGACGTCTTTTGTGTTTTTGAAATTTATGTTGTGATTAAACCTTTATCACCCTTTATATTACAAAAATATTTCCGTATGTCCGTTGATTTACAACTTTTTGCGCTATCTCCGTTTCCAGTTTATTTCTGCATTTCCGTTCACCAGTCACATCACCGAGCTCTAAAATTCACTTGCAGTCAGTTGGCGTGGCGGCTTAAATGACCACCGCAGTTCTTATTCGTTGCGTCAGTGATGCTTGTCGAAGCGTTCTGTGCCTGTGACGAAACAAAGAGCTTGGCCTGTTGCTGAACTTCGCGTCGGTGAATGGCGCGATTCGTTTGGATCTTTTCAATATAGAAACATCCGCACCGTTGCTACTGGCTGCGGGACCTGCCTACCAGAAGTCACACGCGTCACCACCTCGGAACGGTCGAACAAACGCTTCACTGGCTTCAGCAATTCTTAATTGATCACCGCCGGACATAGGCCATGGTTTTGATTCGTTGTTGTGCGACGAATTTGCTCGTGATTTCCTGAGGTTTTTGACAGTTCCGTTGCAGCGGCAGCTAAGCAGCAAAACGTTTCTGGAGTAAAAACGTCAAGAAAATTCGCTTAGCACGTGACTGACGTCATACCCACGTTCCGATGCTTGCGTAATACGCTGATGACGAACGCGGTCACAGCTCCGGCATTCAGTGCGAATTTCTTCTGAAGCCGCATGTTCAGAGGTACGGCTCAAAGTTCCGTGGTTGAAAGTGCTTGTCCGCTCGAACTTGCGGACCCCGATTCGGCTTCTACGCTTTCGCCGAATGACGAGACGTTTACGACTGTGACATCATAATAGCGGTTGAGCCTCTTGCGNGAAAGATTCGCGGCTAAGCCGTAGTTGTTGCTGCACTCGTCAACAATCGAATCGTCAACGCGCTGTAGTGCTATTTAAAAATCAATCTGTCCTGTTTCGGAATCTGCTGTGGATTTCACAGCATCGGCTTACATGTTCTCCCGTTCACTCTGACCTCAGCTCTATTTGTCGGTGTTACGCAAGGCTCCGCTTTTGGTGCGGTAATTCCTGACGCTTTTGTAGTTGCAGTTTTTCTTAGCTTCTTAAGGTCCGGTCAGGCGTTCGTTGCAAAGTGCTCTCCGCCCTTTTCTCCTCAGAACCGCGTCAAACCAATGCCCCTAGATAGACACCAAGGAGGCCTTGACCAAAAATCGCCAGTGTGGGTTGNCGGAAGCTCTTGCAGAAGTGTTGCTTNCTCTCTTGCGATAGAACGCGAGATTCCTTGCNTGACTGGGACTGGTGTCGAGCCGTTGTCATAAGTTGGAANGCAGCACACGCGAGGCATTTGCGACTACGACGTTTTTTCCAACTTTTGGAACTTTTTCGACAAAAGTCTTGGTTCGAAGCAAAACACAAAGAACTCGGAACACGTTTCGTTGTGACAACTGCCAGCATCGGGTCAAGCGCAAACTTCGTGGTACAAGTTGGCGCTATGCCGGAACCACGCTTACTCGCATTGCTTCCGCTCAGCGAGCACCCTGTCGTTTTTGACCTGGCCCGGGGCGAGCAGTTCACGATGAAAAGCTTCGCCAACGCTTCCGTGCATTCGCCACCGCGATAGGTAACTTCGGGTTACAATGCTTCGACGACCTTGCGAAGTATTGTTGCTCTGGTGCGAAGCATTGTTGCTCTGGTGCGAAGCATTGTTGCTCTGGTGCGAAGCATTGTTGCTCTGGTGCGAAGNATTGTTGCTCTGGTGCGAAGCATTGTTGCTCTGGTGCGAAGCATTGTTGCTCTGGTGCGAAGTATTGTTGCTCTGGTGCGAAGCATTATTGCTCAGGTGCGAAGCATTGTTGCGCTGGTGCGAAGCACTGTTGCTCTGGTGCGAAGTAGAGTTGCGCTGGTGCGAACAACCGACCCACCCTCGGCTCTGTTTGCAGCACCTTGCCATGCGCTGGATGAAGGTAACTGTGCCGCTCGTAATTCGGTTGGCGCTTCCGTTTGCGACGTCACTGCCTTATTTTGCTTCTGTTTGTGACATCACTATGTTAGTTTGTTTTTCTTTGCGACATCACTGTGTTAGTTCGTGAAGTAAGTGACAAGTAATGATTTGGCTGATATCGTCCAACGCAGTTGGAATCCCAGACGGAGGCGAAATCGCGTTCAAAGTTACCGTTCAGAAAGTTCGAGAATAATACGGTAATGGATAACGATGACATCTTTGCGTCTGCTTGCGTTTGGGTCTGGACTACTATAGTATCAAATGACCTTCTTTGAAAAAAGCCTAAAAGGAAAATTTCAGGTGATTTAGTCGGGCATGACCGATGCACTGCGAAAGACACCATAAGCTGCCGTCTTGCTCTGACGAAGCCTCTCCGTTGACGCCGTAAACTTCCGCTCATTGCGACGAGGCATTTCTTCGCTTCTCGTGGAAACCGTGACCACGGAACTGAGTCACAATACTACAAGTGCTACGTCATAATCCTGATTGTTACTCAAAGCTTTCAACTTCTTTTTGGCTGATAAGCTCTTCACTCCACACTCGTTTAAGGCTGTCCCAAGTAAATAGAACTCGGCGGCATATGAAAGACGTTCATCGCCAACGTCACAATGAGTTGGAAACAGCGCAAGCTTCTTTCTCGTAGCCTTCGGCGCATTTTTCTTGCTTCCTCGCACCGCTGCAATGGCTTAAAGTGGATTAACAACAACATTCAGTGTTTTGGTACTTGAAGCAGGGTCGGTGAGGACTGTGCTGCTTGCTGCAAGTTTGTCGAAACGGTCTTCGCTCGCGCGACACGTTGTTCAATCCTCCTCCTCACTTGTGTTTGAAGCTCTTTCCAAATTGTTTGGTAAAAAAATTGGCTCGCCGGTTGTTCGATTTTCGTAGCTGTATTCGCTTGCTTTGATTTTCAATTAAACCGGCTGTGTTTCTGGCACTTTAAAAGATACTTTTTCCAGACATTCTGTGGAAGCAATCACCCACTCATATGTTACAAGCCTTGTAGTCCGGTTCCCTCTTCCCAAGATTTAAAAACCGTTTCTATACAGATTTTGGGACATGCTACCAAACTAAATGGTCAAAGAAAAACAAAAAAGAACAGCTTTGGCCCAAGCAAGGGCTTGACACCTCATCACGTAGACATCGGTAAAAACAGTTATGTTATGAGTGACCTACTAAAAAAATTATTTTCAAACAACCTGATGAAAAGCGCTGCTGTTCGCACACGGCCGAAAAGTGCCGCTGTTCGCGCACGTCTGTATTCTATGTAACCGTACCTTGGTTTCGATAGTTTGGCAACAGGCCTATTCCGGACAAAAGCTCAAGCACGTTTTCTCCTTGCGTATCATCATGCAATTGCGCGTCATCGACACATACGTCATCCGCTATTGTCCTGCCGAACTGCTCGATCCCACGGAAGCTGTGACGTGCAAATCTGCAACCGTTACTTTCTCTTTATGTTTCAAGTCACGACGGAAGTTAGCTAGTGGCAGAAATCCAGCGTTACTTGCTCCTTACCGCCGTTGCTAGCTTGCAAGTGTAGGGCCCCTGAGCAGGCGGTGGAAAAAACTCGCTCGGGAGACAGCAGTGCGGACACGATTTTCCTCGGAGTTCATCAATCATTTATCAATTGTCATTATCAGAACGGGAGTGCTCCGCGCTCTGTGACGTCATAGTTGCTGTTGTTGCAAACAGTTCAGGGTCGTTTATCTTTTATTGGAATTGGGTTTTGCGAAAGCACGTGGGCCGAACGAAACGTACCCACCTTACCCAAACTGAGTGCTTCATGTTTTGAAACAAACAGCTTCAACTGTTTCACCCAGCAGTGTATAGTATAAACAAACAGATTTAACCGTTTGACCCAGCATTCCAAGTTTTTCCAGATTTTTCTACAGTCTTATTCAAATGGAAGAATCCTGACAAGCATTTCACGTTTTGTTCCGGATTCACTTTCACAAAGTAAAAATATAAGCCGCAGTGGCCCTGATGAACAGATTGCTACGCGCAACAGTGGTTGCACTCGTAACGTAAATTCCGATCTTGCCAGCTGTGTGTGGACTATTACCGCAGTTGGCCCTGACTTGTCGTTCGAGGACCGTGCTTAAAACTTCTCAGAACGAGCCATGTACGTCCTTTTTCAGTCATTCAATCAACAGTTGTTCACTCTGGGGGCATAGCAAGCGCTGCGCTGACAAACCGCAGAGGTCGGATTTGCGAAAAACAAAACTCCGTTTAAAAATAACTGTACGGCACTTGCAGCGCCGTGAATGGTTTCGGATCGGGTGGCGGCAAGTCTGTTTGGCGTGAGGCAGGTTTATCGACGAACATTCTTCATCCATTTTCGTGCCCGCTTTTCGTAGCACAGTGGTTCTTAAACTGGGTTCGATCGAACCCCTAGGGTTCGACGGAGCCGTTTCAGGGGTTCGACGAAGGTCATCTGAAACTTTTAACCCATTTTTTACTTTCTGTTACATTGGGCATAAATGGGGTTCGACCAATGCTTGGAAAACTACGTAAGGGTTCGGTGTGTTTGTAAAGTTTAAGAACCACTATCCTAGCAAATGGCGTACAGGAAGATATTTTAGCATTCCTTTTGGAGACTAAAGCCATGAGCATGCCAAGTTCAAAAACAGCTTGAAAATAAGGTTATCTTGGTTCTATCTGCTGTTCCAAGCCCGTACTGAGTTATTCTGCGAACAAAAAACAGGCTGGCGAGACAAATCCACGCGGTAATCGCACAGGATTGCGTTTTGTTTTATGACGCCATGAACTAACACTTGTTTTTCACTTGGGACCAGCTTGAGCGTAAATATTTTGGGTCTGACACAACAGGTCTTGTTCCTGCAGTAGCCAAGCCCCACGTTCTGTGTAGATAGTGCGCGATTTTGATATCTTGATAACTGATGGACGATCAAATCAAAATTGTTTGTCATTGACGTAAACTGAAGTGTGTTCAGGTGCAGGTTAAAATCATTATCAACGAGTACTTGATAAAGATTTTAATCAACTACTTCGGTCCTTCAGCGATAAATCATCATCTGCGCCAACCTGCGTTAGTGCGTTTGGCTCGCGTTTCCAACTACCTCGCGTGAGTTGTTCGTTTGTGGCCGTAAGTGCGCACCAAGCTGTTGTAACATATATAGATGAGCGCAGAACATGAACACTTGTTGATCAAAGACGCCTGATCGTTTAAACATCTTGTGTTATTACCTTTGTACAAAGAGTATCCTCGTCAGAAACATTGGCCGTGCCTGCCGCTAACACCGCACTGGTGGAATGCGACATGCTTGTAGTTTACTTTTGATTTACGTAAATCGTTAATATCAGTGTTGTGCGCTCGCCGTTTTAGAAATTAATTTTTTAAAGACAGGCCACTTGATTTGCCGATCACAGCGGTTGGTTATTCTTTTGATATGAACTCAAGTGTCTGCCAATCGGCGGCGATATGTTGCTCAGTCTGCTGAGATTTGGGAAGCTTTCTGTTTGAGTCCCGTTTCTGCAATGCGTCACGTCCGGTTGTGTCCAATTTCTGCAGTACGTCACGTTGTTTTCACGTGATCCGGTTGTGTTCAAGGAAAATTGTATTTCCTCATAACGTATCCCCGTTACTCGCGTGATCTGACCACTATAATTGGTCGTTGTGCTACAAGGACACGTGGTGCTGGGTGCTGGCTTGCCATTGGACAATCTGCTGTGTTTTCATCATGTCATGTTGACTTGATCAGATCAGTATCTGATGCTGTTAAAACGTATCCTCCGCCGCTGAATTCCGCCAGCAATCGCAAAATTAATACGCACTGCGCATCTGGTCATAGCCTTTCCCTCAGCCGAGCTTGAAGCTGAAAGGACTGCTGTGGCTGCTTGCTTTCTGTCGAAAGGAAGTTCGTCAATCCGGCTCGGACGCAGTTTCCGGTTGTTGCTCTGTCATCGACCGGGCATTGTTGGCACTGGCGCTGCTGGGGAAGGCTGTAAGAGACTGGTGCAGCGAAAAAGTAAGGAGTGATCAACTGCATTTACAAGGCGGGCGTTGCTCGGATAACTTTATTTTTGAAGAAACGAATCTGCATCGCATTTAGAGTGTTGGCACAAATAAAATGACACAAAAACGTGTGGTTTCTTCTTTCCAACGGCGTGAAGATTCATCCGAAAGAAGTGTTTTTCGTATTCCCGTAAATGAGCAGTCATACCAGTCAGCAGTTTCATGAAAGAGAGGTGCGTGTAAAAAATGTTTGTTTGAAAACATTGGTATGCTCAATGAGTGTTACGTCATAAGCAGTAAGCACACTCACAACCTGAAGTATGTTGCCTGATAAACAAGCAACTTCAAGTGAGACTCAGATGTTCGAAAGCTCTTGAAAGCTCTGGCGTCGGTCAAATTCATGTAAGCTGACCTCGCCGTTCTTGCCTATTCCACTAGCCTTTTTTTGTGTTGCAACACTGCTGACAGTGCTTATCCGATCACCCATTTTATATCGGAGCACTGCCTGCAGTACCTATTCAATCACCCTTTTTTGTGTTGCAGCACTGCCGACAGTCTCCACGCTCGGTGGCAGTGGTGAACATGTTCACTCCGATTGTGCAGCAGATCTTGAAGCACACAGTGGTGAGTATATTTTACTTTGCGAATTTTCGAATGTCGCACGTTATTTATGTTGGTTTGGGATTCAATTCCCACCGTTCGAGTTACAAAAGCTGGATTGTTTCGAATGTTCGACCGATTGTTTCAGGTCGTCATTCACGAAACCAACCAACCCCCCCGCCTCCGGAAAATTCGCTTTTCACCAAAGTGACGTCAACCACTGTATGCGTTGCTTTTGAAACGGAAAATAATTCAAAATGTCTTACGAAATTTACTTTTTTCGCAAAAAAGTTGCTGAATCAGCTGAATGCAGCGCTCGGTGCTCCAGTGCTCGTTCTCAAATGACGTCATCTCACCAGTAATCGATGCTTGCCGAGGAAATTGCTCACGCGTGACCGATGCGAATTGAGAAAATCGCTCACGCGTGACCGATGCTAGTTGAGAAAATCGCTCACGCGTGACCGATGCCAGCTGAGAAAATCGCTCACGTGTGACCGGTGCTTGATGTGAAAATCGCGCTGATTCATTTCTGATTCGCGCCGATTCATTTTTCGCGCTGGTTTGCGCTGATTCGCGCCAATTCATTCGCAACCCTATCTCCTCCCATTCTCGTCCAAGATATATGGTAACGAACCATCATGCGCAAAAAGGCAAGAATGGTGGTGAAACGGTTTGTTTCGTCATAAGAAGCAAACCGGCTTGGCTGTCCATGCCGTTGCACTTTCAGCCGGTTATGTGTTTGCGCGTTAATCGACCACGCCATTTGTTATTGACCGTTTTCGCCCATGAAGGCCTTAATAACGCAGCGCGGAAAGTGGTTGTGGAGTGTCTTGCTTCCGCAACTCAGGAGATTTGTTTGGACGGATAAAGTGTCCTTCCTAATTTTAGACTCGAATAACGCTTAATTTCGCGCGCAGGTGCGGTAGCGGCGATCGTAACTTTTTAATTAATAAACGAGCGGTTCGTTATGTGCGACACAAGTGTTGGTGAATTAACGGCCCTAACATCGTTTTTCGGCGTCTTCTGTGGAAAGTACAATCCCATGCATCGGCCCCCCTCATTACGTTGCTACGGGCAATGACGTCAGCAGCCGATGGCCTCCGGCGACCCCGGCTTGTAATATTAAAAAACGCCGTTCTTCGTCGTTCAACGATCCTGCCCGCTCCATGCTATTGTGAGCGAATAATTGCAGGCCCGCGGTCGCGAGAACGACGCGCGACCTGTTCTCGCGCTTCCTGCTCGCGGCGCTGATTGATCGCCGATATCGCGCGACGCCCTGCGCGCTGCTGGAAGGCCGTTTCAAACAATTGTCATTTGTCATCTTTCGCGATCAACCACCCCATGTGCATTACAAGCTTGTAGACTGCGCCGTTTCATTCTATTGTATAACGTCTTCACTCCCACGCACGCAACGTAGTAGATTCAAGTACACATGTCGGCAACGAGGAACACACAGACACTTGGAAGAACACGAAGATAGATGTTGCGTAGGCGGCTGGCAGGTGCCCATGTCTGTCAGAGCGTGGTTTGACGTCTTGAAGGAAATATAAAAAAATACCTTTTCGAAGCAAATAAGCAAAAGATCGTAACAATGGCGTCGATGACATCACTATCGTCACATTCTCCTCTTCAAGTCCGGTGAAGCTGAACAACCGCGTTTTCATTAAAAGTCCAAAGTCCAACAGACGCTGCTCTTCCTGGCGTTTCTCCTTCATGCGTTTTCTCTTCGATGTAATTTGCGACACGAAAGTTCCTAGGTTTCTTGCGCAATGGCGATCACCTATTTTGCAGCGTGCTAAGCCTCCCCCCTGAATCGGGGGAGGGAGGCGGTCTTCCTCTC
>JGI24021J15306_10006151_pt1 | contig 14388 bp, 9 predicted proteins | sample Ectturendosymbi1_FD_15306 | JGI IMG/M metagenome (IMG submission 15306) | reverse complement strand
AACTGATATTGTTGTTAAAGGTAGCAAGTATGCATTGACGAGATTGAATGTTCTCCCAACGCTCTGCTGCGACATCATTCTTGGCCTTGATTTTCAAAATCAGCACCAACGCGTCATCTCTGAACTTGGTGGTAATCTTCAAGATATAGTCGTCTCACACGATAACCTGCGCGGTTGCTGTAGTTGAAACTCAGGAAGTTAGTTTTGTTTTCTAATCTGACGGCTGGTGTGAAGCCTATTGCTACTAAGTCCCGACGTTTCAGTCATGAGGATAGGTTGTTTATCCAAGACAATGTTGACATGTTAAGTGAAGGTGTAATCAGACCAAGCTCACCCCTTTGACGTGCACAGATCGCTGGTCAGTGCACGCCAAGGGGATGTCAAACATGAAAGCGACAGATCGCTGGTGAGCTCGTTACGGTGAACCCGAGCTACGTCCGTGTTCGCTTCCCGGGTGGACGTGAAGTGACTGTCAACGTGCGGGATCTTGCACCTCGTCCTCCCTGTCAAGATCGCGAACCTATCAGAAACGCTGATACTCCTCCCAGAAATGGGGGAGACACAAGATGCTTCTCCAAGAGATAGCAGCCACACTGATCCTTCTCCACAAGTAGACCCTAATGTCGAAAGTACCCCCGATTCCCTTCTCCTGATACTTCACTCCCTGGCTCAGCTGACGCTGAGAGGAATATATCTGACGATGAAAGGCATGTTGCCTTCGGACGGTCCGCTCGCAGTAACAAAGGGGTGCCACCACTGCGATACGGGTATCAATAATGTTATGATACGGCACTTTGAAGTAAGTTTGTTTTGTACATCTGCATCATACTGTTGTGCTTTTGTTTGTGCACCAATATGTTTAACTTCTTTTAATTTAAAACAGCAGGGGTGGAATGGAGTAATAATGACGTGCCATTGCTCAAGGCGCGACTCTTGGCTTGGCGTCCATCGCCACTGCTTTAATTTGAATCATGGCATTTGTTCTTCGGCAGTTGTGTGAGGCATGAGTCGGATTGTTCGCCAACGCATTTGTTCCTTGCATGTAGTTCTGTTCTAAGACCATAAAGCCTTCTATACTGTAGTTGTGTCAGTTCACATTCCAGCACCCTTTCCCTTAAATGACTTTTTCCGTTGCACATGAGGTAGATAAGACTGTTACAGAAGCTAAAACATTGATAAGGAGTTCATGTGTTCACACAAGCAGGCTTCCACCCGTTGTCCGTTGGAACATTCACGTAAACAAAAATCCAGCGAAGACCTCAACTTTGCCAAAAAAGACCAGGAAGGCAAACTGACTGAGAATGTCCTTCACTCAATAGACACGTGGATAGATCCACCAATCTCACTTGCAACATGATCGACCTCAGGCATGACTTTTCAGTTTCAGCTGAGAAAAGCTTCTTTCCCCATTGACTAACGGACACTGGGAGGGTATCAGAATTCGGAAGTCTGCTGATATGTTTATAGTTTGGGAAACGCTTTATCAGACGGTGTATGTGAAGAAAGTTGTGCATAGTTTCCAGAAGATCTCCTTGAAGAAAATATACACAGAGTTCCTCTGCCTCAGTATCTTAGCCCCATGTTCAATGTTTATTACATGGTTTTGCAGTGATGAAGAACTTCTTGGGTTGGTTTTGTAGACTGGCTATGAGATAGCACTGTCGAATATAGCGTGGTTGACCTTGAAGCTTTCGTCGGGATCCGCTATGGCAGGGGTTCAACCTGGGGTCCGTGAAACCCTTAGGTGTCCACGAATGTGTTTTACCAGGTAGTATTCTCTCAAGAAAATTTTATATTGTGCAACTATTCAGTGCGCATGCATTTGCGCAACCATGTATTCACACAACCAGTAAAGCGTTTAAAGGGCTATTGGGAATGTTGCAAGTGCGCAAGATATGAGATTTCACTGCGCAGCTGGTCTGGTGGCACTACGCATTTGCGCAGCTATGAGGTAGCATTGTTTACGGGGTCCTTAAATCAAAACCAATCAAGAAAACCCGCCGTCAGTTTTTATCCGCCCATTTGGGCTATTAGTCAGCTGAATTGCACCACAACTGTAGTCTGACATGTTTTATGTTGCAACTCGACTGACCTTTTTTATTTTATTTGTGACGGCAATGGCCGCACGCCGAAGCCTGAAATTTGCTTTTTGCGGTTGAGGTGACCATGATAAGAAACGGCCAAATCTAATTTACCAACAATCGAAAGAACTTTGACAAAACGAAGGGCTCCGCAGCGGTTTTGGGTGTAGTGAAAGAGGTCCGCAGCAACGAAAAGTTTGAGATCCACTGCGCTATGGTGTCATCTGCGTTATAGTCAAAGCGAGTTTCCTTTTTTCTGTTTGGTGAAAATGAATGGCATTGAGAATAAAAATTCCAACCACCTTGCAGCACCCCACCTTCCTCCCCACTATGCTACAGTTTTTGCGATGATTCAACTGCAGAAGGGTCAGATACTCGCAGGCCCATAGTTAGTCTGGTGTTGTAAAAATCGACGAAGTTCCCACATCCACAACAAACCCCTGATGTTCGCGAAAGCCCCAGCTGGAATCTGTTTGGTTAATAAATTAAGGCGGTGCGTCCTATAATTGCAATTCGACTGGTTAACTATGCTGAGAAGTACTAAAATCAATAATGCTGGCGTTTCGGTACCGTTTCCTAACCTGCCTACAATGGATGGCTGAAAGATGATTTAATGAAGGTATCCACATAAAATCTACACTCGGTCAAAAGTGGCGCAGGCAGGAAAAATCAAGAAATGAAAAGAACAGAGATGGCAACCATACAATTTTGCAGTCAACTTGATATAGTATGACCTGAGTTGCATGCCTGCTGGCCCTGACTGAACGCTATTAATAGATTTGTAAACATCCTAGGCAAGATCCATTCCAGCACCCACCTTCCTAAACAAGGATACTTATTCTATATATCGTCACGTTGTACATTATGGAAAGAAAAACATGTTTTACATGAAGTTTATTGGATGAATAAAATATATACCAAAGTTTGTTAGATGAATAAAATTTATTGTGACATAGCTTCATAGCTTATCTATAGTATATATCAAATTGGTCAGAATAACCTTCTGCGCCACACCTGAAATGGTGTAGTACCTGTATCTTCTCATAATCTGCGTGAATGTGTGTTCTATTCACTTTCATCATGCTCATTCACTTTTACTTGGTGTTATGTTCGTATGTTCGTCACTTCCTGAAACACAATATTGTATTTTTTGGTCCTTTTTGGCGCCCCCTTTGGCTCAGCGCCCTAGGCAGCCGCCTAGTTCGCTTAATGGTAGCGACTGCGGGCAACGCTACCACATTGACTTTAGAATGGTGTGGAGATTGATTTAAGCGGTTGTAACACATTGTTTGCAGCGAGGTATGGCAAATCATGAGATATCCTGGTAATAGACGATGTCATGGAGAAGGAATTCCGATAACGGTGGAAATTCATAAACACTCCGGTTTCCCTGCAAAACCTGATACAATTTTAAATACAATTTTATTGATATTTTTTTCGCAAAATCTGATGCGGGATCTTCGTGAATATATTTAAGCAACTAAACCAACAGTAAGCAAGAACCCAACTATTTGCAGTCAAACACTTACTTGGAGCGACTCCTAGAGTCTCGCTTTGCGTCCTGGCTGTCCCCATTGAGGCTGCTATGTCGAGATCTTGATCGGGACTTTGAACGAGAATGGCTTTTAGATCTAAAAACACCAAGTGTTCAACAAGGTGCGGCATTGCTTGCAACTAAGTATCAAATCAATATACACGTGTGAATGTAATATAAACACTCAGAAGGAAATGACAAGCGTATCTACCATTGAGCTCTTTGCTTGAATATGGCTACGACACAAAACCATTCAATCTGGATAAAGCATTCAGAAAACATCACTATCCTTTTCGATCAAAGGAACATAAAATCATTCTCTAGTGGTAAAGTAAGTTTCGTGATACCCGTACAACGTATGTACAAACAATTCTTGCTACGTAAGTTCAAATGCTGATAATTAATCTGCACAATATCGCAAAGAAAGTAGAAACCTGAGGAAAATCTGGTGTTCCTAAGCGCTGAACCAAACGGAGGAACATGAACACACACGGATTTATGCAATTAAGCTTGTCGTTTGCATGACAAGTATTGCATCATCCCTTTTAATGCCCACAGCAGTATTTGGGGCACTGCGATAATTTTATCTTGGTGAGCACGAAAACGTACGTAACGAAGAACACGCTAACCAAAACTGCTTAAGCAAAGACACAAAAAGTTGGAAATAAAAGCGTCAAGTTGGCCAAAAAACTTATTTCAACACATGTGAACTTGCTGCGTACGTTGTAGTTATTACCGAGATCTAGATGGCGAACCACGGCTTCTTGACCTGGATCTTGAGCGGGACCTGCTCCTGCTGCGACTCGTTGACCGCGCTGATCTGTCTTCAACAAGACGGATTCTCCTTCCATTTATTTCTGTATTGTCCATTTTGTCAACAGCGCGTTTCATATCTTCGTAAGTTGCAAAATCAACTACACCTTCATTGCGCCGATGCTTATGTGCATCTGCATATGTCACCTCGCCTGCATCTCGTAAGTAGTCCTGAAATTAACAACCATCAACATTCGCAATAAGCATAAATGGCGAAACAAGTGATATTTAAGCATGACTATGACTATAGAATGCGAAATCAACCATCATCTAATCCTTCCGCGAAAAGAAAGATGTTTGCCATTGCTCTGAAATAAATGCGTTAGGAAAAACTTTCTTGCAGAGTTTTATGACATGAGCATTATTTCTTGCCCAGCCCTTTATGCTAAAAAAAACTACAGAACTAGTCTTACTACTTCCATTTAACAAAAACAGTCACGATGAGCAATACGGCTTTTACTCCAACGATATTTTAGAGCGAGGGTGCTTTTGCAGCCGCAGGTAAACAAGCCTTACCAATTATTGAATAATCACTGCTGCGCAACACCTGAGGTGAACACCAGACAAGCACTGAGAAGGCTAATTGGGTTAATTGGGGTAGTTCTTTTATCTGTGATCACTTTTGTTTCTTGCCATGAGTTTTGCTGCTCGCAGTCCTACGTTTCGAAGGCCCTAGCTTGCCAGATGCAATCTGTTCCAAATCTTGCAATCAAGCTGTGACATTACGACTTACACAAAATTATTCTAAGAACTACAAATCACAGCTTTTGTGCAGGAATTCAACATTGAATCCGAAATTTCAACTGGTCTACAGTCAGCTAGCTTTGATAGAGACTTCAACTTTAATGACAAAAATTACTTAATCATCTGGAATTGCTTCTAGTCTTGAAACTGTGGTAGTATCTGGAGTATATATTTTTGTACTCAGAAATAACCTCTCAATCCAATTTGCGATTTTGATAGGATGCTACAAAAATTAAAACATTTGTGGCACATGTCACAGGTAAATGTTGATATTACAGAGTTAAACAGCAAAGAAATGACTGGGATGTCAATTACGGAAAAACTGAGGATAATCATGTGTACCCAAGAAAATTTCACAAATACATTTACGTGGCTTATAGATTTACATGTAGCTAAACAAACCAAAGGAAAAGCAATATCTTTTAAGTTTAATGTTTGATACAAACAAAAATGACATTTCATTCATGTAGCAAGCATGTACCTTTAAGTCTTGCCAACTAACCCTCGTTGACAAGTTCTCAACAATAACTCGGTATTTTGTCCTGGTGGGAGGCCCATACTTGAGAATTGCCCGGCTCTCATAGTAGTTGACACGACGACTTCCATCCCGCCTATCAAAACTGCTGTAACCACCACCACCACCACCACGATAATCATTCCTGTAGTCATTCCTGCGATCTCCTCCGTATCCGCTATTTCGTGGTACCCCCCTGGTCAGGTAAGGTTAAAGAAAATATAGACGCTTCAGCATTGGGTACATAAAGAAGAAGGGAGATGCAAAGAATCCAATCAGAGAAGAACACATCTCTCAGCAGAAGTACATCAGAAATGAGAGTGCATCGATCGAGAGTGGCTTACACATCAGATATAGGAACGCATTGCTCAACGCGGCCTAGGCATCAGACAGAATTAGCTGCCACCGAACATCAGACTATGGTCATCTGGCAGTTAGTAGTGACATCAAGCATCACCTGCCATAACATTTTGCAAAATGTCAGTTACTAAAATGCATGTTGATGTAAAAAGCACATTAAAGCAAATGAAATGTTCTTCACACATATCAAAACAAAAGTACATAGATATACTTTTCTACCATATCAAACATAGCAAAGACTGCACAAAGCACTGGCAGCAACTATATCTCATTAAAGAAATAGAATCATAAACCTTCAGATCATTTGACACCAGGTTTAAATACATGTGAAAGATTGCCCCGGCTCCTTCATGAAAAAACTGATGCTTTTAAGGACACATTGGTATTTTGGGTGCCAAATTTATAAAAAGGAGCACTGGCATTTAAGGCAGGTATGTGCAGCTGTGGTCAGAATTGGTTGGAAACAAATAAAAAGTATGACTTGATTTATTGTAATATTTTGTTTGAAAGCTTTAACTTTATGCACTGAAACATATAAAACTTTTGCAAGGCAGTTTGTACAAGGTACTTGATGATTTATCAGTCAAGCTTAGTTCTATTTAAGTTTTATAAGTTCATTTTGCCATGTTACAAAAAGCTAACCATTAAAACATTATATATATATATTACATTACCAAAAGTGATCTAAACTTTAGTAGTTACACAAGAAAATTTTAGAACAATTTTAACGTCTGCAGGAGCTAGCCAGAATCAAATGTAAGTCCTGCTTTCTGACTGGAAATTTGTAGGCCTACATGTATTTCATTCACTAAAATCATTTAGACAAAAAGTTTTGATCAGAACTCAAATAAACTTTGATTCAAGGATACTCATTTTCAAACAGTTTTCACTGAAGTATCGACCTGGTCAACTCGCTCAAGAATTTGTCAAAATTACTGCCATGGTCTCATTCCATGGCATATTATTAACAAAACAAACTGTTCAACATTGCTTTATGAACGAAAACTGTGTAGTCCAAAAAAATGTTTCAGAAGAGCTATGTAGAGACATTGTTGAAATATAATTGCATAGAGATAATGTAAGGTTTATGCATAGTGGCCCAATAAATAGTACAATCAAATGCTGGTAAGTGAAATATGTGAAGTATGCAAATTCAGTGCATTACATCTATGCATCCTCTAAATCAGCAGGAAAACTGAGTTTGTTGCAATGTTCTTGGCTCAACAAAATACCCAAGCAGATTTTGTGACTGAAACTCTGCATTCACACTAAAGCATATATAATTGTCATTAAAGCTTTTTGAGCTTTCAGTTATTTAAACTTTGGCTTAAAAATGCTCAGTTTACATTTATGCAGCAGTTGGTCTATCCGCATGGTAACAGCAATTGTTTTCTAGGATCAACATATAGTGTGCTACATGTAGGAGTGTTTGTCTGATATACTGGGAACTTGGCAGTCTACATACGCAATACACTTCAAAATGAAAGAAAACAGCAAAAAAACAAAAACTTGGCTGATGTTTTTAATCAGCAACATATTAATGATACCCTACAAATCATGCAACATGAACTGCTAATTATTTTATCACAACTCAGATTGTATGACAGTTCACAGGTGGAATAAACTTTAATAAATTGTACATGTATTAGTTCTAAACATTTTTAATGACTCAAAGCATAGGACAGACAATACATACAGAACAGCATGAATATTAAGTGTGCTTTCCAAAAAGTGTTTTATATAGTATCCGCAAATATCATACAACATCATATCATAAAATTGACTAGGTTTGCTAGTTTCTTTTCAGATGCAAAGACAGCCTGTTGGTAAAGAGCCACACATCAATTTTGTGTAGAAGTATATCAAAGCATTTTATAAATAAAAAATCACATTGGGTAAGTAAAAAATACCTTGCCAGTTCAACAGTAACTCTTTCTCCACACAAGTCACGATTATTCAATTCATAAACTGCATCATCAGCATCTCTTGGATCATCAAATTCCACAAAACCATATCCATTCTTAAGATTTATGTCACGAATCTTCCCAAACCCCTTGAAGAATCGCTCCACATCACTTTCTCTTGCTCTGTAACTTAGTCTTCCAATAAAAACGCGACATCCAGACATTATGCGCAAGTATAACTGTTGCTGATAAAATGAAAAAATAATGTATCATGTTTAGTAAATTTACAACATACGAACATAAACATTTGACAAAAAATATGTCCACATAGGTGTTGAGTTTAAAATTTCTACAAAGTCCATGATGTCACACAATATGACATCAAAACCTTCTTAAATCAGTACAATATCATACCAAAATGGCTCTCGCATGAATGTTAATATTACAAACGACTCACAGTTATATGATAAAGGTACAGTCTACCTCACAGGAACTATAGGGCAATGTGAAATTCATGCATAGCAAACACGTTACACTCATAAATAAATTAGCTAAAGTCAGTTTCAAAATTGCGTTTGCAGTAGTAAGACTGTTTAAATCATTGCTTGCCAAATTTGTTGGATTTTGCTGTGCAAATGTTCCTTATTTACACCATCTTTACATGAATCATATACACAGAGGTGGTACTTCTCTTTGCAGTACAACTTAGAACTGATTCAAGCTGCATTGTGACTATAAGTCTTCCAATCCGTATTTTTAAGAAAACATTTCACTACATTTAACACTTTGGCGTCCGGCCGGTTTTGGGGATTTTTGCGAAAAAACAACCAGATTGCCTGTGGCTTTGCGCGTGTGTAACTCGGATGCCAAAAGTGATAGAAACCTGTTCAAAGGCTCAAATGACACAGCAAGTCTTCTAATCTGCACTCAATAACAATTTTTTGGTTGGGGGTTGTGGATTTTTGTGAGTGACATCATAAGTGGAGGACTTTTAGGCCACCTTGGCCCACTTCACCTGGCCCTGGGCTCAAACCGTTAGATGGTAGTATTTCACTCAACTTTTTATTGCAAACTAGGCTACAATGCATGTCTTTTGATACTTTGGATGACCTGCTGGGGTTTCGGGTTCACAAAAGTTATGATCTGAAGTAATAAAAATATTTGACTAATTACCTAATTAATTTGTTTATTTTAACTCACAACTTATGAACCAGAAACGCTAGAAAGTCGATCAAAGATTCAAAAGACTCAAGACTCGAGCCTAGTTTCCAATGATAACTTCAGCGAAACACTTTGGCCTGGAAGTTGGGCCCTAGGCCAGGCAACATGAGCCAAAATGACCCTAAAACTACTTCACTTATGATGTCAGTCACAAAAAATCCGCATCCCCTAACCAAAAAATTTTTTTCAAGTGCAATCTAGTAGACTGGCCGATCCGTTTAAGCCCTTGAACAGCTCTTTAGCACAATCAGCAGAGGAGCTAAGGCGTTGGTGAGGCAACCGAAAACTGCTGTATTTTAGGCCAAAATCGAAGTACGAATATATCGTAGACCAACTCTCAAAGTGTTAAAAACTTTAGCGAAATACAACCACCTAACAGTTGGCGCCCAGGGTGAGGCAAAGTGGGCCAAGGTGGCCTAAAAGTCCTCCACTTATGACGTCACTCACAAAAAACCCACCACCCCCAAGCAAAAAACTTTTTTTCGAGTGCAGACTGGGAGACTTGCTTCGTCTTTTGATGCTTCAACCAGGTCCGTAACCCATACCAGAACGGAGATATTCCCACGCAAAGACACGTGTGTTCAGGCATTTTTTTTCCGAAAATCCCCGAAACCTAGTGGACACCAAAGAGTTAAAAGCAGATGGTTGTGCCTAGCCCTGATGTTGCCCAATTTAATTTAACACTTGGCGTCCGGCCGCTTTCGTGGATTTTCAGGAAAAAAACGCCTGACCGCACGTGGCTTTGCGCGGGAATATCTCCGCTCCTGTACAGGTCACGGACCTGGTAGAAGCGTCAAAAGAAGTGGCAACTCTTCTAGTCTACACTAGAAAAAAATTTTTGCTTAGGGGGTGCAAGTTTTTTTGTGTGTGATGTCATAAGTGGAGGGCTTTTCAGCGAAAGCAGTTGGGCCCTAGGCCAGACAAAATGACCCTAAAACTACTTCATTTATGACGTCACTCAACCAAAAAATTTTTTCCAAGTGTAATCTAAAAGACTGGTCGATCCGTTTGAGCCCTTTAACAACTCTCTAGCGCAATCGGCGGAGGAGCTAAGGCGTTGGTAAGGCAACCTAAAATTGCTGTTTTTTAGGCTGAAATCCAAGTACGAATATATCGTACGCCGGCTCTCAAAGTGTTAAAAAGGGTCATAAAATGAACCTGCAGTAAGTATTTTTCTGGATAAAACTGTTCAAACAATTCAATGTAGTGTCGATTTTACCGCCAATATTCTGGTGGCAACTCATCAGCAGGGTCTAATGCGCCACCAGTTAAAGATTCAGTCTCATGGCATGACACAATTCTAAGAAAAAGGTCACTTTGTCACAGTGTCGCATTTAGGGGGTATGTTTGGATGTCATGACAGACCCCTTTGCACTGCAGGTACTCAGCATTAAAGCCGATAAAATATCAAATCCTCTCACTGCAGGTCTCTAATGCAGGTGTTTTGGAACAAGCAACAGCCTACATTTCTCTTGTAACGTTGCATAGTACTATTACGAAACAACAATGTTACTTTACTGCCTTGTCCTTGTCTCTTTACTTGTTTTCAAGTGCTAACATTTTGCCTGTAAGATTTGTCTTACATTTACAAGACTCATGATGCATTGCAAAACGCAAAACCAGTTTCCCCATCAATAAACTGTGACTGATTTACTTGCCGCCATCTTTGTAGCTTTTAACTATAATGATAAATAGATAGGCTTGCAAGTTTTAATCATTTCAGACGAATGAAAGCAGAAAGCAGGCAGATTCCTCAGAAGCTTGCCGCAAGGCTAAAATTTGTTTGTTGTCTTCGATCCGTTGAGAGGATCCCTGCCACTACTGTTTCCTGCAAAATGTTGACATTTACTAAAAGAACTATGAGACAGGAAAAGGAAGAAGTGACAAATTGTCACACCAACAAAAAAGGTTGTGTTTGGAACAAGGAATAACTAGAAATTGACTTTATTGCACGCTTCAAATGTATTGTTTGCTTGTACAAAAAAATTTTTTTCAGTTAAGCTAATTATTCTATTTGATCGAAATTCACCACTTGAACAACTTTCTGGTTTACGTTGAAAGGTTCAACCTTTCTAGATTTTTTCGTAAACTGTTACGCTCTGTTAATCACGAGGTTTCCGTCTGGCACCCGTTTATCGTGCATGTGTGTTATCTCCAGAGGAAAAGTGTCCTACATAGATCGCTTCCAATGTCGATTTTCTTAGCAGTGACTGGTTTATGAGGCTCTGGGAAGGTCAGCCTTTTACCTTTGAAAATTTTGTATTAATGTTGTTGTAACTAGCCATAGTTCATGTTTGTGTCTTTACTTGTTTTCAAGTGCCAACATTTCGCCTGTAAGATTTGTCTTACATTGATTTACAAGACTGATGATGCGTTGCAAAACGCAAAACTAGTTTCCCCATCAATAAACTGTGACTGTTTTTTCCCAATATGAATAACTCCCAAATGCCGGAGTCACCACTGGTAGTTTAATCTGTCATTACATACAAGGGAGTTTAATCGGTCACACATGCCTAATCCGCTAGACACGAATAGAATGAAGTAAAAGTTGTACGCGTGTTTGATTGGGCGTGCACTAATGTAGTCAGGAGCCTTGCCGAGTTATACTATCTGTGGTGTGTGTTAGTTATTGTCATGTGCTGCTCATTGTAATTGTTGTTGGTTTATTACGTCTGTTTACAAAAAAAAATAACTAGCATTAAATAAATGGTAGAGTTTGCCACAAAACTGGTTTAGGATCAGGGTTAGGTTAGGGCTACGGTTAGAATAAAGGTTAGGGTTAGTTTTATCTTTCAGTAACATTTACTTCGTTTCTACCAAGCCTTTTTGGTTTGCTGCTGCCATCTTCTTGGCAGCAAAATGAAATAGATAGACCGACACTGCCAACAATTTATGGTCAGAATTTGGTAACTCCACTACCAGTACCTGCTAAACCTGCCAAACGGTTTTTGAAATCCAGCTAGAAAAACAGCTAACTCCTAGATTTAAAATTTTACACCTACCAGCGAGAAAATCCTGCTAGGTTAAGCGGCAAATCAGCTAATGGCTAAACAAAACTTTGCACCACAAAGCAATCTCCACGCAACTTAGGATTCTCATGAGATTAAAGAATAATTGACAACATGAACATGGAAACAAGTCGATAACACAGAATCAATAAACAGATTTTATTTGAATAAGAGCTGATGATGCCTACATCGTAGGCGAAATGTGTACTCTGTAAGATTTTAAAGTGTCTGATTCTTTGCTGAGAAATGTTTTCTTTCCATAGATAGAATTAATAAACAGCAGTGGACTTAATGAGTGTAGAGAGTGTGCAAAACAAATGCGTCCCCCATTTTTAGTTTTTCGCGCATCAAAAACATCTGATCTCTTATTCAGTATTTTATTTTTAATCATAATAATAACATTTTATTTATTAGAAAACTTATTTTGCTTTGAAGACGTTACAAAATACAATACAATTATATAACAGCGGTTCATAACAGTGTTAGCGTGACTCGAGTCACGAGTTTGGGTGACTTGGACTCGACTCGAGTCACGTTGAGAAAAATGGTGACGTGACTCAACTCGACTCACATTTTAACAGAATGACTCGGTTTGAGTCACAAGCAATGACTCGATACTCGAGTGAGAGTCATTTCTACAAAAGCTCTGAATCTCTGATGGACAAACCCACTTTGTTTGCACAAAAATAAGTCAGCATTTTTGCTTTAGTGATGATCAAGATTGGTGCAAATTTTCAGTATAGACTTTGCAGTCGTGGTATACAACCAGGGGTGGCACCAGATCCGGAGTGCCGGAGTCGACTCCGAAAAGATTCTGCGTTTTTCTTTCGGACCCGGAGTCAAAAATTTGTGAAAAACCGGACCCGGAACCGGAGTCACTTTGCCATTTCGGCAGTAGCAGAAGTCTGTGTGGTCATTTCTTAGTTAAATACATGGCTAAATTACGGTAAGATCGATGATTGAATCCAGCAGTGATGTAGTCTCGAGACGCGTCTCGAGACCCATTTTTGCGAGTCTCGGTCTCGAAGGTTACGGTTCTCGGTCTCGAAGGTTGCAGCTCTCGGTCTTGAAGGTTTCAGGTCTCGAGACTTCGAATATTGCAAATAAATGGTTTAGCAAAATTTCTATAATTCAAATATTTTTGTTTGCTGTATTTGCAGGTAAGAAACAACCAAAACATGTCGGAAAAATGCCAGAACCTTGAAAAATCCAAGTAAGAAGCACGGGCGTCAACAGAAACTTTTTCCAGTGGGTGGGGCAAACTCGATATTTTGCTTATCCTTTCCATGTTGCTGGCNATAAAATGCACGTTCACAAAACGCTTTGCCCTTTCTACACNATAACGAAAATGCCCCCTTGCTTCNCAGGGACGTAACGAGGGGGGGAAAGGGGGGAACAATTCCCGGGCGCCGAATCAATACGGGGCCGCCTTAAAGTCCCAACAATGTCAAAAATACTTTCTTCAATACAGTACATTTTCAATACAGTACAGATCTTTGCATCTGAAAAATCTCAGGTTCGAACATAGGGACACCAAACCTGCTTCTTCCCCCGGGCACCATGTAACCTCGTTACGCCCCTGCTGCGGCAGCAGTGCAAAAATTGCACTTCGTTGGTGTAGCAATGCTTCTTTTTCATTCATGCTTCTTTTCACACTACACAGTACAAAACTACGAAGCTTACCACTATTAGCAGTCACTGTCTCGCAACATTTTCTGCCAAAGATGTCTGCGTTCAACAGTCTCATGCGGCAAAACGCCTACGACCGTAACTGAACTTTAAAAGATTTTCTGCCATGTTATTGTTACGCAATAAAGAGTAACGATCGAACAATCCGCTCACAAGCTTTGCAATCTGCATCTGCAGGCGAATGAGTAAACTGCAAGCTCAACACTTCATGACACAAGAACAGCGAACCTACCTCTTTCGCAGTGTATCATTCCGGCAAATAAATGGCTATTGCAAGTATTAAACTAATTAATCAAAACTGAACTGCTCTTTTCAGATTTTCGTTTTTGGATTTAGACCAAATTCTTAGGGGGCAAACGCTCGTTTTCCCTCTTTGCAGACGCCCATGGGTTGAGTTGATTTTATTTGGCGATAATTAATATTCAGCTAGAAAAAAACACAAATCAGTGCAAGGACGCTAGGGCATTGAAGGAACCGGAAGGTTGTCGAGTCGATGCCCCTCAGCAGTTAAATTAGCTTT
>JGI24021J15306_10006150_pt1 | contig 14388 bp, 5 predicted proteins | sample Ectturendosymbi1_FD_15306 | JGI IMG/M metagenome (IMG submission 15306) | reverse complement strand
TTTAGGATGGGTAGTTTTGCAAAAGACTGTCTTCAACCATTAGTAAACAGGATTTCCATCAAAAGTTTAGAGAAGTATTGACCTGGCTATATATTGTCCTATAGCTCAAAACTTAATGACTTTACTAGGAATTAAAGATAGCTTATATATCTAGCCTTATTTCTTGTATGTCACGACAAGGGTGACCGGCAAATTCACAAGATATTTATTCCCACAAGCAGCAATGTTTTCATCCAAGTGCGAAACATTTGCTTCACAGGTAGCCTACGCATGGGTGGCGGAACTATTTTCAAAGTTGGGGGACACAAATGCACGTCAAAAAAACTAGAAAGTTTTTGTGATTTGAATTGGCAACTGTGACATCACAAGCACTGAATTTTGATGTCTTTAACTTTTGTCAGCATGTTCAAGCAAGTTTATTCAAAATTTGACAAGCCCTCAACGACCCCTATCTACACAACACCCTATCTATCATACACTACACTGACTTGAGCACATAAATCTTTAACAATGCATCAAATACGAATTGTGTTACTTAAACTTATTCAGGCAAAGTTCGAAATTTAAAACTGGGAGGACCCTCCCTCCTACAAAAAAGTCGGGGAGCCTAAATCCATGCGGTCTCCCTGGTTCCGCCACCTATGAGCCTGCGTAAAACCTAGTTTTGCTGGACATTCTTTTCGTGTTATTTCAGGTGAAACGTGGTACTATTTGCCAATTCACCGTTGTTCATTTTGATTTCTATTTAATCTCAAATACATTTTCGTGTTGTTATGCATGTATAACTCTTAGAATTAAACTTTTGACATTAATTTCGCTTACTACAATTTGATGTTAAGCCTGAAAAATTTGACTGTGAAAAGACTGAGCTGAGTGGCATAACTAACAGACGTCACAAGGCAACAGTCACCAGCAGACGCGTAACCAGCTTGGCACACCAAGAGGGGCGAAGAATTTTCTGAGGGAGGCACAAATTTTACATCGAAAGCATGTACGAGAACAATGCTTATGCATACAATATGTCCAAGAAATTTTTTCAGGGAGGAAAAAGTTTCTCCAGGGGGGCGAAGCCCTCCCCTTTGTTACGGGCCTGGTCACCAGATGATTAGGTATGCAGGCATCACGTTGTAGGCTAGATTGGTATATGGGTATGTATTCAGAAAGACGATTGGTTCGTTTTCTTTTGGATATCTTGAAATCTTCTCAAGTTGGCTTGGATAAGTCTGCTTGGGAGCTTGATTGGTGTTTGGAAAGGCTATTAGACAAACGATGTTTGGACAATCGAAAGGGTACCCAACAGCATGCGCGAGCTGACAAGAGGAGATTGAAAGGACAGATCCTCCACCCATCACCAGTAAAAATAAATAGTAAATCAGTTTTTGAAGTAGCCTACGCTAATTTTGGCCAAACATTTTTTGCTACTGTAAGAGGATATCAATGGAGATTTGGCTAGGGGTGGGGCTGCATGCACGATGCCCAGTAGCTAAAACTTTGTAGCATTCTTAAAGACCAGAAATGTGCAAGAAAAATGTTTAGCTACCATACCTTACAATATATATATCGTACCTTACAATTTATCGTCTTTTTAACGTTAAGCAACTTAAACAAGACATGTGTTCTACTTAAGAGTGATATGCACTTGCGACCAATGCGATTCACCGTTTTGTGCACTCCAACTGACAACTCTGATAAAACCCAATTGATGTGTTTTACTATATTGCTGTGCTTCTCTGTGTCATAGTCTGATAGTTGTGCAACCAAGCTGAACTGCAGTACCATGTCCAACAACAAAATTAGGTTTATTAATTTCTAAACCATTTGTAGGGACAAAGCAAAGCGTGATTGGTGTTGCTTTGAAACCACCTCTAAAAAACAAGATTGGGAATTTGTATTTACAAAACATCACTTCCGCATCTGCCCGATGACTATATTGGTTTTACATCAAGCTGTCCCTCCATTTTACAACAAAATTGCGCCCATGATGTATCGCAATGTGAATTGCTGCCAGCGCATTTTCCTGATACGATGCGTTGATAATTATTAGCAGTAATTATTTTTGTTGAACTTGAATGTTTGCCTTCTTTGTCGAATTTAAGACATTCACGATTACTGTTCCAGTCTAGCTACTGAACTGAAATTTCCTTTACGTCTTTCATTTTCAAAATTTTTTAAGCAAATCTTTAAAAAACTCTCTCCAATAAACCAAGCGTTTCAAACGAAGAGATACTTCAAGTGAAATTTGAATGGAAGCATGCCAGTTCCCAATAAAATTTTATCTAACAACAGTATCCCTCGAATGTTGCGCTTATGCGTAAGATAACTAAAAAGTTTAAAATTAACAAGTAACTGCAGTGCAGGACGCAATGGCGTAGCCAATCCAGAAATTTTGAGGGGGCCAAAATGTTTGATTTTAGACGATTAACACTATTTTTTTGGGAAAAACACCTCTCAAAGCATAAAATGACTATATTTTCTTAAAATTTTGGTGGGCATGGTCCCTTTGCTCCCCCATGGCTACGTCTATGGCAGGACGCAAGTCCTTATAGCGCACCGCGGCAGTGTGCTGTGCATTTTGCTGATTGTTAAACTTGCGCCGCAAGCAGATACAGGCTCTAATCGAATGTGATTTTAGGATTAGCGGACATACCTAGAAATCTGAAGATTTCGAAACCATACAGGAGAAACTAACCACTTACTACAATATTTCGACAGAATGCTTCAAAGCAGTGGTTGCTGCCCTGTGACCCGTGTGGCTATTCAATGTGGCTCGCGGTAAAAAACAGATGCAATAGTCGCTTGACAAAATATTTCGTTCTGTCCCTTCATTCTTGTTATAATATGTAAGCTCATTTCAAGGATACAGTTACTCAATGAGATCGCATTTCACAAGCAGCGGCAGCGTTTCATTCAACCTCCATCGTCTCCATTCATTCTGAGACTGCGGCATTTTTTTCTAATTTCTTTCCTGATAAGATTTTACTGTGAACATTTAAAAGTCATGTTTAAAAAATGGTAATATTGTCACATTACTTGAATACAGGTATGTTTAACATGATGTTTCATAATGGTCAATAAAAGAGCACGTCTTGTTGAAGTTTGATGCACATCAATTAGCCTCAATTTTTATTTATTTCAAAATAACTTTGCAAGTCTCAGGTGGCCCAAATGGGATTTGTTCCGCCTGAAAAGATTTGTCTTGAAGGTCCTGGAGATTCGAACTCAACATATAAGTCTATTTAATTGTTCATATCAAAATCAAGGGTCCCATCGTGTGGATTAGTAGTCTTACAAAATAAATTAGGAAAATATTATAACACTCAGCACATCAAAAGAGACGTTTGCAGCAAACGTGGAGAGGAATTTTCTTCGCACTACTGTGCAGATTCTGGGAAATATTGCATACATTCTGCGGACGGAGTTCTACCAGCATGATATTATGTTTGAGCAACAACGATCCAGACTTACTCATTGTTTTCAGTAATACGAGTAGACCTACTTGTAGTTGTGGTCTTTCTGATACAATGACTGCTTTGGGAACATGATATCATCTTTAGAGTGGAGCACAAATCATATACTCGGTCTTTCTGTTGCAACAACAAAATTCTCTACTTGCAAAGATAGAGTTGTAGATATAAGAATCTTTATGACCAGGCATGGAGGAAGGTGGTCTCTATGAAGCAGGTAAATGTAAACGTTGCTCAGATATTTTACACTTGTGCAAGACTGAATTAAAAAGAATAGAGAATATTGTTATATTGACTAAAACTTTGACACTCATTCCCAAATCTCTCTTTAACTACCGAAATCTTATTGAGTACAGAGCGATTAATTATTACTACTCTGAAAGAAGCAAGGCAGTTTTTGTACGAAGTTGCTTCGATTCTAAAGCGCTTGCAGTTCTAATCTTGAATAAAACTCAATATATGAGTGAGGCCATTCATCGCAGAATGGTCAGAAAGATCCAGATATTAAGTTACCTGCTATACTTACCTTAAACGTCCTGTGATCAGGAAAACATTGTCTCTGATAAAATTTTATTTGCAACAGTCGAATGGATATGTTTAAGATTAGGCGCATCGTTTTGACTTTTCTGGTTTGAAGAAAACTGTCCCGGTGGAGTTTTCAACGATGTATAAACTTTTAAACAATCAAGCTATATACCATTGTTAATCACATACCTGTTGCTGTTGTATATTTCATATTCTAGAGCATTCAATCACCTGTGTTTTTCTTACCACTCCTACTTGCGCTATTCATATGCTTTCTACGAAGGTACGAACTTTTTTTATAACAAAACAAGTAGCAGTTTTCAACATTCGAATGACTAACAGTGAAATTTTAGAAAATTGGTGAAAAGACTGAAGGAAAATAATTATGAAATTAAGGGGCCCACCCTACACACATACAGAGGTTTGAATTTATTTATAAGTTGTGGTTGGTCCTCATTTCGAAGCAGCTTGCATGTGTAGGACAGGGTTCCTAACCATTTTCGGATGGCGATACTCTTGTTAGGCAACCAAAAGCTGGTAGTAACATCTTTGTCAAGTGTGTTGGAATCGAATGGTGCTGTAGAAAGACCTTTCATTGATTTCGAGTACACAGATCATCTCAGGTCGTTCGTTGTGGTACCCAGTTTGGGAACTTTTGAATCAGTGCTGGTCACAGGAAAGTGTCTGTGGCGCTGGCTCCAAAATTTTCACACCATATCCATATGCAGTTAAACCAGTTTGATGTGCAAAACTTTTGTAGTCGACACATTTTTTATCACGTCATTATGTTAGACGAAGTGCGCTTTTGGTACAGCCTTAGTCTAACGACTTTTGCGTCATCCTATTTCAGCAGATTAAGCGCATGTAATGTGTTTCGGCTTTTTTTTCATCACTACCTGCACTCATACCTTAAACGTAGCAAAACTTAAAAGTTTTGTTTAGTCGTAACACAACACGTAAACGGTAGATTTTAATTACCTCGTTTTAAAGCTTTCGAAAACAGTTGTTATTATTATTACTAGCAAAAACTTGTGAGTGAAACTTATGTTATTAAACTGAGCAACACGCTTCTCTTTTGTTCATGCAGAGCCGCCTGCATGTTTCGTAATTTAACGCCTTGTGCTCATTCACAGATTTACGCTGACGGTAAACCCTTCAATCCAATAAAATTTCTGTAAATCCGTGATTTTTGCTGGTCCTTATACTTGTTTCAAATACTGTTGCTGGCTGCGAAGCCAGTAGTTATTTCCACGGCAATGTAACCAAAATTTGTTGGTCACAAGCGAAGTTGAAACTTATGAAACCTCATGAACACTCAATGCGATCTGCAAACCCTCGTTGAAAACATGATTGTCATCTGCATCGGCAACTAACAGAGGTTCTGGTGCTGAGGTTCTCAATTGAAAATGCTCCCACATCTTGATGTAGACAGGACGTACGGGTTTGTGAGCTTCTCGGGTAGATTGGAGGCGATTATACAAAACAATGGTCTTCAACCTTTTTTGTACAATCGCCGCTTCACAATAACTTTGCTTGAAAAAAGTCATTAGCACATTAGTCTGCCAAAACAATCCCTTTTGTGACCTAGTAAAACGTGCGCTAAATGGGTACAATCGTTGCCGCCGCTACATGTGTAAAATCACCTTGTTTTAACATTTTGTGATCGATGCCGTGCCGCAGATGTCCAGGTATTGTCATAATACAATTTGTCCATTTTGTGCGAATAGACCTTATTTGCAACGCTCACAAAATATCCTAAAAATAACAAATTTTCGTGTTTCAACCTAATTTACTTTTTGTGCATGTACTTCCGCCAGCTTCGAACACATACGACACGGGTCTTGTACAGACCGCCAATAAATGCTACTGGCGGAATTTCGGAATTTTTCGTGTCGTTTCTGTAAGTTATTCCCTCTTTTTTTTTGGGAGGGATATGTGTTTGGTTATAAAATAATGAAACTTTTTCGACATGCAAAAGTACTTTTTTAGGGTGAGATTAGCTTGAGAATAGGTTCGGAGTTGTTGAAAACCGCGCCATGTACGCTTAAAACGTTTGCGTAAGCCTATGGTGGGAACATATATTTGACCAGTCAGAGCAATGATACCGGTGGTGTTAGATTTAAAATACACCTGACAATGGTTCTAAGATAGCCTTAAGAAGAGCGTTCTCTTGCTGCAGGCTCCAATTTCCATATGAATCAATCACATATCGAGTCAATCAATGTATACAACGGACAAGCATCGGAAAGACCAAGTAAGACATCTGCTTATAGAACAAACTTGGCATGATAATGAAATTTTTAAAATGCCAAATACTGCTTTCAAACTATTCCTTCAAACCCACAACAGGAGAATCTTAGAGTTCTCATTAAAAAACAGAGACCTTCTCTTCAGCTCCTCAGAAAAATTGAACATTGATTTTTGGTAAAGTTTCAGGAACTCAATTTTGGAAAATTATGAGACAAGTTTAAAAAAACAACAAAAACTGTGACATCATTCCTTGTGTGAATTTTGCCGTTTTCATGTAAAGTTGCACACTGTAGTAAAAGACGTCCACGCTTTGCTATAAACCCCTACAAACAAATCTCTTTGTGTGCTATAAAACAGCACCCGATTTCCTCCAATGTAATAGAATAAAGTCTTCACGCCCAACTGACTGGAAAAATTCAAAGCAACTTATACTTTTCCGGAAATAATATTTGGTTATTCAGGTTTTTTTAAAGGTGCTTTAGGGAGCCGATTCGGGTCCCTAGAATTGAAAATCGGGTCCTTAGAATCAGAGAAATCGGGTCCCTACAGGTCCATACCGGGTACCTAACAGTTTCCTTAAAAAAACCCTGGGCTATTATAAATAACTTCCAGTGGCAAAAGACCAAGTTTTACATTTGTATTCCTTTTACTCATTGTGGCAAGAAAAACTTAGTGGCTCATTACAATCGTTACACGTGATTTCTTTAACTTCAAATGCAACTCATTCCCAGCAGGATTTACAACGAATACTATCTTCAGCACATTTTTCCTGAAGTCAGTGCTACTGTGGTTAGTACACAAAAAATAACTGCATGACGTGATGACATTGTTGGACTCCTAAGAGTTCAGGCCACATGTTGCAAAATACGGAGCTTCGCTCCGTTACGAAAAGTTTAAGTCATGAGAATCGGTGATTTGTTACTTCAGGTTAGATGAAGTGAATCGAAACTGCATTGAAGACGATTGTACACGACGAGACATACGCCTATTTTTTGCATTCTATTTGTTACACTTGCATCTTTCACGTTTCTTGTTGAAAAAGGCCTTACTGATAATTTTGCGTGGAAACGTGGGGTTTGAGCAAAGTTTCCATCGATTTGCAAACACGGTTATTTAACAGCTAGAACATCATACTCTTGCCATTACAAACTACTGAGTTAAAAAAATTTTTAAGGCTTTTCAAAAAAACATATGCATTAATTTTTTTTACAGCTGAAACTGAAAGACAACTCAAAACCCCGGTTGAAAACTTTCGCCGTCCTACAAAAAGTTTCGTTCGCAGCAAAGATTTTAAAGAAATCAAGAAAACTCAGCTTGGGAAAACAACTTCCGTTTTACACATAAGCGGTCTTCCGGGTTCTGGAAAGTCTGAAATTGTTCGGCAGCTAGCCGTAGAATTTCCTTATGCCGGCGGTGAATCAATTTACGTTAAATACCAAATTGACTGTAGTGACAACAGCGAAGACACAGTCGAGGGTTTGAAACACATGCTGGATACAATGTACGATAATAACCTTTTAGAGCGCAGCAGCCGATGGAAAACAGCTTGCTCTTGCCTTGAACGAAGTTGCACAACTAGTTATTTAAAACTGCTCGCTAATTCCAGTGTACCAATATTGTTAATCGTTGAAGATCCTCCGGAAAAAGATCGCAAGTTGCTGGAAGATCTCATGTGTGTTCTGGACGATTCGGAGACTTTACAATGTCAAAAGCTTCTGCACGTTTATATTACATCAAAATCAAAAGAAATTTGTAATAGCGCAGATGTGAGATGTTATCTGCAATTCCAACTGCGAGGATTTTTGATAGAAGAAAGTTTTGAGCTCTTAGAAGTTTCAAAAAGTGACTCACTAGAAAAACAGCAAGCTGCCGAAGAAATTTCTGCAATCGTCAGTGGTTTGCCTCTTGGTTTGATCGCTGTAAAAGCCACTTGCAAAAAGACAGGCAAAAGTCTTCGGCAGTACTTGGAACGGTACAAACGGTGTCCTGCAGCAACACATCGTTTGGAAAGAAAGACGGTTGAAGAACTTGGCTCCAAAGATATTTTTCAATGTATGGTCCGATTACTATATTCGCAGTACACCGTGCTGTGGAGTACTATGCAAGTACTGGTCATGTTTCACCATGGTGCAATACCTCAACAATTAATAGCCAAGGTCATGCAGTTCCAAAGAAACTGCCAGGGGGAAAACTTGCACGAAACTTTGGATACCAATGATTGGGAATCATGCGAATTTATTTCAGATGTCGAAAAGTTTGGCATTTGTAGCGTGTACGAAAACTTATGCTCTGACACAGCGGTTTCTTTCCACCGGGTAGTGTTTGTTGCTGTCCGTTTACACCTTAAAGAAGAAGGCTCCGTTTTGAAGTCTTTGCAAGAAGCACTTTTTGCCATCTCTGCTCTAGTGCACAAAGACGTGAGAAAAGCGAGCAATTTCGCATTCATGAAAAGCATGCAACCGCATATAGACCGCGTGTTGCGGTTCGTTGACGAGCATCCAGAGATCTGCGATCAGTTTCTTGTCAACATGACAGTTGCCCATCTTCAGGAAGTCCTTGGCGTTATCAGACAACCAATTGAACCGGCTGAGGAAAGCCTTCGTAAAAGCGTTGACACTATTTGGAAAGAAGCGAAGCGCTTTTCAAACCTCGATCTGATCCCCATCAACAATGTCGATTGGCGCTCTGAATCTGCGGGCAAATATGCGAAAAAGTTAGCACAAAGCTTGTTAGCTGCGGGTGAAAAAATGAAAGATGAGGACATCGAATTTGAAAAGTACATCTCACTTGTGATGCAATTCGCTCCCAGTGAACAACAATTTTTGCAAGATTTGTGCTCCTCCAATGAACTTGCAGACTTTTTAAAAGCAACACCTCAAGAGCGTTTTCGTATTTCCCCTAAAATGCTCACCACTTTCCGAGACCTTGAATCTGGAACACTGTTCTTGGACAGGGACTCGCACTGCACAGTATTTTTCGTGGAACGCATGGCTTCTGCCTTGTACTCACTCGGAAGGGTAGTAATTAACACCAGGAGAGTGATTACCCCAAATGAGAGAGAGAAGTTTGTGTGGTTTTCAGATGTGGCACACGGTCTATGCGTTCACTGCGAGCGAAGTTCAGGAGTTCGCTTGTTATTTCTGCGTCGGGGAGCTGTCGCAAAAGTGGCTGTCCGCTTGAAAAGTATACAAGCCCTGGATCCTGAAACAAAGAAAGACGTGCTGCTTCAAGCTAGGAGGGAGGTAGAAGAATTAGTTGAAAATAAAGTCACAAGAGATCAGCCATATTTTGAGAATGGCTTGCGAAAATCAGTGAGCAATGCTTTCGAAGATATGACGTACTTGCGCTACATTGTCCGAGTCGACACCAAGCTTTTCGCGTTGAGCAGCCCCCATGAACGAGAAAAGAGAATGAAAAATGCGGATGAGTTCTGCAGCCACCTGCATGAAGTTGCTGTCACAAACGACGAATGGCAACTTTCGCCTAAATGCGTCATTTACTGCGGAAAATACTTGGCGTCTAAGTCGGATTACTCAGCAGCGGCGGAGCTATTCAGTAAAGCCCTATCTAGCCAAGCGATTCAAACCGACAAAGCTCTTTTGTTTCCCTGGGCTTGTTCTAATTATGCAAGATGTGTTGCTAAAGGTGAATTGCGTGATCGCGTTTCAGATGCCATTGATAAATGCGAAGAAGCCTTAAAGTTTCGGGAAAAGATTGTCGATGATTTACTGTCAAAGTTGGAAGATAGATTGGAAACGCTCGAAAATCTCAAAGAGCCCCACTTTCCTAAGCGAGTTAAAACGGTTTGGGAAGTTTCCCCGAATCGAAGAGTTGTTGATGCCATGACACCCAGCGCTGACAAATAGTATTTTCAAAGGTTAATTATGTTGTTTTACGCTTTATCATGTGCAAAAAGAGCTTCTGGCTGTTTGTGGTTTGTTGCGCATTTCGTGCAGAATGATCTGATTGCGCAAAAATTTTAAGTGGCCGTATTTTTGATGTTTGTTGGTGGGTATTCATTCCGCAACTGCTAGCTTCCATAATTTTCTTTCTTCCTTTGTTTCTTTGCTTTCTTTGTCTTCCTGCTCCGCTGCAAAAACGTTAGTTTGCTTTTATGAACATATTGTGCCTTTTAACCAGGGTTGCGGAGTCGTAGACGCAAAGAATCGGAGATTTTTGGGTGGAGTCAGAGTCGGATTCCTCTAAGAACACTACGAGTCGGATTATTTATCCGACTCCGGAAATCCAATTGAATAATTATGATTAGTAATTAGTATTACAATTTAAATAAACCGGTTAATTCAAAACTTAACTCATGTATCTAGCGACAATAGCATAATGCTTATTTTTAAAATAATTTTATCTCGCTTCTATGCCATTGTTGACAGACAAACTTAATTTACGTTATGTTAAGGAGTCGGAGTCCGGATTCGAAGTCGGAAATTTTGGAAAGATCGGAGTCGGAAAATTTTGAAACCCAGGTGTTGGAGTCGGACATTTTATCTCCGACTCCGCAACCCTGCTCTTAACATCTATCAAGGAATGAAATTCACGAAGGTTATCTGGTCCAACCAAAACAAAATCTCAGATCTCGATGCGTCTGCCTACAGTCTTCTAGACCATGGGTTCCCAACCTTTATCTGACCAAGTACACTTCAGAATTTCGACAGATGAGCATGTATCCGTAACATTTCACATGACAAAGTATTTTATCACTAATCATAGATATATTTCACAATCAGCAAAAATAATTTCCGAAAATAATATTCACTGTTATATGTACAAATATTTGGAAATAAATACTATATAAATATACTTTTCCCTTCTATTGCTAACCTTAAATGCACCACTGTAGGTAGGCAAATGTACCCCTAGGGGTACATGCACCCCAGGTTGGGAACCCTTGGTCTAGACTCTAAACGTTACTATTTGAGATATTGTTCTTAACCAACCATGTTTGTTTCAATGTGTCTATTGCGATTTGTGATCGCATTCTAGCAGGCACGGGTCCAGGAGGTCTTAAAGGGAACATCTCAGGCAAAAGAAATGTTTGGGTATTTCTCTTAAAATTGCCTGACACTCTTATCTTTGTGAAACATTTTTCAGGTACCTATCCGCAGAACTAGCATGCCAACAAAATTTAAAACTGTGCGTTTGAAACTGTATCATTCTTCGCTTACGGTGACTGTCGTGCGTGCTTGTCCGCGCGCAATGCTTGAAAGCATGGGCGTTGAAATCACTTTTTCCGGAGGGGCTAACAGTGGATTTTTCCAGTTGTTGCCAAAAGGATTTTTACAGGTATGGTCAACAGTGGCGAAATTTCATTTACCAACTCCGAAATCAAAAGAAAAACATTTTTGTACTAAAACGTTGATAGCAAAATATCAAATTTCAAAATCCAGAAAGGCATAACGCTCCTGCCCCTCTTTCCACGCCCATGCTTAGAACCTTCCCGCAATAGCTACATTTCTTCTTTTGATCGCGGAAAATCATATCACCCTTTGCGTTATTTGAAAAGTTCTTGAGAAAACACAGTGTTGTTTTTACAAAACTGTACTATAGTTTGAAGGTTGCCTGGAACGTTGTTGGACTGACAACGAAAAAGACACGTGGCAAAGAACCTATTTCGACGTGTATGCTTACCAACCTGTATAGTTGTCTGCGTTTTTTGTGTGCATTTTCTGTTCAATGACACTTTATTTTAGTCTGTTGAAGATAGTTTTTACGTTAGTTTTTATTTTGTATTAGAAGATAATCTGTAACATAAAGCGAAGCGGCATCTGTGAATTAAAACTTCGTACGTGGCTTATTTCAATCTATTTGTTTAACCCAAAATGATAGTGTACTTTTTAGGTAACAGTTCTTGACAACGATTTGCGAGAAGTCACACGAAAAACTTTTATTGAAATAATTCAGTTTTGAACTGTTGACAGATAAAGCATTCTGTATCGTTTATAACATTGGACCTGTTATTCAAGATATTAGTGTTAAAACTGTTGTACGTTATTCCAGTTTAATGGGTAAGGTTTGTGAGGCTGGTTGCTTAATCTTTGCTTACACTTACACTCCCCGGACAGATCCAGAGTTTGCATTTTGTAGGATTCAGTTTTTCTTGGCTCACCATGTATAGCATATACCAAACAAAACCCGGTTGAAGTATGACAGGAGGAAACAAGCAACTGTATGCAGGTATTTCGTTTGTGGTGCGCAACAAACACTTTGTCGGTGAAACAGATTTCTACGCATATTTGTCTGGGTGCTGAACAATTAGTGCTTTATGACTTTGCGATGATTCAGACTTGCACATAACTGTTTCAAAGTTACTAATCTTCATAAAGGTGACGCAGTCGAATCAATCACAATTTTTTTAAAACAGCAAATCGATTCCACGTAATTCTATACATCCTCAATCCTGATAATTGCAAGCAGTTAATGCTTACTACTGAAATTCTGAAGGGCTAAAGCAAGGACGGAGAAAGCAAGCAAACTCGAGACTACATTGAATAAATCAAAGCGCAAGCTGCGGCAAGCAGAGACTGGAAAACGCGCCATTCTCAAATAATTGCTTTCACCACAACTGAAGAACTGACGCTACAATTACGTAGCAGCAAAACCACAGCGACGGAATACTGCGATGACTCAACACAGAGCATCAGTAGAATGCGTTAGCAGAATGACAATCGTAAAGTTGACAGAAGTTTTCTCTAGCGAGCGCCTTTAAAATTTTCAACTAAGCATTGTGAAGGAGGTACAAAAATCGGGAAATAACTTACATGTGTTGTAAAAGAGCGGTCAAACACGACTGCAAAGCAGAATGGATAAAAAAATACGATAAAAACGCAAAGGGTGCTAGAATTTTTTCACGCGAAGGATAATTGTACTTTGAATATTTATTTGTGGGTTAAGTACGTGACACCATTTATCTTCACAGGTATCCAGAGAGTCAAAACTGGGTTGTTCTACAAAAGTAGCAGTGTAATATTATTTACGATGCTATGGAACTCTGAATAGTGCCGCGATAAGGCTGTTTGGTTGCTGTCATCCATATTATTTGGCTTGTTCAACTGCAAGTACCTCGGTGCGCTGACCATCACTTGGAAAATTTGTTTACTGTTTGGCCAACATACTGTTGATGGCGTATCACACAAGTCACCACATACATATCATAGATTACCCACGTCAGGTTTTAGTTCAGCGGGAGAGTTTCACTTTTGTCAGGATTTGTGAAGTAGCAGGGACCATTGTATTGTTGTGTTTTCCATGGCAACCACATAACGGGCAGTGTTTGCAAGACCCTGACGAACCATCGGCTTTTTTGTCTTTTAAAGCAAGGTGCTTGTAGTTGGTTAGTTTTTTTGTCTAATCGTGGTGGATCTTCTGTAGGTAATCATTGCCTTCGTATTTAAGCTTTCTTCTTTCTTTGCTGGAATCAGCAGATGGCGAATGGTGTAATTCAAACCTGTTGTCTTCTTTCTTATAACATTTTGGGGCACGTATTCTTTCTTCCCAATTTGATGCCATTGCTATCAGGGCTGCGGAGCTCTTGCAAAAATTAAATGGCTCCGGCTCCGGAGCTGTGCTTTTTCATAACATGGCTCCGGCTGTGCTTTGTTAATACACCGCTTCTTGTCTGAGTTAAATATCATGTAGACAGATTTGCTATAATTTAGTGATAGCTTATTATGACGCATCCAGCTGTCGACTATATTAATTTCCTGGTCAACCATCTTTTCCAAAAATATCAATGTTCTTGTTTGCCAATATTAGGCATTATCATCAGCAAGCAATGTAGTTTTAAAGTAAGATATTTTTGGCAAGTCATTAACATATAGTGAAAAGAGCAGGGGAGATAAAATTGAACCTTGTGGCAAGCCACAATTGATCTGATGGGTTTGGGATCCACACTTATTTACTATTGTATATTGTTCTCGCCTATGTAAATAATTTTCAAAAAGTTGTAGTGGGAGCCCTCGAATGCCATAGTACTGTTCCAACTTCCACAGCAGCAGAGAATGGTCAACAGTATCAAAAGGTTTTGAGAGATCAAGGAATACTGCACAAGTTGGTATTTTCTGGTCCAGGTTTTCTAAGATACACTCAACTATGTCATAAATTGCAAATTCTGTTGATACTTTAGCTCTGAAACCAT
>JGI24021J15306_10006149_pt1 | contig 14388 bp, 4 predicted proteins | sample Ectturendosymbi1_FD_15306 | JGI IMG/M metagenome (IMG submission 15306) | reverse complement strand
TTCACCTTTCGACTCGTGGTTTCGAACTGTTTCCATATTCAAGGCTAGCTGCGGGGAAAGTAACTATACTGCACTGAATGAAGACATAACTCGATCAAACAGCTGCGATCCAACGTGGGAGAATCCTTTGGCAATAAAGTACAGATACTGCAACACTTCAATCACCAATCACACAGTACGTCAGTACGGGAACGGGATAATCGACCCACCTTATATGCAAGTGTTAATTTGGATAATGGCGGTGTTGGCTTTGACTGGAAACGTATGTGTTTTGATTTACAGTTTAATATCACTGAAAAACAATTATCAAACGATAACTTCAGAGAAAAAGGTTCACTTGATTTTGTTGACCAACTTGGCATTTGCTGATTTCCTAATGGGTGTCAGTCTTCTTTGCATATCAGCAATAGCAGCTGTTTTCACTGGTCTTTTAGGAAGAATGCGTTTCCTTTTGTCCATGATGCCATTCTGCAATCTTATAGGAGTGCTTTGTTTTGTTTCTAGTCAAATGTCTGCCACCATAATAATTATGATAAGTTCTTCTCGATTGTTTAGTGTTGTTTGTCCATACAAACGCATTAACGTGCGTTTATTTCTTATTCTGTCAGCGGCTTGCTGGATTTTATGGATTTTGTTTGCCTGTTTTCCTCTCTTAAATTTTGAAAATATACGAATGGCTTTCGATTTCGTTATCATGATAACATGCAGCCGGTACAAACGCGCACAGGGATATTCGTATCACAACATCCGGGAAATTCTCGATGAGTTTTTAGAGCAAATCAACATGCAATGTGGAGCTTCGGGCAAGCATAGAATATGGTTATCTGCATTTGCTCGCGGGCCTAACGCGTTGTCAATTGCTCAGCATCTACAGCTGTTCAATCAAGAGTATTTCTTACTTTCCTTCTATGCACAAAACCACATCTGCATGCCGCAATATTTCCTCGACTCGAATGACCCTTCGCAGTATCTCATACTGTTTGCATTGTGCTTCAACTTTGCTGGATTTATGTACGTGTTGCTGGCGTATGTGTTTATTTTTTACAAAGTGTCGGGGGGGAAACGCGCACCACGTCGAGCGAGAGGGGCGGAAGCACATGGCAACCAGGGTGCTGAGTTGAGAGAGAAAGAAAATGCCGCGATGCAAACAAAAATTCAGCTTATCATTGCTTCTGACTTTGTAAGTGTGGTACCGATGGCCATATTGGCTTTTGCTCATTACATGTATTTCTATAATCTCCAAGTTAGAGAAAGCTGTGATGAATATCTTGAGCTAACCTTAACAAGGTCTGTGCTTTCAACAATTATGCTGCCCATAAATAGTGCACTGAATCCTTTTATTTACGCATTATCTTCTCTTCATCGCTTGAGGAGTGGCTGTCGCCGATTATGGCGCAGTTCAGCAAATACTGAAATTGACGATAAGCGTTTCCCACATTCAGGTAGTTCTCGAGGTTGCGAGATTCCACAGAGTCTCTAAATCAGCTATGTCCAACCCAAATAGGTTACCTAGTTGAAAATTGTCATTATCTTAAGCAGGGCCGCACACCGAATGATATATTAACGAGGGCTGCGAAATGAATGGCTGACTTTCATCTTGGCAAGCTAAATTTACCTAAAACCAAGATACTGAAAGTATTCGAATACTTACTGCAGTGGTAAGAGAAGTGTTAAAGTGGCACTGAGGACCACCTGCCTCAAAATAGTCAATAACGAAATTGTCAAAATAAGTACAGGCTGTCAGTATTTGGGATACTTTTACCACAGCGGAAACCTAAACTGGACCGTACAAAACCTTTGAGTGGGCCGCGGGTTGGGCATAGCTGCTCTTAATTTTAAANTGTGTTGTTCCAGAGTTTCATGAAATTGTAAATGTCGTTTAGTATTCTGGCAGATGCTCATTTTTTTATCGCATGTTACACACGCATTGAACTTTTTTTGAAAGAGGATACGATATTTATGAAATAAAAGCATTCTTAGGTACAAATTACTAGTGATTTTTTTGATGCAGCCAATTATATTAGGATATATTTGGTAGCGAGTGTAGTGCGAACATTACCTTCATACATATATTTTCTAACCTATTTCTTAAAATATATCCACGAAGTCTGCACTACTACTAGCGGAGTGTGCGTATCTTTTCTGCGAGCACATGGCATATAGAAAAGCTGGGTAGAGGGCATCAGTTCAAGAACCACTCACTCACTCTGCCTCAAATGATATAACAACGTGGACAGAAGGAATTGCACCAAGAGACTAAGCCCATTTCTACAGTTTGATTGTTTTTCATTAATACATTAAGTTTGAAAGAAATGTTTTACCCCACATTTTGAACAATTTGTGGTTTTTGCTTCTATGTAAGAGGATAACTGTGAGACATAGTGACTAAGACATTTGTATTTTTTCACTTTTCCAGGCCTCACTCAAGAATCACTTGCCAAAAAAATGTTGTTGGTTTTATACTAAACTATCGCTGCGTAAACGTTATCAATGTAAATATTGTCACCTTAGTTTGAACTAAAGATTCACTGTTTCAATGTGTCACAACANGCAGTCGTTACATTGCTTGACTCCATTTTGAATTAACTAGACGNACTGCATTTGTTTAGAATAATTTTGGTTTTAAACCAATGATATGAGTCTGCAAATTTATGAAAAACTTACACTTATCCGTTGGAAATTAATTCATTCTCCTCTTTCACAAGGAAAACTATTTGTAAACAGTACATTGATAATTTGTTCAACCATCCGACAAATAGAACAAATCATATATTTTGTTATATTTAGTGGCCACCTCAAGGTCCGGACAAAAAGTTAGCCAATTTTAACTCGTCACGCATGGTCGAGTTGTGTTGACTGTACGGTAGCTTGCAAAATGTAGATTGATTTATTTATTTAGCGGTACTCAGTGTATTACGCCAGATGTACTCTCTGAAACAGCTAACGCCAAGGCACCGAAAAAATACAGAGGTTGTCTAGTCAGGTGCACCATAAATGAGCTGAGATTGACAAAATTTCCATGATNAAAGGTTGTGCTGACCGCAAGACGTGATGTCGCAATCCGATGTACACGTTGCGGGATTAATGACCAAATTGTGAAGAGGTTCNCTTGTCGGGNACAAATGGCAATAACGTTTCATTGTGATGGATCGCAAGGTTCCAGACGAAGAGGAAAAGCCTAACCCAATNAAAAGAAATCCTCTTAGAGTTGCCATAACCCTTTCCTGATCCACNCATTCCTATTACAAAGATGGNTTATTGATTCTGGCCATGATGCAACTCTAGGGATTTTGAAGAGTTTGTTTTTGGAGACAGCCTTCGTGTAAAAATTCGTCTTGTAATGGTACATAACATGTACCATCACATGTGGAAATCCTCAGAAAATGATGCTATGCCGTATGCAAGGGAATCACCTGATAAAGAGAAAACGAACCACAAATACAAAAACAAGATACGGCAAAAGTATATAAAAACGGCCGATCCAAACAGTAGTAGAGTGATCATAGCATGTGATTTCTATTGCTCCTTGTAATATCATTGTGATGTCACCAGACCTTCCCGACCACAAAAGTCTACTTCTTCTGCATGTGCTTTTGATATTCTGCAAAGACAACTGAATCGAATCAGAAATGTATTCACGAACTAGTAAGCCATAGTGAAACACGCAGAAAGAATAATGCTGCAAACACACAAATACGAGCGCATTAATCATTATTAACATGCATTGACAGACAATCGAATCATATAACGCAGTTAAAGCTTGCGAAATTGATGCCGAGTTTCGAGGCGGTTTCGGGCTGCGACCAAGAGGACAACATACGGAAAACTTTATGATGATTCTTGTAGCTTTCAATAATCGAGTTTCTGTATCATTTTTTGAAGGTTTTTGTTAGCAATACTTTAAAGGAGGAATATATTTGCTGCCACATTCTTGGGTCTTTGAACCTGATTGATCTATTTACAAATTGGGAGCAGAATGAGTGACAGAAGTATTGACCAGTAAAAGAACGTCTTCGTACCCCAATATTGTTCTTACATGAATAAATAGATCATTGAAGACAGCGGTGAACAATTACGGGCACGCGGGCCAGATGTGGCCCGTCATGGCGTTTTTAGTGGCCTGCGGAATCAGTCTGGAAAATCGTCAAATCTGAAAATTCTTCCAAATTAATATAGCGAATGTTAGTGCTGAGGCTAACGTGAACCGTGAATTATTTCAATGTCCATCGGCTTGGTTCTATCTCTGTGTCAGAACAATGCTTTTAACCTTTTTATCCATATCACTCACTTCCAGTTGAGACTGCATCTTCATTTCCCACAACTTAAAATTTAATTAAACCCTTTGCACTAGCTCTAACGAAGTCGAAAGAAAATAGCGTGTTCAACAAATAGACTAATTACCCACATGCAACCTTTATAATTCCCCACTAATGGTAATTCTGCACAGGTTAAGAACCACTGCATTAAAAGATACGGTCCTCCACTAAACACGCCCTTCTCAAAGTGGTTCCCGAGCCAAATAACTTGCCCAGCCATGATCTAAGACTTAGATCTTAGATTTCATTTACTTAGATTCTAAGATNCTAAGTAAACGAGAACAAAGATTGTAGTAAACGAGTAGCAAGATTCTAGTAAAGATTCTAGTACTTAGATTCTAAGTAAACGAAAAAAAAAGCATTGCGACAACGAAGTCATGTTCCTAACTTCGAATTGCACCTGTCAAGAAACAAACTTTCATCATCATGCTTTGCTTTTCTTCATTCAAAGTTGGCAACTGAGGTTAGACGTAATACTAAATCCGGCTTTTTGCGCTGCTTCAATATAAAAACCACCTGCTATGTTGAAACATTATTTTTCCGGCAGGTTTTTGTTCTTTAGTTGGGGTTAAACTGGAACGGATGCACCACATTTTTAAATGAAATCTCAACCGTTGCAGTGACACAAACCTTGTAGAAGAAAAGAGAGGAGAACAACTTATTGTCCATGTTCGCCCAAATTCCATGAAGTTTCAGCGAATCACTGCAAAAGCATGTTACAGTACCACTATCAAATACCAAAATGGCACCGAATTCAGAAAAAGGTGTCAAAATGTTCAAAATCAAAGCCGTAGCCCACCAGTGCGCTGAGCACCCCACCAAAGCTGAGAACCTGTTTGATTGCCCTCGACTTTCAGTCGGTCTGGTCAGGCCGGCAATTTGAAGAACGGAACTAGCGATCTGCCCAGCATCCCAATCACTGCAGCGACGTAGTATAAATGCGCAATTGTGGGTTGGTGTGTTGATATCAAGGAAACGTTCACGCACAGTACTGCCATCCACATATTACCAGTTGCTAACGAAAGTATACGCGTGGCCCACCACTCAAGCAAGCGTAGATGGTCATCACAATTTGGTTACTATGTTTTCACACCAAAAGCGAAGAAACAATTTTAATAAAAATTATGAACATTTGGACATCACAAAGCTTTTGCTATATGCTTCCACCTTTAAATTCGATGCACTGTAAATTTTTTTCAAGAATCAAGCCGCATTAGCGTACATTTTATTTTAACTGTTTAAAACGTAAAAAGGGAAAAATTTGGGCATTTTGAAAGGTTCTTCTTGGAGTACTAATTATTTCTCATTAAAAAGGAGGTCGTGTCGTCCGAAAAGAAGGACGTATGGTGAAACCCTTGCCCAGATGACTCTTGAAGCTTCAAAAGGAAGGCAGAAGCAAGTACTGTGTATTAGTGAACGGAGACGTATCACCCGCCCTTCATACTCCCACCTGGGGGAGCCAATGCTATCACATGGGGCCCAAAATTGTGTCTGCAAGTGGAACTAAGAAAATAATGAAATAAAAAAATAGAATAATTGGATATTTTANAAATTCAATTCTGCTTCCAGATGTACCATAATTTCTTCGTGTGCCAGGGCTGGGGGAGAGCTTCATAAAAAACATGATTGTTGTTATTGCAATGATGTGCACGTTTATGACCTCATCGTTCTTTTTTTCAGAAAAGTAGAATATAATTATCACAGCAAGTTAACAACACTATCATGAAATAAAACGTGTTGAAAGTGGTTCGCAGAAAAGATAAAAGTTACAACCGGAAGAGAAGCTGTTGCTAAACTGTAAAAGCTGACAAGTTTTTTCAACGGTTTGAGCANAGTAGTAGGTCGAACANCACNATCAACAACAAGTATAAGGGTCATAACGATGATGGTCAAGAACTACTTGGTGATGGAGATTATGACCAATGNGAATGTGAACAAGTAAAATATCCAACTAGCGTTGCAGATGCTGTCATTAATTAACCAACCATTAACTACAGCACAATCACAAGGTGATGCCGTAGTGTCACATTCAAATCCATCCTTCAATCCTGCTTCTGTTGCGATCGGAAAGGCCGAGCGGCAAGTGCGCAAAGCTTTGCACTGTGGCAACAAACAACAATAGAGTTCACCCGACGAGATCATTCTGTTATTGCTTGTTCACGCCACATACATATGGTGTTGTTCTTCGTGCACATTTCGTTCGTGGAGAAACGCGCATTCAGTGCAACGCCAGCGGAGAGGTTGCAACACTTCTCATGATCCAGATAATTGGGTAGAAAAAATCGATGATATACAGCAATGTGATCTAGTCAAGCGTGGACCACTACAGCTTGTTATAGATCTTCCATTTTCTGACGAAATACCAAGACGACGTTTTTTTCTGCCAATAATAAGCCGGTGTTAGTCAATGGAGAATGTGTGAAACGGTCATGGCTATTTATTTTGTGGAATCAAACAGTGTTCTGCTTTTGCTGTAGCCTAAGCTGTTTGGAAGTAAACTCCAAACCCGTTTTGCAATGGTCTAAATCAGCGGTTCTTGGCCGGGAGGGCATACCTCCCCAGTGGGCGTCAATGAATGTCCAAGGGGGGGCGCGAGACCTTGTGCGCTGAAGTATCTCACTAATGCGTAATGAATAAATTTGCCAAGACACACATTTGCTTTCAAAACTTATTTAAAGTCAGCGCGCTTGAAACAACGGACAGTTACTTAAGGGAGGTGTGGTAGAGAAAAGGTTAGGAAACACTATTCTAAATAAATAGAGAGATTTGTCAAAAAAATGAAAATCAGAGAACAGTGAATGGATGTTGCTAGTTGAGGGAATGAGCAAAGCATCCACTATAGACGAACGTGCGAAGAGTGATTTTCTGGAAGAGAAAACGTTCTGGAGGAATGTTTTGGAGAGTGATTCATATTGTTGTGTTTCTGTCCGAAAGAATATTGACTTTCGGGGATCTAAAGAGAATCTCGGTTCACCTCACAATGGAAACTTTTGTGGCCTGTTTGAATTTATGGCGAAAAGTGATTTTTTGAAAGAACTGCATAACAGTATTACCAGCAATAATCGTAAAGGACAAAATAACTAGTTGAGCAGTGGCATTTCCAATGAACTGAATTTTTTAACAGGAAAAAAAGTGAAAAAGCAAATGTAAGACAACTGAAGTTGGCGGAATATTTCCCAATAATTCTGGACTGCACTCCCGATGTATCGCATCATTAATAAATGTCTGTCATTCTCCGGTATGTGCAGAGTGATAGAGAGAAAGAAGGTTAGGTGAGAGAAATGTTTTTTGGTTACCTTAGAGTAAATGACAGCTCTGGAAAGTTTTTTTTGTTGAATACGTTCATGGAACGAGCAAAAGAACTGCAACTTGATCTGTCAGATTGTAGGGGACAATCGTATTACAATGGTGCAAACATGCAAAAGAAACGCTCTAGGGTCCTAGCAAGAATATTGGAGATGAATCACAAATTTGTGCTTGTGTCATGTGCGTATTTTAAACGTGGTTGTGGTTGACAGTGACTTGCTATCCACTTGTGCCTTGACATTTTCTGGAGTATCAACAAGGTTTTATGTATTGTTTTTTTTCAACGTTGGGTCATTCTGAAACAACAAATAAAGTTGTCTTTTAAGTCCCAGTCAGATGTTCGATCAGAAAGTCGTATTAAAGCCACTTCGTTACATTGTGAAAGATGTTTTGTTGGCATAACAAGAACATGACGCCTTCTGTCTTTGATGGCAAGAGTCAGACGCCTACAGGGATTTGTTTTGTTTTGCTTTTTGACCACGGCCCGCTAGACGAGTAGCCCTACGATAGATAAATGACAACGACAACTAAATCATGAAAAATAATACCACTAATACAGCAACGCTTTGGAGTTTTTTTAGAAATCACCAGGCCCGTAATTAGGGTTTGGGCGAAGACCCCGAATCAAACTTTTCGCCCCCACCTGGAAAAATGTGCTCGACATAGTTTAACACTATTGGACATATGCTGTGGCACGGATAATGAAACTGAAATGTGAATTTAGCAAAATCCCAACTTTAAGTCGGATTTCTATACAAAATTAAATCATCACTTGGACGTTGTTCGATTGGTTTTTCGAAAAAAGTTAGCACTCTTACGGTGGCTGATGTAAGCACCACAGCTGCTGAGGTAGTCATCACTTTTTCTTGACAGGTTTTGAGTTTTTGCAGGATTTACTGGGAAGAAAACTGGAGGATTGCTGCACAAAGAGACTGGACGTCCTTTAATTTAACATAGGTAAGGCGTTATAAATCCTTTTTGCGTTGATGCCAACCTCGCATATTCACAGCTCTGTGTGAAGAGCTAAACTGCATCATGTTCTCTAGTACAACTCCTTTATCTTGCACTTTACTTTAACTTGAAAAATTTCACAGCGATTTTTTGCACAAATTTTTATTAATCCAAATACTGGTTCATGTGCGGCCTGCTAATAGCAGTGGTTTATTGATGCATTTTTGTGACTCGAATCATGAAGCAACACAAATGCAACAAGAGGAAAAACAGCAACATCAAAGACCAGGAAATAACTGCATGTGATGAGAATATGAAAACATCACAAACTCCAGGTTCAGCAAATTGATGATTGTTTTCTAACATGTTTGAATCACAAAGGGTTTGCGAAAGACCATATGTGTCAAGTTCTTAGCCAGCCCTGTTGCTAGCACACATCAAATTTTAATTGAAGGCGCTTCACATGTAATAAAAAGAAAAGTAACATCATGCATCGAATCCACGTCAGATAAAATAAGTAAACAGAACAACAACAAAAAGCACAGGGAGAAAAGCATGCCTACGTACAGGGGAGCCTGGCAATTGCAATAAAAAAGCACAAGGTTAAAGTTCTCAACAGCCACAAAATAATTGTGCCAGAACAATGTAATTGCCACGAAGGACAATACCACTTGATGGACGATGCCGGGAGTAGCGAAAACAGGATGATCTACCAATTAGTGGTAAATCGAAGCATAAATTGCAAGAACTAAAAGAAAGCTTCACAATCGGGGGCTAAAAACTGAAAAGGTCGACTACAGCACTAAATGGTCTATTCACAAGAATGTGTAGGTGAACAAATGTGGCTCACTAAGATGATACCTTTGCAGTAGCCAATACATAAAAAAGCAACAAGTAACGCGAAATCATGTCAGCATGTCGGCACAGCAGGGCCAAATTTCAACTATCCAGCATTCCACAGCTCTAAAAACTGATGTAGTCAAGCCGAACTTAACCGAGGGACCTCAGTGAGTGAATCCAAATAGTTACTGCACAAATATTGCCGCAGCGAGAAAAACCTTTCGCAGTATTAGAAGCAACGAGGCAGAGAATCATCTTAAATCTGTTTTTTGATGAATTTTTAAACACTCCTGCCGAAATCTGGTCTTTGTTGAATGTTTTAAACACTTCTGTCAGATTACAAGCAGCTTGTGTTTATATGTTATGTAGAATGTCACCTTGTGAACGCGGATATGCGTGAAATTAGAGAGGCACACAGAAACAAAGCCTGGTTATTATGCACGATGCTTGTCCGCAGTATTGTGGCAATGCGTCAGGAATTTTGGTATTGAACTTTCGGTCCGCAAATAATGCACCCTGCTCATGTAATGCTAGATACATCAGACTAAGTCAGTTTTCAACTAAATTTAAAATAAACTTAAAACACAATTATTAACCTGATTCTCTCAGTAGCTGATTTTTCCGAGGCGTTCTGTCGAGTGGTGTTATCGAAATATGCATAAGTTTTGTATTTTTCGAGTAAGGGTGGTGTTACTGCCAAGATGGCAGTGCGTTCCTCACGCGTGATACAAAAGCTGTGACGAAGGTGAACATCTGGTTTCCAATGCCATTTTTTTCAGATTGGTGACTTCCAGGGAAGATATGTCTATATATATTTTTTTTTAAATCGAAATGCCTCAAGTTTGCATTTTAGGGTCAGATAAGCTTGAAAATGATTGCTGCGTTGTTGGAACATGCGCCTCTGCTCCTAAAACGTCATTTGCCATTTTCGTTGGTTTTGGTTGCCATTTTGGTTACCTGTACATTCAGGTTACCTGAGCAGGTCTCAAATGTCTGGAATTTTGGCAGTTAGCAGATTATGAATAAATAATTGAATGTTTAGGACAGGAGGAGAAAAACACGGACTATTTGCATTTTATTGCTTGTGGTTTAACGATTCTGTGATATTTTTCTTCTGTGATTGTGATGCTGTTTTGCTGTGGGTTTGTAGTTGTAAAAACATACCGAAAAATGTTCTATAGCGGTTATTTGTTGTCGCGAAAAGTAGTCATAGAGATTTTCAGGGATTTTGCCTCTACAGATATTGTAGCCCTATTCTACAGCAGAGTTTTTTGTATCTTACGAGTTCTTTGCTTCTGTCTTGCTGGATTCGACAAAGCTCGTCTATTATAGCGGGAAGCATGAAGAGTGAACGTTTGAATAGTTAGCCTACGTAACAATTAAAAGTAGCTCATTGTTTAGATGGAGTGATTACTTTGCAATTAAGTCTTTCAATTTGTCCACGTTCATGTAAGCCAAGCCTATAATTTATTCGATTCAACGGGTGGTTTTGATTGCAAGTTTAATGAACAAATCATTTTCTAAACCCACTAAAGCGCGAGCTGCTTCGTAGGGATGGTTGCCATTTTTTAACCGAGTACCTGTCATACATTCTCAAGGTTTGCTTAGCTGGTGTGTGAAAGAGATTTCAACCCGAATGAATTGTAACCCTTGACCACGCTGTACCAACAATGTTTTCTTTTATTGTGGTCATTCAGCGCCGGTTGGTATTATGTTCCCCGCGAATGATTTGACGTAGCTGAGACAGAGCACCATAACGTTTTTGTATTAACGCCTGAAGAGCGAAAACAGCCCCCGGTGTACGTGACCATTTCATAAGGATGGCAAGGTCTTTGAAAGTGATAAGTGTGTTAACTCAATATTGCGATAAGTGGATATCAATCTATTGCAGTGTTGATCTGCGTCCACAGAAGCGTGAGACGAAGCGTTGTACTTTTAACGTGAGTGCAAGCTGCTTTTCGTTTGAGCAGTTATCTGGTTTCTATCCGATTATTCAGGAGAAATCTACCAAAAAAATGAAGTAAAATCACCCCGAAATCTTCCTGATCTTGCCTGTAGATTAGATCAGGGGTTTCTGAACTATGTCCCGTGGGCCGAATCTGCCGCGCAAAGCCATTCCATCCGGCGCGCGAAGTCATTTCATCCGCAAAGACATTTTGTCAATAATGAAAATATAAAAACATGCGAAAAGGTTGATGGTTTGGTAGAATGCAACGTATGCCGAAACAATCACATGAAGTAAAATGTCCGGCCCGTGAACTGTTGTCTAACAGCTTATGTGTCCCTCTGGCAAAAACGTTTGAGAGGCCCCTGGATTAGATTAACCGTTGAAAAATGAGACAGCAGTTGTCACTTGCAGCGGTTGTCAGATATTGGGATTTGAGTCTCGTCTGCTTGGTGTGAGTTGTGCATCACCCTTTGTAATGTTTGTTTGTTTCAACTTGATAGCAGGCAAAAAAGCAGAGAATGCAGCTAGAGTAGGGGTGAGCAGGTTTTGAGTCAGTTTCGTCGAGAAACAAGGATACATTCTAGTGGATGAATTGGATTAAACTAAATACGACTATTTCTATTGACACGTCATTGGTCATGTGTGACTTGGATGTTTCATTGGTCATTTTCTTGCATTGAATGTGTGTTTACACTTTGATAACTGGCACTTCTTTTCTTTATGTCATCATTCGCTTTGGCAAAATTCAAGAAATAGTCTGAAACACTAAGGGCAAAATCACGCTACTGTACTTTCTAGGCACTTTTCGACAAACGCCAGTCACTTAAATTGTCCCGGTTTAGCTCTTATTGAACGTCTCAAAGACGAAAGTAAAACCTACGTGGGTTTTGTGACAACCAGCAACATTTTGCAACATCTGCACTGTTTGAAGATTACTTGCACTTATAGTTTCACGTACAAGTACACATCGTCAGTCCTACACCCTTACTCAAAGTTGCATTCGTTCCAAGCACACAGGTTCGTCACTAAAAACAGTGTTGCTTCATCACAATGTTTTATTCACACAAGTGATCCACTGCAGCGCCTTATCCAGGGCAGACAAGTTTTGTTATCTTTGTTCTGTGGTTTCCGGTAGAAATTTTTTGGACACCGAGGTTCACGACCGGTGCTAAGCGACATTTCTGACTTGCGAAATCGTTGATTTCACACTAGGACCGTAACCAGGGGGGGCGCAAGGGGGAGAAACCCCCTGCAAAAATTTCCCCTCGCCTGGAAAAATGTGTTGGACATAGTTTTAAACTATTGGTCATAGTTTAAAAATTTTGGGTCGCTTTCAGAAAACTCTTCGCTCTCCCTAGTGTCCCAAGCTGGTTGCGGGTCTGCTTCACACCATCTGCGCATGCGCAGAGGGATATTCCAGGTCATTATTTCGCAAGCGGTGGCTGTTTACTGAGATGTCAAATATGCTGAGAACTGATGATTAGGGTTACGGCTTTAGAGCTTAGGGTTAGAAAAAGAAAGAACTGACGACTATGACTAAGTCAAATATTTTTCAGTGGTTAGTTATTCCCAAACTGTCGCTTATTGCGTACTATCTGACATCTAAACAAAACTTTTAACTTCTGCAGCGGACATCAAAAAATTAATCGCCAAAGTTTATGTTTTTACTCTGAGAAGCAAAATAACTTACATACAAGAATAGGTCAAAAAATTCCCAGATGACAGAAATGTCGCTTGACACCGGAAAGGGAAAGCTTCAACTGTTTTCGGTCAACTGCGTTCACGAGTGTGGAACATTCACAATCTTCCACTTCGCCTAACAACTCGTATTTACGAGTACTGGCTTCTAAGTGTCCTGTACTTTTCGGAAACCTGCTCCATCTATACTGCCGTCTTAAACATCGTCTGAATGCCTTCCGCTTTCGTCGTTTGGGTTCTATATATTAGGCGTCTTGCGGCATGATCGTGTAACAAACACCTATGTGACGAGCTACATGGACATCACTGACATTTACACGATGCTAAAGTCGCGCATCTCCGCGTCTGCTGGACAGGTCATTTGTAGAGGCAGGAAGATGTTCGACTACGAATAGATCTTTACAGTGCAGTCTTCTGCCGTTGTTTTTTTTATTTTTATTTTTTTAATTCTTTTGATCAGCCCTGAAAGATTAATGGCCTTCACAAAAATACGAGCGCGTGTAAAGAAAAAATATGATTTAGCTTTCCATCGACTCAGCTCCGAACCTTGATCTCANGATGTGGTCCGATAGATGTTTCGCCAAAAACTTTTGTCCCTGCTTAGGTAACCTTCCGACTCAAACACCGTTGTTGTCCTTGCCCNAAAGAGGCAGTTTTTGTTTATTCGCCTATGCTGGNCTAACTGACAGGTTTAGACGAGCGCGGGTTATACTACAACTTAGCAAGTCTTCTCAAGCTNATCTGATCAGGAAAAAACAATGTGTTGATTTTGGAAAATTTTTTATATGACAAAGATTTCTTTGTCATATAAAGATTATCTTTTCTTCACTTTCCCAAACAAAAGTGTGGGGAGTGCTCTTAACAAAGAACGAAAACGTAGAGAAAAATCCTAAAATTCCATCAGACGCCATTGGTGGTCGGTTGAAGATTTAAATCGAACCTCACTTCAAGCTTGTGTTTCTACCTGCAATAAAAGTAAATTAGGTTAAGACATGAAATTCTTTCTATTTTTACTGCAATTTTCAGCCACATAAATCAACCTTGCCCAAAATGGGCAAAATTTTACGACAATCGGGCACATAAGGTAAACTTGCCCAAAATGGTCAAATGCCTTACGACAATTGTTGGGAAATCAGTTTGACCTCGGCACTGCTATTGACATCCATGTCTCATATACGGCACTCGACAAAGTACTTGGACACATAGCGCGTGCAGAACATCTTCTTCTACGCAATGCTAACGCTCAATTGTGCTTTACAACAGAATGCAAAATGCATGCCAGCGCTTATCTGTCAGCAATCTTCACAGAAAACTTGAAAGTGATCAGTG
>JGI24021J15306_10006147_pt1 | contig 14389 bp, 8 predicted proteins | sample Ectturendosymbi1_FD_15306 | JGI IMG/M metagenome (IMG submission 15306) | reverse complement strand
TAATTTGTTTATTTTAGATCATAACTTTTGAACCAGAAATGCTAGAAAGTCGATCAAAGGCTCAAAAGACTGGACTCGAGCCTAGTTTCCAATAAAAACTTCAGCGAAACACTTTGGCCTAGTGGTTGGGCCCTAGGCCAGGCAACATGAGCCAAAATGATCCTAAAACTACTTCATTTATGACGTCAGTCACAAAAAATCCGCACCCCCAACCAAAAAATTTTTTTTAGAGTGCAATCTACTAGACTGTCCGATCCGCTTGAGCCATTGAACAGCTCTCTAGCGCAATCGGCGGAGGAGCTAGGGCGTTGGTAAGGCAACCGAAAACTGATGTTTTTTAGGCCGAAATCGAAGTACGAATATATCGTAGGCCAGCTCTCAAAGTCTTAATGGCAGGAAACGTAGATAATAAAATGTCTTAGGTGGAAGTTGTCTTCGGTGGCAATTTTCCTAGGTGGCAGTTGTCCTACACCAGGGACCTCCAAACTTTTTTGTCCGAGGGCCACATAAGTTATCACACAACAGTCTGAGGGCCAGACAGCTTATGTAAAGCGATTGTTTCGGGGTATGTTACATTCTACCAAATCAATAAATGTTCGTGAAGATGTTATTTTATCATTGTGGACAAAATGTTTTTGCAGTCTGGATGAAATGGCTTTGCTGGCCGGATTTGGCCCATGGGCCTGTTTGGAGATCCCTGTCCTAGACTGTGGCAGCTGTCCTAGAACCAGTAAGCTAGAGAATTTAGCATTGAAACATGGGAAGCTATTCTGTTCCTCCACACATTCTACAAAACTATGTAAATAATTAGTTCATATTTGCTTATTATAAACCAATTCTATTTTGGCGTATGCACTCCAGCTAAACTTTACTTTGCACTATTTATGAGCATAAATGTTTTAAATATGTTTATTCTGGTGTTTTGATAAAAATGGCAGTGTGTTTCATTAAGCTTTTTAAATGTTCATGGTCAAGGTGTGTCTAGTCCTAAGATGCTCTTCCCTCAACAAATATAGTAATTTTGTTTTTGCATCACTGATGTCATGAGGAATTTTTTATTCACAAACATTCTTCATATTCATCCTATTGGTGTGATTGTAATTTTGTGATCTTATATTATGGCAGGGTTACTGCTTTATAGACTATGAGATTCCAGAAGCTGCTCACTTAGCAACTGAACATATGCAGACAAGCCAACTTGGAGGTGTGTTCTAATTGTTCATAGTCTGGTATGGATGCAAATGGGCAAAACCAAGTTGTTTTGCTCATATTGTCAGTTATTGATAATATTCTCACGTGTGATAATATTTATAATATTTCTCACGTCATAATTTCTTTGTCACAAGACAACGTTACTGTTTGAAATAAGTTGAACTGCACACACATTATTGGTGTGCTTGCCTGACTCATTTTTTTCTGTGGAAAGGGAATACTTCTCTATCTACAAGGTGGCCGAAGCTGTTGTAGTTTGTGTACTTCATACATAGTTAAGCTATTTTTCATGACAACCATGAAAATCCAAGTTGTTCTGATTTAAAGACTATTGATATGCACTGCAGCGCTGCTTCTTAGAGGCTTCTTAAAACTTGGTTTAGCTTTTTGTACAAGCAATTGCCATGAGGGTTTTCAAGACACATGCATCTGTCCAGTTTCATGAGAATAGACGTGGCAGTTCACACTCATGTTGATGTTACAGCAAACAGTTTAGACTTTAGGATCTTTACATGTACACAAAATTCTTATAGGTGTTAACAGTGCTTGACTTCCAATATATGACCATCGTTGTTGCATTTTTACAACATTTTTAGTTCTAAGCTTGTCTCAACATATCTGGTCTTGTAATTGGTAAGCAGTCATGTATCTTTTGCATTTTCTTGCTTTTCTGAACTACGTTGCAGAAAGAAACTTTGACCTTTGATGCCACAACCTGCAAAACCTATATCAGATCTAGAAGTGAAACACCAACAATGAGTTGATGAGCCATCTTCAGGGCTTTCAGAGGAAGGCTGCTATACTGTCACCCAACTGATGACGTAGCTGTAGTGAAGAAAATTTGATGTAGCTTTTCTACTTCTTTAGGCTAATAGATTAAACAAAAAACTGAAAAAATTCAAATGTTAGGAAGTTTTACTGGAGTGTAGCATTTCCTCCCCTATGTTGGTTTTGTTGTTACTTGCTATGGTGTAAGTAAGGTGTAGTTTACATGTTATTTTTATGAGTTTACCTGTACATTAAATTTTGTAGTAACACTTCTGATCAACAACATGCACTAGAGAAATTTACAACTTATGTCTGATGTTTAAGATCACAACTACTGTACTAATTTAGAATTGTTAGCTGATGTGAGTAATCACTGTGGAGTTAGAGAAAAGACTTCACTTTTCCATGAAATGCTCATCAGTTTACCTGTTTAGTGCCAATGTACATTTCAGAATGTAACTTCACTTTTTTGCACCAACCAAAAGTGCTATGCTAAATCTTCCTCTAATACAGTGGTTTTCAACTGGTGGACCATGGCCCAATGGTAGGCCATGACATTTTGTCCAGTGGGCCACTGAACTTGGCATGAATCAGAATAAAAGTATTATGAGACTTGTATAATGATGCCATCATGATCAAATAAGATAAAAATTCAATCTGAATGTTGTGTTTGTGTCTTAACTCCTAGTTAATACTACTAGCTGAAGCTGTGTTTACAAGAATTACTATGGCATAGCATTGCAATTGTTATAGCACTGCAAGTAATGCTAAGCAAAAGTTATAGAAGTGTTAAATCTATGAGATTATAAGCTTTGGGCCACCACCGATATATTTCCTCAGAGTTGAATGGGCCATGAACAGAAAAAGCCTGAAAACACCTGCTTCAGTATAGTGAATATGTGTCAGAACGTCCAAGTGCTTTGCTATTGTTGCGCAATGCGGTATGTGCCTCAAAGTTTTTTATCTTTCATCTCAATTTGATGTGAGGTTTCTGTGTAATGCTCCTTTTGCTTATGGTATGATGTCAACTGTTTTAGGACTGTGACCACCACTTTACTGGCTTGAGAAGTTTTCACCATAACTCGCAAGCTGGCAGTGCTAGAGAGCTAATTGAAACATCAAAAGATGCAGAAAATCATGTACTTCCAATTTTAAAAAAATTGGGTACTTTCAGGTTTGCAATTTTTTTTGGGCAGTGTGATGTCATTAGGTGGTCCCAAGAATGTTTCGGGAACCTGTGAAAAAATTTCAAGTGCCAAGTTGAATTTACCTTTGTTTTGCCAAATTACCAGGGCCTCCCACTTGAGTTGGTTGGACCTCTTAGTCATACATGTGCATGTAGGTCGTGGTTCCCAAACAGGGGTTCCTGGACCCGTGGGGATCCAAAGCAAGATTTCAGGAGATCCAAAATGTGATTTTTGAGGGTGAGAGTTTGTATGTTTATGGACCTAGATTTATGAAAAGTTGCAAATGCTTTTAGTCAAAAAACATTATCCAATCTCATTATTCCAGCCAATTTTACTAATTTTATGATTAAAATTGCTAAAGCAAGGATTGCTATTTCTGCTTCACGTTGCGGTTACCATGCTGAAGATGGCTGGTGATGTGATTGTAAGTGCATTGTGACGTTTAAAAATTTCTGGTGCAATTATGGTTAGATGATTGTTTGTTTCTATAAAACTTGAAGGTTTCTGGTGATCAACCATGCAAAGTTACCAGAAACTACAGTATTTGAATAAGGTTGCAGGACTGACGATAGGTAGTGTTACGTGATATTGATTTCCTATTAAAAATTTGCTTGATTGATTCAAACTCCTCACCTGTGTGGAGACTAGTTACTTGAATACAGATATGCGAAGTTTGAATCATTGCAAAGAGATGAAAGCAGAGCCCATTCGGTTGATTCCCTAAAAGCTTACAGCAAACTTAAAGCTTTTACTAATAGTTTTTGCACCTGATTATTTTTTCTAGATTAAGCATGAGTCCTTATTGTCAAGATGTGCAGTACGTGACCAAAAGATCAATGAGGATAGTTGCAATTTTCTTGTTCTGTTCAAAACATTTGGATGTGATTGATTAGTGCCACAAATTGTTCAGTAGTGTTGCATTGTTTTCAAAATCCATATTATTCCATGGGAATGTTTTCTTTAACTAAAGAGCCAGTTTGGATCAAGTTTTTAAGCATGTGTGAGGCTTCTCTGCTCGAGTGTTTAATGCTCTTCTGTCTCTAACCATCTGTCTTGTCTTTGTTTAGTCAGAGTTTCCAAAAGTTCGTCCAAATGTACGCATTCTCTTGGGTTGCTTGACTGTTGTATCTTCTGAGAGGAGGGTTTCACTTTCTTGTGACCAATATAATATGTATCACTCTCTTTTGCATCTGGGTATGCTTTGTTCCACAAAGATCAATAACATTTTTTCAAAAGTGTTAATATTTTCCTAGTTTACTAGATTCGTCCATGTCATAAGTACAGCATACTTGCCCTCTTTGTAGGGCAAGTGTGTTACAAGAATGGCTCGGCGTTGTGTGTGAAGTTCTCCATTACTGTCGATCTTGCTGATAGGGGTTCCACGCAGTCATTAGTTGTGACGAAGCAAGGTTAGGTGTGTAGTCATTTTTCCACCTACCAAACTTTAAAGTGCCTCACTGTTTGGAGTCAAGAGTTGGTGCACGTCATTTTCATAAGCCCATTTGCTGATTTTTTAGCCTTCTTTATTGTTGTTATTGGCATAGCCCCAGTCAATTGTGTTGGCCAATAAATTCTACCAGTGTAATTACTGAGTGATGCAACGAAGGGAGAGGTATGTCCGCCTACTCAGAATTAGGTGATTTGTAGACGTTTGCGATTATTAAATCGCTAACATGTATTTGATTCGTTCCATTTTTGATTTTGGGATTGAAAAAACCAACGCACAGATTTCGTTTTTTTCTGTCATACAGCCAAGTGTTTTGGTTTGATGTGCAGAATTATTGCATAAACACCGTGTGAAAACACTCAACCTAATGTGTGCTACATTGATCAGGTCGCACCATCAAAGTTGGAAGGCCAAGCAATATAGGACAAGCCCAACCCATTATTAATCAGTTGGCTGAGGAGGCAAAGCATTATAACCGGTAACTGTGGTTTTACCATTTTTGCGTGAATATCAAGTATTTGCTGTTTTAAGTTATTGGATACACCTTGTTTTGCAGAGTGTACGTAGCTTCAATTCATCCAGACCTCGAAGAAAGCGATCTCCGATCAGTTTTCGAAGCTTTTGGGAAAATAGTTCAATGTCAAATGGACCGCAATGCGGTAAACCGTCGGCACCGTGGATATGCGTTTATTGGTCGGTAATTGTTTGCAACGATGAAAGACTCCTAACGGATGTTTTTTAAGCACAAATATTTGTTTTGTAGAATATGAGAAACTTCAGTCAGCGTTGGATGCCATTTCCAGCATGAACATGTTCGATTTAGGCGGGCAGTATCTCAGAGTGGGAAGGGCCATCACTCCACCGAATACACACTTTGAAATGGTTAGATGTATTGTGTGATAAATGTTCAGCGATCTTCTTGTTGTGTTGAATCTTAAACGGAAGTTTTTTTTTATGTTAGTATTCAACTCCTAGCAATGCTTCGTCACTGCCAGCTGCAGCAGCTGTAGCAGCTGCTGCTGTAACATCGAAAATCATGGCTCAGGAGGCAGCGAAACCCTTGGTGTTGGCACCAGCAGGTTTGTTTTGTTATTATTGTCAAAATTCCAGGAGTCTCGCATAAATATTTTTCTCGTTGCTTATTGGTGATAACCTTAAAAAGGATCGGTTAACCATGCGGGGAAACTGGCAGCTACGGTTTTATTCAGTTCAGATCCGTGGATATTTTAATACATTGGGAATATCCGTAATACGTGATTTTGCTCCATCTCGTTTAGGACTTTCTATTTTATGCATTTATCCTACGGCCAAGCGATCTCAGCTGAGCAGAAAATGCTGAGTAACACCTTCGCAGATTTAAGAGGATCTTTACCTTCATAGTAACAAAAAACTGTTTGCATTCTGGGAATATTATATTGTGCTGTATTGTGTATCCGGTCACAACCGTTGCGCTTAACTGAAAACGAGCTGGCGAACACAGTTTCTCCAAGAGCACTGTAATGGCTGTTTCCAACGTTATTCTGAAAAAAATATGTGAAACTTCGACAGCATACACGTCGATGGGTGCGAGCAATGGGATCGGGTCGGCGCCGGGTTTGATTGTGCCTCAAGCCCTCGCTGCTCCAACGGCTGTCATGGCAGCCAATCAACCTGGAGTCGTAACAGGTGGGCGTGTTGGCCAGTAAGATCTGATCGTAGTGTGTTGATCTGGTTGATAAATTGTACCATTTGCGTAACCACGATACGTTTAGTTTTTATCTCTGGAAGATTCGATGGAAGTGTATTTTGGTAGATAAAGCAAAACACGAAGTTATTGCAATGAAGGTGGCGGGTGCTATGCTTTCTACACGTGCATTGAAGTGAGAATAAAAAGTTGAATTTGGTCTTTTTTGTAATATTTTGCATTTCATGACGGGTCGATTACGGCGTTGGTGACACTGACGTCATTGTTAATGTGAATTTGACTGTGCATAGCAAAAAATGAATGATTAGAACCAAGTAACATGCAAATCGCGCAGCAAGTATCACTTTCATTGGAACGCCTTGATTGGTGGCTTAACGGTTCAGGTATTGCTTGCCGCTAGGCCGTGCATTACGCTATAATTATTTGCTCACAATTATTCTGTATGCAGCATTCTCAAATTGAACTGATTTTTTAATTTTAAATTAAATAAAATGTCTTATCTACTTAACTGGCTTGTGCCAGCGTTTGTGGCTCTGTGGAGATTCGACTGTTTCATCGTTTTGCCCAATAAGGTTATGTGATAGTAGCGATGTGACGCGTGTTCAAAATGCCTGAATCAGTCCCAGCCAAATTGTGATAAATTTGCAGTGAATTGACGACAAAAACATAGTTTTGTCGTCAACGAAGGTTGTCAATATCAGTTTAGGAATAATGTGTGAGAGTTGTTTTATGTATAGCTTTGCGTATGTTCTCGGTGTTGCCTGCTGTTAAATGCAGCTATGTGGCTTTCAGGTAAGTGCTCACTCGGATAGCGGATTTTCATTTGTGATGCTGCTTGTCGCACAAATTCATTAGCATTTTTATGTGTGTGTGTGTCAATCAGTGGTTTTCAACCAGTACCACGCAGTGGCTCCTCCAACTGCGATTCCGATCTCCAAAACTCCCAAGGAAAACGCACCGCTCGTTATCAACTTGTCGCATTGCTAGTGCAATGCGACACTCCTTGCTTAAAACTACCAGCAATACCTCGGTTAAAATCCACTGCTTTATGAACTTGTGTCCAAAAAATCCAAGATGTAACTAACGAATGTTCCGTTTTGTTTTTGTTTCAATTTATTGTAAATGACCTTGCACCCATTTCCCAACCAAACTTCTCAGACCCAGCATTCCTCCACCTCCGATACCTACCCTGTTCTGCGCGGTATGCCTTATTCCTGACCGCGTTGCGCCTGTACCTTTTATCTCACCCACCTCTTTTCCATGTCGGTAAACATGAGTATACGACGAATCCTCGAACCTCGCGGGAAAGTCAAGCAGTAAATGCACCTTTTACTTTCCCACGGCAGCTGTGTTTGTTTTTACTGTGAAAATGACAGGAGTCACGCCAGCAAGCGGAGCTTCAGGCTTTCACCATCAGCACCAATCTCAAGTGAGCAACAGGTCCACAGCGCCTCAGGTAATGTCCCTAGAAAGAACACGTGAAACAAAGCGTATGGCAGCAAAAATCCGTGCAGTCTATGATAAAAATAGGCACGGTAGCGCGTTATGTCGTACTTCTACTCCATTGCTTAAAGAAAAAAACATGGAGTTATCAGGTGAGTATGATTCAGAGCAGTTGCGTCTTTGCATCGTGCTTGGCATGTTCCTGGTTGTTTGCCTTGTTGTCACACGGTAGGATACGACATAAAAAGTGTCAAGCAAGTTTGATTACTGACTTTATTAGCATTGCAAGTTACTGTAAAAAAGAACTTGGGATGTCCGTGGATTATTGTACAATTATGACAAAAATCAAAAGATTGGAGTAACTTCATCTTTCTATGAAAACGTTGGGTCGTACTAACTTGGAAAGGTGGAAATTATGTTGTTACTTTTTAAGTGCTGTTTTAGTTGTCGAAAGAGTGATTAAGCACGGAACTAATTGGATTTATTTCACTTATGGTAAATCGAACTCGAATGTATTCGCTCAAATCTATCAAGATAAAAAGGCATAGTCCAGCATGCAATGATTTTAAAGGCTGTGAGGTTGTTCAGTCCACAGCAATGTTATAACGCTGTTCGTGATCCTTTAAAACAAACTTTTGATGCTGATATTTTCTAGTTGTGTTGGTAAACGGTCTCGTTGAAAGTACTACGTCTATCTCAGTGAGAACTATATCGCGATTCTAACGTGTCGCTGCGCATAATAATTAAGTGCTTGAAGTTGTTCCGAGCCGCTGTGAAACGATGTTGCGCAAAGCGTGTATTTTGAGGTTATTACTTGCGTTGTCTAATCTTTGAATACGTTTTTCATCTAAACGTTTAGCAGCCGAAGAACATTCACATACTGCGGTTACGTGAGTGACGAAACAGAACTTTTTTAACTACTGTAAAGGAAAGATGCGCCGACGCAAACGCCTGATGTATGCACTCACCTATTTCAATTGGTGGATCCTTGATTTGAACTTTGTTAAAAATGCCAGTAGCTGAATTTACGATTTTGTTGGTCAGTTGGATCTTTAATAAAAGCGGTAAAGTTGTATTTCATTCTTCTAAACTTACCTCTTGCGCAGATTTTTTGCCGCATAAATACTTTCCTTCTTAGGGGACCTCACAAATCGTTGATTCAAAATATTGTCACGGCAGGCTGTCTTGGTGGTGAGAACTGAGCAGCGTAACTCGCTTATCTGTATTTTGATGTGATAACTCAGTACTCAGTATTTTTTATTATCTCGGTAAACAAGACCCATACTCATGACACCTGTATATTGATATCAGGGTTTTTAAACGGGTCCCCTAGAATCAGAAAATTATCAAGGGAAATATCTATGAAAGTTAGTCGGAAATTTTTCGGGTCCATACCGGGTACCTAACATGTTCCTTAAAAAAAACCTGTTGATATGTGTCTGTGTTTCTGCTGAAGCAATGCAGTAGGGCATTTTTCGGAATTTACAATCCGATGCTCAGCGTGGTGCGCCAAAGCAATGCTTCAGAGCAGGGGTTCCCAACCTTTTTACGATCTCGTACCACTTGGGCATCACGTATTGTCAACGCGTGCTACTTCTTCCGGAACAACTAATTTGATCGAATCTTGGTTACTCAGAAGAATATATAAATTAAAATAACAACAAAAGACCACAACTAAAATGAGTGAGATTTTTGTTTTTGTTTACCTTCCACCAATTGCTCGATGCGTGACGTAAAGTTGCTAACAGCGCATCGAAAGCAGGGGCGGATCCAGGGGGCGATCGCTCCCCCTAAAACTTACAAAAGTAACTTTATTAACGTAATTTTGTACAATTCGGAAAACAGCATTTGCGATATAAGGCCATGTTGCAGTCCCTTATTTTGTCGCAACAGTGTTGTGAAGTATACTTCATCTCTCTTACACTAGCGAAGCCGTAATGAGACTTGACTACAAAATATTACTGAAATCGCCCCCTTTACCTTACTGGCTGGATCCGCCCCTGATTGAAAGTTAGAATGTTGCGATACAATAGGAATAGCAGGTCACAGGAAAATTTATTTATTTAGGAGCAAAGCCCGATACGTAAACCAGACAGTTAAGAATCCAGTTTTTTTTTTTAAATGGAAGTTACTCAGATTACCGAGCGTACCACCTGGAAGACCTTCACGCACCATTAGTGGGACGCGTACCACGGGTTGGGAACCCCTGCCTTAAAGCATACCACAGATTGCAAACAAGAACACTGTGGTTTGTCCGCAAAATAAATAAACTTCGAATAAAACTGGTTTGTTTAGTACATAGTTTTGTAAGTCATTGTATTCTGCACACACCTTAATTTGCAGCAATTACTGTAAAAAATTGCATTCCAAACGTTGGTGACTAAGTCCGCACTTTCTTTTTTTCGCGAAGTTGCATCGTGGGGTGGGGCAGAATAACAAGTTCTATTTTTCGTCACGCAGTTCATTCAAATTGCTCAAGTAATAAAGTGTCTCACCGTGCTTTCAGAGTCGTGTAATGATTTTACGCAATATGGTCACTGTGGATGACATCGATGAAGACCTTGAAGGAGAAGTGACGGAAGAATGCGGAAAGTTTGGAAATGTTGAAAAAGTCATTATTTATCAAGAAAAACAGGTAATGGATTGTTTGACCTAATGCTGAAAATTTTCGTTGTTGCAACGTTAAGCAGCAACTGTGTACAGCACGCAGTTTGTTCCATAACAGGTAACACCCGGAGACCATGCGGGAGATACTGACGAGTTTGTACAAGTTGGCTTATGATATTTTCTTGCATACGAATGATCTGAAGTCAGTATCCCCTATTATCCCCTAACGTACTTCACACTAACCGTCCAGGAAGTGCTGTAGCAGAAAGTGTGCACACGCGCAGTAGATTTCACTCAACGTTCTCGCTCTGCCGTGTAACGTGAAAAACTTTGCTTGGGGATAAAAGAAGTAAAACGAAAGTTAGGACAACTGGTTATTTGACATGAGTTATGTTTTGTAAATGAGTCGAGTCTTGCCTGGAGGTTGAATGGCTCAACTCTGCTCACTTCATTTCTGAAAACGAAGCTGAACCCCTATAGCAAAGGTAGAAACTCCTGATGACTTGTCCAGTGTGTCGATTTTTATATATCTCTAAATTCGCGCATTTTGTACGTCACTTTACAACATGCGCTGCGTATATATGAAGGAGTAAATGAGTATGCAGCGAGTTGTGACTCGAATTGGACTTGACTCCCTTTTTTGAAGGACACGATTTGCATTCGGCGTTGGTGGGACTGCAACGTTCAGCCTCATCATTTGCGATAAGCAATGGCCATCGGTAGAACATAGCTTTGATATTTTCTGCGCACGCGGCACCGGATCTGGTCTTCTGTTGATTTGCTACGGCGATGTTGAGACAGACGCGCATTGAGTTTGATTTTGATGTCGCATGGTAGTTTCTGGTCTTGCCACAAACTGGTTAACTCAAGTAGGTGAATGCTTGAGTGACGGTGAACAAAACGCGTGAAAATCGCAAGTTCAATTTCTTCGTCAGAAAAAAGAACTTTTCATTTAGGAACTCCGCAACATCGACACAACACGTCATGTAACTTCAGCGGCATCAGCGTCAGTCGGCAAAGCCACGTAACCTAACGTCACATGCAGCGACCTTGTTTTTATTGCAGCCTGTCGTTTTCTGATCTTCTCACCAAAAACATGGCATTGTGACAGCCGAATAAACTCTGCGCCCCACAAATTGGTCCACCCTGGTTTCGTTGAAAGGTTTCGCTGCGATCCATTACATTAACGCGAAGAGGTGGCCTATTCAGGAAACCTGTTGGTGTGAAGACGAACACAAATGCAGGACACACAGACTTGTTGAAACGTTCGATACGATGTTCCAGTGAAAGCGCTTAGTTGTTGGGGAAGTAACCCCGATTGCAGGATTTGTGATGCAATGTCGATCACTGAAAACATTTACTTGACCAACGATTTGTTTCAAGAAAATGGTTTCCCAACACCTGAAAGTACTACGTGTTTTTACAGAGTGAAGATGATGACGCCGAGGTGATCGTAAAAATCTTCGTCGAGTTTTCCAAAAGCGAAGAATGCGCCAAAGCAACGAATGCGTTAAATGGTCGGTGGTTCGGCGGAAACAAAGTCGAAGCCCTGCCCTACTCACACCAGCGGTACGCCGCAAACGACCTGAGTGGCTAGTCCAGGTCATTTGTACTTGCTCGGCCAGTGGCCAAGACCTCTGCATGACAGGACACTGTAACGTTTGTAGTGCGAGGTTTTCGAGCTCCAGCGCATTCAACGCTTAAATCCTATGGATTTAGCTACAAACAGTCGCCTGACTCCGGGTGATGGTGGAAAATAGTGGAGGAAACTGCTGCTTCCCATCCCCCCAAACTGATTGTGTTATCGTGAACTAGCCGTGTTTTTAACCCCCTCATTTTTATGTTGACGTGTTAGTTCGGCAGTGGTGCATGAAAGTACAGTAGGCGTGTTAATATCCCTGTGAACCGGTCAACTAGCGGAAACTTGAATCCATTATGCGTCATTCTGCATCCCACTATGGAAAAGTAGATTTTTTTGATTTGGTTAAATCCACTTGGTTGTGCACAAGTACGTTTTATGTTACAGAGCTTTGCTGAAGGAGTTTCTGTTGCGATATTTGTTTAAGTGTGTTGTTTGGCAGCGATGCATATGCGTCAGCGGAAGAGGATCGGCATCGAGACTTTCGAATCGTAGCGGTGCAGCCGAACAACTTACGGGTGAATGTTTCACATCGTAGTGGTAGGAAGGTCCAATATAGCGTATGCAGTTACACCTAGGTGCACGCACAATTCACGACAAATTTCAGTCGTTGTGGTAGGCTGAAATGTGGCAAACGAACATATTTTGAAGTTTTCCTCCTGTCAGCGCGCGCCATTGCAAGAAATTTGAAAGATCAGAAAGTAGACGATCAAATTTATGACCCCACGCATTGTGAGGTGTTATGTTGATCAGGAAACTTTCCTGCTGGCCCCAGCGTGGAGATTATTTAATCTCGCAGTTGCAACTCGTGTTTGCTGGTTACCGATCACTGGCTCCATGTGCCCTCGAGCATATTTCTGCAGTTGTTGAAGTCACCACCTCTCTTTAATTTCTTCGACATCATCGCAAAAACGGACTGGCATCATGTGCTGTTGCAAACTTGCTTCGACAAGGCAGTTGTGCTGCGATGTGATAACCGCGTGTATTCGATGGACCTTCGAGAGAAGAGATTTCAATTCTATTGACATTATACAGCAGGTTCAAAAAAGCTCTTTCGTGAACTTTGGTGACCAAGTGGTTTAGGTTTTTCTTTTCCTGTATGTTCATGCCTACAAATATACAAAAGAAATGACACCAGTTTTGCGAAAATTGAATGAGTCTCAATTTCAGTTAATCACTTTTGTATTTTAACTAGGTGGCATTCTCAGTATGAACAGCTCAGGATCTGCTGGTCTAATCCTAATAAAATTGGTGTCTATTCCCACGTTTTCTATGTTGGGTTTTCTAAATATGCAGTTTAAATTTATCTAAAGATTTCATGATATTTCCGTTTTGGCACCCTACATTCAGTGGCGTACATAGGGTTTTCTGCGCCCTGAGACAAAGTCAGTTTGAGCGCCACTACCCAGACCATTCTTGGCAGTATAGATGCGAACAGAAAGTTAGGAATATAGGGGCGTCGAAAGCTGACTTCCCCCCCGTATGTAGCTGTTCGCAGACCCGTCTGAAAACGTCATATGGTTGTGACGTCAGGACCTTTGAGTCTTGGAAATCAGTCTACTGTAGAATCTATCGTTTCGCGCGAAGCTATCCTCCATTTGAAATTTCGGTCACGATTTCAGAACTGTTCTGTTGCGACGTTGCAAATTGCGGTAATTCGAATTTTAACAAGTAATTTAAAAAAATGCAAAAACCAGGCATCTGATGATCTGTATGAATTTTCATAAGATAATTTTATGGGCACAGAAATTTTCTGATAACAGCATACAATTGACCAGACTCGCACTTTGTTTTCTAGCACGGGTTTGTCAGACAGTGACGGATCCAGACCAGGCGTTTGGGGGGGGGCGTGGCTGTCTGCGACAATCGTTGGGTATCACACAAAATTGGTTACGTTTTGTAGCCAAGAAAGTGGCGATTTTTGTTGGTCGTACTATCTGATCTTTCATGGATTAACCGGTGTGAAAGAACTTTATAACACAAATTCAGTAAACATTTGGAGCAGGTCACAAAAGATGGGCGCCTCGTTTCCTCACAAGCTGAAAACACTTTTCGTGATAACTGCACAAAGTATTTAAGTACGGTAACTCCTTATTTGCCGCACTTTTTTACCTGGAATATGGCCTGTGTTTTGCATGCGGCTTATACGAGCAACGTACCCAGAGGGACAAAGTTTTGTTATCAGCAATAGCCTTGACGAAACAAGATGACATTATCTGGAGAGATGTTCGCTACGACACCCATGACACAGAAGAAGAAGACACCGACGACGATCTACCGTAGCCTACTTATAGACGAACTTCCTTCTTTCGACGAAGATTTCTTAGGTTTTGAACAATAAAATTGACTTTCATTACATTTGCCTGTAAAAATCAATATTTTGTGGTTGATTGATCGCGCAG
>JGI24021J15306_10006146_pt1 | contig 14390 bp, 7 predicted proteins | sample Ectturendosymbi1_FD_15306 | JGI IMG/M metagenome (IMG submission 15306) | reverse complement strand
ATCGTCCCCCTGGATGGCCTCGCATGATTTGGAATAGGTTCAATTCGATTTTAGACAAATAACGTGGAAATAAACTGCTTATGGACAACTTGTACTTTTCGAAACCATGCTGACATCAAACCTCTAGAGCAGTGGTTCTTAACCTTTACAAACACGCCGAACCCTTACGTAGTTTTCCAAGCTTTAGTCGAACCCCATTGTTGCCAAATAACAGAAAGTAAAAATTGGTTACATCAGGGTGTTTTTCAAAGGCGTTTTAGGGGCCCGATTCGGGTCCCTAGAATCAGCGAAAATTGTCATCGGGTCCCTACCGGGTACCTAACATTTTCCTTGAAAACAAACTTGGCTACATGTTTCAGATGACCTTCGTCGAACCCTAGGTGTTCGATCGAAGCCAGGTGAAGAACCACTGCTCTGGAGTGACAGTTGGTTCTCAGAAATTTAACATCTGCAGTAACTTATCCAGCACATTATAATCAAAGAAGCAAGCTCGAAAATCAATACTTTCATGACAAACGTGTTATTTAAATATGTAAGTAATATTAACTGACAATCTAATAAAATTGTTAATGAATAGCAAGTAAAGTTTGCAAGCAATGATTTTCTTTGCAATAGCTGATAAACGTGTTTATAAAGCAAAAGTACACTACAGCATGAGCAGGATGAGTTTTATACGGTTCTGGGAACAAATTTCAGAATCGTCAAGAATTTCGAGAGATTTGATTTAAACAAGTTGACTTACGACAAGAAAATCACCATCAGCGCAGCAAACATATTCGTCATGAGTCGCATCGCACTGCTAAGTATAAATTCTTTTCATATAATCTGCACATGAAGTTCTTTTAGCTTCCCGGAGGAATATACTCTTTACTCTTGATTTCTGCCGACAAAGGTGTCCATGGCAGAAAAAACTCCGAAGGCTCTGCCAAACTCTACAGATGTCTTCACAGGCATGATTCTTTGGAACACAAACAAGCAGTTGAAAACACAAAATAACTTAAAAGTTCACCAAAAAAACATTTGGCAAGATCGCATTTTTTCCATAAATCATTTTTTAGATGAGATTGCATTTATCTCGAAAAAAGTGAGAACTTTAAACGAACATGAAAACAACTGAAAACCTGTTGTTTCGGAAAAGTTAACAGGTTCACGGAAGTAAAATACTGCTCCAGCCAATAAAGGCTGCTTGAAGTTATCAACAGGAAAAAAATATAAAAACATAAATGCCTGCATTTCACTTTTTATTCAATGATCCGACTTTGGCAAACATTTTTAATTGTTTATTGAAGCTACGCAGTTTAAAGCCAAGATGTTTTGGCACTGGCAATCTGTTCGTTAGCATTTGTGAGTCATCTTAACGCAGTTAAACAATTTGATAAGAGGAGTACGAAATTATCCTATAAACCCATAAAACGGATTTATATCGCAACATTCAGGTACAGATTTTTACGGTTTTTTCACGTTATTTTTGTCAATGAAGGGAGTTCAATCCTGCAAAATATTAGCAATTTGGTTCGCAGCCTAACCCACCAGTAACCAGCGCATAACAGACATAAAAATTAACCTATTCTACATGTTTTCTTTGCATTCTGTTATCTCGCTCGCCAACTGATCAGATAGCTGAAACCTTGAGAATAAAACTTTTAAGATGCAACAGAAAACTTGATAGATCATCACTATGATGGAAAAAACTCATTAACAATTTGCGCTCTGAGCTGCACACTGGAACATGGAAATTACGCAAGTAATGTGGAGTAGAGGTGGCCGGAGTCACAATTTCAGACTCCGACTCCGTTCATGTTCCAAAATTTTTGAAACCGGATCCGGGTCCGAAGTTTCTTCAAATTTGGGAATACAACTCCTGTTCAGACTCCGGCTACCATCGATGTAACCGAAATTCAGCAATGTTTTTACAGTACCTAAGAAATGACAATTACAAAGACCACGCAGACTCCCGCGGAAAATCACGAGTGACTCCGGATCCGTTTTTCACAAATTTTTGACTCCAGGTCCGAAAGAAAAACGCAGAATCCTTCCGGAGTTGACTCCGTTACTCCGGATCAGTGGCCACCTCTGATGTGGAGTACGACGCGGGAGGTCAGTAATAACACTTTGACACCACGTGGCAGTCCCTCGCAAATTATAAGAAATATCACTTTTAACATGTTACATTCCCCGCACATCTGGTATTGTGCCATGAAGAGCGAAGCGATAGTACTTTCAGGACGATTTTTTTATGCAGTTCAAATGCCTACTTGCTACAGCCTTATTATACAATTTATTTGCACTATCCTGTCGTATAATATAATATCGTTTGTATTCTACGAATTTTCTTAGGTTTTATTGCGACTGCTCTCAAGTCAGACTTTTTGTGGGTGCCACTGACCTACAGCAGGTCCTTCTACTGCTGGGTGCGTACCATGAGATGAGCGGAGTCACATTTTTCGGACTCTGACTCCTGCTCACACTCCGAAAAATTTTGAAACATCAGCTCCGACTCCTGTTAACACTTCGAAACTTCCAAGTAACTCATTTCCAAAAGATAGTGTCTGTATGCCGTGGCTATTTTGTCTTTGATCGAACACAAATGTTTGAAGTGGTCACGTGATAAGCACAATACAGAGAGACACAACATGTTGAGGTTTAGAGTTGTGGCTTAGCCTATACTTTACGCAACGTAGACAAAAAGCCACTAAAAGCTTGCCCGCACTTGGACGTCACGGTCATCTGTGTAGGTCATGCATTCTAAACTTGTCATGTGATCACTTCAAACAACCGTGTACAGCTACTGACAAAATAACTCAGAACAGTTTTTGCCTGATGAAGCAAAATAGACATTGCTTGTCAAATATACATCTTTAAAACTATAGGTTCTACTGCAATTTAAGTTATAAAGTGTTAACCGTTGAAACAGTAGATAAGTTTACTTAACCAGATATTTGACAATTATTTGAATTGAGCGTTAAACTTTCAATTTTAATGAAAGACTCGTTTTAAATATCCAAGCTCAGGAGCTTATCACCTGTTTACAAATATTGAATCGCACTGTAATCATGTGCTCAGACAAACCTCTGAACTATAGGACTGTGCCAAATTAAGCCATAACATGAATGTGAAAGCAAATCTTACAAATAAATTAGTAAGATGAACATCACACAACTTACAATCCCTTTCAAATTTAATATAGGCGATAGAGTTGCAAAACAAAATGGGTTATCTATAAAGCAGCAACTATCAGGGCAAACATCCAACTTCGTTCAGGATGGCTCCAAAATGTGAGCAGAGGTTGTCCTATGCAAGTGGTGGCTAGACTAGAAATCTGCACAAATGCAAATAAATATTCTATTCTACTACTGTACATTACTTTTAACATGTCAAATCCTTTCACTATAGATCATTTCGGCACACTTTACTTCTGTCTGTTTTGTTGACCATTGTTTTTTGTCGTGTCTTGTGGTTTTGCCCACATATTAGCCCAACATTCTCATGGTTACACAGCACGGATTCCTAAATTCCCGAACTGCACTGTCACTTACAAACTGTATTTTGCATAGGCACTAACTTCTGAAACCATCAATAGTGGTGAAATGCTCGGTACTCCCACCCAGTGTCACACGTTTGTGATGTACGACGACGATGGTCAGAAAACACGTGTCAATTACAGTAATTCCAATCTGTTTGACAACAACAAGCATCATTACAGAAATTTTAATAGGCCCTTGAAAGTTTTGATTGACTCCTACTCCAGCTCCTGCCTAAAATGCAAACTCCGGCCGGAGTCCGCTCCGGCTCCATCTCCATCTCCATCTCCATCTCTGGTGAGCATTGCCAATTTTGTGTGCATGTTTCACTTCGAGGCTGCTTCCATGACTGCGGTAATTAAGTGAGAGTAGCCTTTAAAACTGAAGCAAAATGTGGCATGTAAAGGTAAAACAACACGAAAACTGCGTGAGATGTTTCATCGTTTAATGTACCCACGGTGATCGCATGTTGTATGTCTGAGTTACTTCAATTGCAAGAACACTGAAACTTCAATTTCAAAAATTGAAATTAACTTTTTTTGCGTTATTGCATCGCATGTAAATGTGATATTTCCATGGTTTCAGCTCCCCTCTCATCTTAACCCTGAAAGTATAATGTTTGTACCAATAGCTACCCCATTCCAACTTCTCATGAAGCATTTTGATGTAGGCTAGATAAAAAACAACAAGTAGGTTGCAATAGCCGTTATTGACATTTAGTCCCACATTTTCTGAGTAGATTCTTGTTAAATTCAAATACCCACCCTTTCAAAAAATATGCGAAGTAAGTCATGCGGGGCAGCAAAACAAGAGACTTGTTTCGAAGCACTGCATCCATAATCGCAGCAACAGCTTCATCCGGCTTCATGACTGGAAAAAGGCTGCACACAAAACAAAATCACTTACGCTTTCAATAAAATTAAGACGAGCCACACAATAACTCTAGCGTGTGTTTCTCGATTTACCTATTCTTTATACCTTACCAAATTACGGGGTGCCAGAAAGAGCTTATTTCAAAGTACAGTATACTAGTATTTCCAAAGCTGGTAAACGAAGTCCAGATCGAATTTGAAGGCAAACTTAGGCTCGGCGTAGAGTTAAATATATCAATTTTTTCTGCCTTACCGCCGCAGGATTTTGAGCAAAATTGATGTACATTTGTGATGTCATATATATATTTGAAGGATGTTTGCGGCTGTATCAGCCTAATTTCCGACAGGAAAACAATCCGCGAGGTGTTTAAAAGTCTTCAGCGATCGCCCTTCAAGCTGAGAGGAAGCTTTTCGTGCGATATGATTGTGCTAAAGACAACTTTGCAAAAATTCTAACCAGTAGTTCGTTTTCAGCACGTGACAATCGTTGCACGTCAAAATACAACAAAACGCTCATTACGCGCCAATAGGAAAAGATGTTTTCAACACTGTTCGTTTCTACGTGCTTGCTTTACAAATTAGAGGCAAAGAACGTTGGTGGGAGGACTTAAAACCATTGTAGGAGCTTTTCCGTGTCAGTGTTTTTGCAAGTTTCGTCATATGATTACAGTTTTTGTCTCCGATATAGTCTAGTTCAGGGGGTCACCAACCTTTTTCAAATCTGAGAGCTACTTTTTGGTACGTTTTAATGCAAAAGGCTATCAGTGATACACACTTCTGGAATAAAAGTTCGCCTGTTTTCGAACGTACATCGTCTCCTCATGTTCACTGCGCGCGCTAGCTGATCTCCACGGCAAATCCACAATAATACCTGGCCACCGGCAAGCTTCGTTTTGGTGAGCTATGTTTTCAAAATTAGATCTAGGTCCCCGGATGTGGTGAGCTATTTTTAGAACAGACCCGCGAGCGACCCACCAGGTCTTTGCGGGGGACCTGGCGAAACCCGATCTAGTTCATAGAATATTTGCGAACATTTCTGCTAACTCGGATAGCTCCTCTTTAAATCTCCAGTCAATTAAAAGTTTATACCCAGTTGTATAGACCAGAATAAAAAGTTCGGGCACAATAACATGACCAGACAGTTTAAACAAACAGTGAAACAAGACAAAATTTGTAAAGCCAAAAGCAAGATCACCAAATGTCAAGTTGCAATACTTGTTTGGGGACTACATTTTCCTCAATCCTTTCGATCTTCCAAAATGTTTTTATTATTTGTGTATCGCTTGTTTTCTATGGTTACCGAAGAACAAAATACATAATTACACGATGATAGAGCGTATAGAGATGAAGATTAAATTTGAAACCTTAAAATATGTTTTCAACCCAGTGCTTTTAAATGTTTTAAGTTGATGGCCATACATAAGTAACATCCGACCAGCAATTTTAATATTGTAAACGGCCTCAGATGAAATAGACAAAAAATTCTGAAAGTGCGGCATAGAGAAAATAAATCAAACGAAACCCGGACTCTATCTGCAACATTTTATTCAACCGCTTTGAAAGTGACCTAATTGTCACCTGATGAACTGCAACTGTACCGATAGGACAGCAGTAATTTTTACGCAACCAGAGGTTGACAAGAACACGACATTTTTAGAAGCATGAGAACATGTACAGCAACTCATACTTTTTGCATAAGATTTGTAGCAAACGTAGTTAGAAATGGTGTGCTTAAAAGATCTTGCCAAACATTTTCTTACCCGATGAAAAGCACCTAGTTGGGTTGTCTAAAAAATAAAAGTAGATTTGCACATCCTGGACTTTGTGCCACTGCATATAGCCAATGGACTGCAGCAAGTTTCCTAGGTTTTCATGTTAACCAAATATCCTGCAGCGTGTACTTGGTGTATAATGAAACCTCCACTCACATTGGTGGAGCTGTCAAAGATCAGTGAAATGTAAAATGTCAGTTTGAAAGTGTTAAAGAAAAGATGAAGTCAGGAAATTACAACGAGCCAGATTGATATGGGCAGTAAGAACAAAGTACAGTGCAATATTTTCATGACAAACACACTGGCCTTGTTCTGTGAATAAAGCATGAGCAGGGACCACCTACCACGTTATTTATGAAAATATTGTGAATCTCTGGTGTTGATGTCTCGGCAAAGCGATCTGTTTATGCGACATGTGCGCTACCTTTTTTCAGTATATACAGTAACTTGATAGCAACATTCAAGTGCGGGCAAACCAAAGGCAGAACTGTGCAATAGCTCGGGTTGCAAATTTTTTCTAATTGCATGAGAATTTTGTACAGACAACAGTAACATTATTAAACTGCTATTTACCTATGTTGAAGGTAAAAAGCAACCAAGAATTATGAAACTACCTTGTCATAATTATTAAGAAATATACCCCTACAATTTTTTTCTGACAGTAGGTTTGGTATTTTTTGCTATGTTTAAAAACTACGAATGCAACGTTAGTTGATGCAAATCGTGCATTAAGAAGGTATGGCGTTGGTAGTTTCGCTGAACCTTCAACTGACAATGCGCAGATTCAAGATCTATTGTTATCAACTGCGCTGCTGTGTTACGCACGAAACTTCTTCGGTTGAAGGTCAAAGCATTTGGAACGCCCAAACTTCATGCAGCATGACACAACACCTTGCTCAAATACAAATATTAAAGATTATAAATACGTAATGTGTCAAATATCAATAACCCCAAAGCCATAAAAAACTGGCACGAGTCCAAACACTGCCATTTAGTTGGTTGATTTTCATTGACATGGTCACATCTTAACACCGGCAATACAACACACCGTCAACGTAGATCGCATTTTAACGTTTCGTTTTTACAGCAGTTGTTTCATCTTTGATTTATAGTTGGTCGTTTGGCAACTTCGGATGTATTACAAAAAATTATTTCTTATTCATGAGGAAATTGCGTTTCGCGGCATGCTCATTACTATTTGACCACGACTCTTCGAGGTCACTCTAACTGCCAGCAGAATCAAAAAAAGTGTTTCAAGGTGTTGATATGACAAAATAAGGACTTTAGAAAGTCAATTTTTGATATCCACATTCGTCGCCATACCAACATTTTCGACGCCGTGTTGCTTAACAGTTCACCAGTATAAAAGGTTATGCTGGTGCTGACTGACCGGGAATGTTGAAGCAAGCCTGTCCACATTCTGAAACCTGTCGAGCAAGCAAAAAGCCCTGCGTTGTACTGCTTCGTAGAGGCAATGCACACGTGACCAAAAGTAGCCAACCTGGCTTCAAAAAGGTCACTGCGGTGACTTTATTCGCTGTGTGATGGGGTGCAGTATGACATCAAAACGAATGAACGCGACGACTTTTGATGAAGCTGCTTCCAGGCACGCAATCGTTTCTGTGAGTGCACTGGCATATAAAGCTGGCGCATACCGAATGTGTGCAAACAAGGGTTTGTCGTTCCTTGAATCAGGGTCGCGGCCAGAAATTTCGACAGGCAGGGACAAACAATAACCCAGGTGCAAACAACAACCAAGTCTCATCATTGAAATATTTTTAAGCCCCTTGTTTTCAAACCGTTGTCCATGAAACACGCGTTTATTTGGCTTTTTTTCCTGAGCAGTTGCGTTCAGCTAATCCGGCAAATAAAAAGTCTACTTTCATTGAATTGAGAAGTTACAAGCTTTTTTCTAGTAAAGTTCCAAGCGTCTACTTTGGATCAAAGCCACCACTTGCTCGTAAAACTTTCCTGCAAACGCGGTTGTGAAAATCTCATAGCATTAAGGTTTTTGCAGCCAACATTGCAATTCAGCAAGAAGTCATTGTAGCCGACATTATGATGGCGCTTTTTATATTTGCGCGCTTCTGATGTACACCAACACACGTCTAATCGAACTCTAGTAGTTGCTTTGTTCTGCGACCGTTCCCAAACTGTGGTACGCGTAGCCCTTCAATGTGGTACGGGAGTAGGCCTAAACTTCTGTTTTTCTGCACAGAAGTAATATATTCACAGTTTTTGTTTCAACTTAACAGTTTGTGTTAATAAATTCCTGCTCTTGTGTACTTCCCTTAATGGCTTTCAAAAATGGTCATTATGATTTTTCAACAGCAATTTTCCTCATTCCGCATTTGTGTCAAGTCGGGTTTGCCAAACTTTTGATCGAACTATATTTAGTAGAATGTGTTTCCTGGAACAAGTTGCCATGGTACGCGGCGACAGTACGGACCCAAAAATGGTGCGCGAGAAGAAGTTTGAGTACCACTTCTTTAAAACACCGACTTCCAAAGTGGGCCTTCTACAAAACTTGCGCGCATATAAGACGTGGATCCTGTTGTCGTCAAATTCTTGAGCGACCAACTGACGTATGCAGTTGATAAATGTTAAACGCTATAGTCCAGGCGTGGCCAAACTGCGGCTCTTCGAACCTTTGCATGCGGCTCTTTGAGCTTTCCGAAATATGACATGTTAGCAATAGAAATAAAAAATAAAGAACTAACATATAATATTGCAAAATGGTACTGTGGTAGCTAGCGTGCCGTACAGTATTACTTTTGCAAGTTATTCAAAAAGATTATGATGTCACAGAAGCGTAGATTGCAAATAAATCCGTGTTTTGCGATTTTTAAGTTGCGGCTCTTTGTAACGTGGCTTTTACGATATGCGGTTCATACATAGAGCAGGTTTGGCCACCCCTGCTATAGTCTCTCAACGCGTTTGAAAAATGTATGGATGTTATGTCATTGACGCTGTGAAATGCGATTGCGGCAGCATTTTCGTACACTGCTTGCACTAAGTTTGCTTCCCAAAAGGGACTACAGTAGGTATTCAGCTATTTATCAGATTTTGAAAACTATCTTGTAAATTCGGAAAAGTTACACATGTCCTCTAAACTAACTTCCATATGTTTGACCCAATCAGTTTACACAAAAGTGTGAAAATGGCTGTGTATCTACGAAAACGAAGCCGTAATCGGTTATCACCACGGCTCTGCACTAAAGCTAAGAAATACTTGTCGCCGCAGCTTAACAAAAAACGGTTGGTTAGTTGATCCAGTGGCGTATTAGAGTATGGCAGGCACGGCACGTGCCGTGGGCGCCATTTTGACAGGGGCGCAAAAATTGTTTGGCAGATATTAAAAACTTTATTTACAGTTTCTTGAACCTCTATTTTGCGCCCATACATTCATAAACTGCAAAGCTGCATCAACACAGTGCCCTTACCTAACAGGCTAATATGCATTAAGCCGGGCGTGTTGCGCTAGCACCACCGAGCATTATGACAAAACTGTAATATTGTGACATAACACGACGGTCAGACATTGTGACAGAACAAGAACGCTCGCATACCATATCTATGGGACCTCGTCCTTCTCAAGCTATAAGGATAGTCAGTCCGAACTGCTGCATTTCAGGCAAGAAGATATTAGTCAGAAGCCTGGTTGAGACGAGTTTAAGTCCGTGTCTGTGAGCACCTGACTGTTACGCAAATAACTGTTGTTGAGGTCCTGCAGATTTACAAATTACTTAAACTACTGCGGCCCACTCCGACTTTACGAGACTTCTTCGATGGCCACTAGTGTCCGATAAATAGGCTGAATAAAATGCTAGAAACTAAGGCATAGAACATGTTAGTCCTCGAAAGACAAGCAGTTACTATCGTTACCGTACCAGTCGAGCAAAAATGTTAACTCATGAAAGAAATTTGTTAGTCTTGTTCAGAGGAGCTAGCTTTTTCTGTCCAAATTTGGCTTTCTTGTCGATGTCCAAGGCCTGTGAGAAAGTCCTGACTGTGAAAAACTAAAATCTGCGAGTGACAATTTAGGAGCTGTGTACAGTTCAGATGTTGATGGCAAGCAGTTAAATGAGAAGATTCTAGATTGCAAAATGTTAATTTCCAAGTCGTGCAACTTAAATTATCGCGTCCTGAAATCCTGACAATCTTAGAATTGCATTGCAAATAATGCTGAATAGAAATGGACGAAACAGCAAAAGCTTACTTTGACGAAATCGAAGACGACTTTGCTTCCATAAAGGCACGGAAAATGTTGGCATAATAAGCATTTTTGTGTCGTTTAACCGGAAGAGATTGGATATGTTATGTTTCGATGGAATTGTATTTTTCGAAGGCAAGTGATGCATGACTTGCATTAAATAATTTATTGTGCAATCAAATTAAATGTGTTCCATTTTAAAAGAAATTTTCGATTTTTTTTGTAAGATATACAATTTTGGCAGGCAGCACTATATAAACCAATACAGATGCGATCGCCCCCCCCCCTAAAACCTACGAAAGTAACTTCATTCACCATGATTTTCTACAATAAAGCGTTCGCGATATAAGGCCATTTTGTCGTCCACTGTTTTGTCACAACAGTGTTGTGAAGTATGCTTCATCCCTTTACAGTAGCAAAGCCGTTATGAAACTTGACTTCCAAATATTACTGAAATCGCCCCCCCCCCACCTATCGTTAGTGGCTGGATCTGCCCCTGTACCTATAAACTATGATAACGTTATTAATTGAATGTTTTGATATTCTTCATAATAAAAATGAGTATAGAAGTATGTTGTGGTCCTTATGGATAATTTATATTTTATTTGCTGAAAAGTTAAAAAAAATAAACACAAATATATTCCGTTTCAACACATTTATTTTCTTCATGGTTTATCTTTCGTAAAAATTGTGCCGAAATCTAATATTTAAACGAATATGAAAGGGCGCACATTTATACTTTACCATGGGCGCCACTCTGCACAGACACGCCACTGAGTTGATCTAACCATTCTAGCGTTTAGTGTTTAAATAACAAGATCCAATCTACGGGCAAAAAATTCAGTTTAGTTTCACATGCGCTTTATTAAACTATCTACAAGTCACGGCAGTGTCAATGCTCTCAGCACTTACAATATAAAAAGCATCTTCCCACATACATTATATTTTGCTGCTGACTAGGGTTGACAGATCACATGAAATTTTTTCAAGGACATTTTGATTTTCAAAGAGATACGGTGGGCTACTTTCATGGGCGTCCGCTAGGGGGGCAAAACGGGCATTTGCCCACGAAAAATTGGACTAAGAACCAAACATTTCTAGAAAATGTGAAGTCAGCACCTTGATTCCGATCAATTGATTTAATTCTTGCAATAACATTTTATTTTCCGGTATGGCACTCACACTGTACAAGAGCCAGCTTCACTGTTCTGTTGTAATTCAGTGATGAGCTTGCAGTTCATTCATGTCCACTCCTTCGTGTGCAGACTCAAACGTTACGAAACTTGGGAGTGCATTGTTCTACTGCTGCTCTTTGTTCCGTAATAACATGGCCACGATCTTCAGTGGTTCACTTCAAATTACGATAGTTAATGCGCTTTTCCGCGTGTAACTGTTGACTTCAGACATCTTTGGCAGGTGATGCAGTGATACAGCCCAAAATTTTATTGGGGGCCAAAAAAATTTTGGGGGGAAATGTTTGATTTTAGGCGAACAACAGTATTTTCTTTGGGATACCGCCTCTCGAAGCGCAAAATAATTATTTATTCAAAAAATTAGGGGGCATGGTTGCTGGGTCCCCCTGGCTCAGAGTTGTAAGTCGGGTCGGGCCGGGTTCGGGCTTAAGTTTGTCGAAATGCTTCGGGCCGATTTTGGGTCTGTATGCAAAACTTTTTCATAACATTCAGAGAAACGATGTTTTTCTTTTGCGATGTACTTTTTTTTATGCTCACCGCGGTGGCCTCCATGAGGGAAGTGATTTTTCTTCAGCTAATTCTATTTGCAAACACAGCTGCGTTCTTTCGTTCTCTGCTCGGATTGGTCTCACACTCTTTTTGAGAAGGTGACAGCGGTGAGGAAATGAGCGCGCGATGGCGTTGCTTCGAAGAGATCAATCACTTGCGCGATTCTTGGCTTGTTTTAAGAAACGATGGGCTACAAACCGACTTTTTCAAGCCTTAGCGCTATTCTAGATAGTTTCGCTTATGCCTATAGCGCCATCGCTGATAAGTTTCGTGGTAGTTTGTCTTTATCTTGAGAAGCTTTATATTCCGCAGTATTATCGTTGGTTTGTGCTTGTTTAACCAACAGTTTGGTCAAGGTGGTTGCTATTTTGGGTGTGATAAAACCGTGTCCCTGCAGCTACACCCGTATGCTACGTTTTTTGATACTCCGCACTTGCGCATATCTCGACTCACTTGGTAAATTTAGCTTTCGGGCCTGAATCGGACTTCGAACACCAATGTCGGGCTCGGGTCAGGTTCGCGCTTGTGATTTCGGGTTCGGGCTTCAAATTGAGGCCCGTTTAGAACTGTCCTGGCTACGCCTTAAGACACGTTGTTTCATATTGTGTGAAAAGAAGCATGAGTGAATCTGTAGCAGTGCTTCCACAAGTTTGAAAAATCCGTTATAGTGTGAAATTGTGAGTGCGACTAATGTGCCTGTAAATAGCTTAATCAAGCTACGCTAATGCAGGCTTCTTTTCACACGGTATAAAACTGCGTGAATTTTTAGAAATACGTCTATGAAAGGCTTGCGGGAATTAGTCCGTATTGTTAAGGCTTGTTCTGACTTCTGAGCGAGTACTAGCTATATTGGCTGTGGCGAGGTTTCATAATTCATCTGCTGAGTTTTTACGCCTGCGTGGTGTTCTAATTTTAGTAACTTGTCCGATAGTTGTGTCAAGATACAGATCCATTTCTCATTGTTTGAAACAGTTTTGCAAGAGTGTCTAACTTTCATGTTTTTTCACCGCTAATGTTGATCTGGTGGTTGATTGTTCTTAAATCATGACTTATTTGTAGAAAGTGCTCTCAAAAAATGGACATTAGGAAGTTTATGAAAAGAAAAAACCTTTCTGATAGGCGAAGTGTAGAAAACAATTCGGTCAAAAGATTTCAGAAGTGAGTTCTGTTCAACCAGGACAGACGAATGAGAGAATGGCAAACGTATTCATTGTTAGTTCAGTTCCATTTCAGACTCAGTTGTGTGAATATGCGCCATTCAGCAAAATCTGTAACGGATGAAAGTACACCTTTGTGGCAAATTTCGTATACAGCTCCACTTGAAAAAGATTTCAAAATAGCTTCGAATGGAGCGCGTGCTTCCGTGGGCCATTTTCTTTGTGGTGTAGAAACAGCAAAGCGTTTTGTGAACATCCGTTTGCATTGCAACGTCAGCAACCGGAAAAGAATAAGCAAAATGTCGACGTTGCATTCTCCTGCAAAATTTCTGCGGACGCCCATGGCTACTTTCATTTTTTCAGCATGCTTTGGGAAAGTCAGGTTAAGCTAAACATGTGCGAAATTGAAAACTAAACAAAACGTAGTATGACGACACAACCGTTCTTGAATAGTTTACTTTTTACTACACAACTAAAGGTGCTGAAGATGAAACAAATCTGCACATTGTTCTGTTCATTTACATTGATTTTTAAATGTTAAATGTTATCAATGGTTCAAAAATGAACAATTCAAAAACTATTCAAGAATTTAAGAACGCTGGAAAATATTCGAGGACAACAAGGTGTTTTTCAAGAATCAAGGACAACGAGTCTTGATAGCAAATTCAAGGACAGTCCTTGGCGCTCAAGGACGTCTGGCAACCTTACTGCTGACTCTTCCCGTTGCAGCTGAACGATTTCAAATATACTTATCGTATTTATTCGAGTATAACGCGCAAAATTTTGTACGGAATTTTATGCAAAAATTAAGGGTGCGCGTTATACACGAGTTTTTTCATCAGCACGCTTTATCTTTATTTCTTTTTTCTCTTTCATAATCTTTCTGCAGCCTTTACTCATTCTTTTCGCTGCAATGCGCAATCTTTGTTTGTTTCTTCTTTCTCTTTAAAAATGCTTTGGTAATTCTTAGTCGCTGTGCACGTGCAGGCTTTTTACCAGTGTACCGTATGTCATCAATAAATGTTTTGTTACAGCCACATGTCTTCAACAGCAGTTTTTACTTTCTATCTTTAGTCAGAGCTAAGAAAAAAGGAAAAAAATTTATACCAATTT
>JGI24021J15306_10006145_pt1 | contig 14390 bp, 8 predicted proteins | sample Ectturendosymbi1_FD_15306 | JGI IMG/M metagenome (IMG submission 15306) | reverse complement strand
CCCCCCGTTTTCAGTACATTTTTTATGCAGCACTCCGATCGGTTTGATTTGTACTTATTTGTGTTTGTGAATCCGCTACGTCATCGACGCAACGTCACAAGTACTTTCTGGCAGTCCTTTTTTATCGAGATGCATTGCGTCAATTGCAACAATATACATACGTCAGTGAACGAAGTGCATATTTTGAAAGTGGGCAATAATGGTGACTTTAGTAAGATAAAGTTGGCAAATAAACACCCAAAAATTTGCATCTTATTTGCTCGATTGTACTCGAATTGTTTTCGGCGTTCAAAACTAAGCACTTCTTGCCAGCAGGCGTCATTCAATAATTTTGTTGTTGTTTTTTCCTGTCCCGATCCTCCAGCCAGGACTTCTTACTTCACTGGTTTTTGTTGCCATTAAAAAATACGCGCCGGCCATTTTCCCTCAGTTTTTTACCAAACGTATTTTTTCAGCTTGAAATGTAATGAAGGGAAGAGGTGTGGAAAAGATGAGAAATCGAGTTTCACGTGCACTTCACCTGGTGGTAAATCGCAATGGCGTTGACACAAGTTTGTATGCCGACATGACAGAACAATGACTGGTAGTGGTGGCTGTCCGGGACCAAACCCGGCATTACGATTACCCCAGGCTCAACCCAGGTGTCGATCGTTACCCACCAAACCTCACCCCCTCAAGCCGATGCCGCCACGACTGAGCGGTTGAAGCCCCCTTTGTAAATGCTTAATTATTGCTGGGTGGCGGTTGCTTGGTGACGCCGCGACGTTGTAATTAGCTATTTTCCCTCCCACTGCGTCACTTAACAAGGAGCTAGTGAGCACGCACTGGTGATTGGTTGGTTTAGCAACATTTCCGCCCTGTTGGTGTGCGGAATCGCTTTTGCAATCCATTACTCCCACCAACCCCTTTCTCAAATTGTTAGCCACTGCTTCGATTGACCATCCGTAGCAATCCCCGGGTTTTGTTGAAATTCTCCCTCCAGTGACGCCGTTTGTGCAGAAAGTGATCATTCCCTTCAATTTGCGTGCAGCGAGGCGTATCCTGGCAATTGGACAAATTATTTTAAATTACAGTTTTCAACAGTTCTGCGCAATTCAGAGTACCAGTCTCTCACCCTGCGCTCTTGGTTATATACGATATTTCTCAGGTGGTTTTGTTACCATGACGACCTCAGAAACGGAAATTTTAACAGATTGTTACTGATAAGCTTCTTCGCTCGCGTCATAAACGGGCAGTGCAATCATGTCCATGCGCCTGTGTGCGAATTGCAGCGGCGTACTTGAGTGTTGCTTAAGTGATGTCGGCAATTTTTTCGTGTATCGCCTGCTGGAGTTTTTGTTGTTGCTGATTAACGTCGTGCAGGTCCTGGAACCATGGGCGTCGGAAGGGGGGGCAAGGCCCCCCTGGGTTTTGAAATTATTAGCAAAAAAATGTTTTTTCAATTTCGAGGGGTAAAAATCAAATTTCACCACTTTTGGCCGCCCCACCTGGAAAAAATATTTGGAAAATCCCCTACTGCCCCCCCTCCCTGGAAAAAATCCTTCCGACGTCCATACCTGGAACATTTGTCGGTAGATGTGCGCCAGGAGTTCGAGTTGAACGGAGCTGTTGGCACATATTCGTGACGTGATGGCGAAAGAATGGATACCTGTCGTGTTGGGTGCAAGAATGCAAACCGGCTTTGTTTCGTTGTATTATCGCGTTTTGTCTTATCGCGGCAACGGTGGTGTGAACGGAGTCAACGCCTTGCAATAAATTTCGAAACTTTTTCCACTGCTCTTGACATTCGACATTGTTTGCACTGCGGCACCAGTGGTCAGGGAACAACCTTACCTCACGTTTCATTGAGAACAGCAGAAAAATAAACTAAAGACAAACCCTTTGTCATTGCGGCAGTTTTAGTTGGAAGAACAATGGATTCTCAACTTTGGTGTTACAAGCAGTTGAATTTTTGTATCTTAGTGGAGGATATCGGTGAATTGGTCACACACCGTATACTACCAAGTATGTTCAGTTTGAGATATCAATAATCTTGCAACCCGGTTAACGCATATATCCGCAAATTTCCGTTTTGGCTAACCCGTTATCCGAATAATAACCGCTAATTGCTGGACAACTGATTTCACAATGTTAGCGTGATAAATGGATTGTAAAATCATGACACAATTTTATGGTAAATATACACAAATGCACTGTACGAGCGTGTCTGAAGAAAGTCATGCATTTTTAACCCATTCTGCTTCATATAAAAAATATCGTGTGAAAGTAGTGGGGGTAAAACAAAAGTTACGGCGGCATGCATAGAGAATTGTAGAAAAACGCAGAGTCCTTCAACGTAATATTTTCCGGTTAACTGACAGAATGATGTCGGATAGCAAAATACTCTCCGTTATCCATATAACCCATTATCCGTGTAATCTAACCCTACTACAAAGCAGGCGCGTAGCCAGAAATTTTAATAGGGGAGGCAAACACCAACCGGGTTTCAACATTAAAATATTTAAGGCCTCTTGTTTTAAACCTTCATAAGTAAAATGTGCCTTTTGCGTATTTTTTTCTTGAATAATTATATTCACATTTTAAGCCGGAAAATAGGTCTGCTTTCATTGAATTGACAAAACTTGCGCACATGTAAGACTTGGCTCTTATCCGATTCTTTAGTGACTGGTTGACGTTTGCAGGTGATAACGCAAAGGCATTAGTCCCACAACACCTTTAAAAATTGCTTGGATTTTATGTCATTACACGATAGAAAATGGTATACTACGGTAGCATTTTTGTACGCTGCTTGCACTACGCAGGATTCCCCAAAAAGTACTAAGTATTTGTCCAGATTCTTTCTGCTTCGGAGGCGCCAGGACTTCGATAAACAAACTTTAATCAGGCTCTACTGGCGCTAAAAATTTGTCCAGCTATTTAGAGTTAAACAATATAATTCACAAAACAATTTTGCAAGTTGGGAACGTTATAGATGCCCTTTTGAACAAACTTGATGTGTTTGACCCACTCAGTGTACACAAAGTGTGAAAATGATTGTGCATTTGTAAAAATGAAGCCACAATAGCTTATCACCACGGCTCTGCACTAAAGTTAAGAACTACTTGTCGCCGCAGCTTGACACAACGGTTGATTAACTGATCTAGGCCAGTGGTTTCCAAAGTAGGCTATGGGACGAAACCCTAACAAAGGTGGAGAGAGGTCAAAAAATGGGTCACGCAGAGGCCAGCCAAACGAGCTGTGCATTTTCAGCGTTACTTCTGCTTCTCTATGTCACCCTGTAGCATAGACAATTGAGACCAAGGTAGATAGCTAACAGTAAAAATAAATCTAGCAACTTGTTACCAAAAACCATCCATACAATCGTTATTTTTTCACACGCTTTTGAGGTTTGGGTCGCGAGGTCGGCAAACTCAGACATGGGTGGTGCTCAAAAAAGTTTGGGATCAGCTTAGCCATGCTGTCGTAGGTGGTTGAAGCATTTTTGAAATCCATTAGTGTAAAATATCAAAATCCAATCAACTGGGAAAAAATTCAATTTCATTTTAGCCACATGGGCTTTGTCGAGAAAACAGATTGCAAGCTATTTGTAAGTAATGGCAGCGCGAATGCCCTCACCACTTACAAAATGAAAAATATCTTCCTACTCACGGGCGTCGGAAGGTGGGAGAGGGGGCTTGCCTTCCCGGATTGTAAAAATTGACATTTTTCTATTACATTTTTAGAAAAAATGTCGTTTTCTCAGTTTTGAAAAGGAAAAATGAAATTCCATCACTTTTGGATCCCTTTATGGCTATAAATGCCCCACCCCACACCTTGCGCCAATGTTTCTAATTACGTTAGATTTTGGTGTTGACTCTTCCGCAGCAGCTGCATGATTTCAAATCTACAGTAGAATATGGTGGCAAGTAACATCAGATGAAAGTTGTAACTCTTTCAGATTATGTATAGGTCGGACTCGAATTACTTGACAAAACTGTTTCTTTACTTGCCGGCAAGGTTTTGTGATATCATTGATCAATACGTTAAGGCTCCACATAATTGTGATTGAACCGTCACAATACAGTGCATGTTTAATCATCACAACTAAATATCTAGAATGAATGCTATTGTTGATAAACAGTGTCTATGGCCTAATTGCGTAATAAAAAAAACTTTGAAACTGAATCGCTTCTTAGCCAGAGTTTGAGCTTCAAGGCATACAAAACGTAAATTCGATTCGAATCATAAGCTTCAAGCAGCTGTTTAAGGAAGAGCTGGGAAGGTTTATTCATGCATTTTTGTGACTCAAAACCACGAAACAACAGAAGCAAAATAAAAAGACCACCCAATGAGATGAAAAACTGGATGTTAATGAAAAAATAAAATGAGAAAAGCACTTGAAGACTTGGGAATTCTACAAATTAGTGTGAAGCAAGTGTTCGAGACAGAAAGGGTTGGCGAAAAACCTTGTGGGTCAAGTACTCAGCTAGCATGGACGTCCGCAAGTGTGAGCATTTGCCTCCTACTGGATGTTAAAAAATGACATGGAAACAAAAATAAATAACATAAACATTTATCAACCGTTCATTCAATAAATCACGTTACTACTCTCGGAAAAGCAACTGTTGCCGTTAGTAATCTTTTTTCCTAACTTTTCAGTTACCCTGTTCAGTAGCTCAGTATTCCGGCTGTTCACTTTGTCAAGGTGGACGCTGAGCATGCAGAGGTCGGACAGAGTCAGTGAGACGAGGATAAACTTGCGCACAGAAGGAAACAGAGAGGTCTGTCGTGCATCACAGTTGCCCAAAGAAAACTTCACCAACCAGAAATCCAGTTATTTAACCAATAGCACTGTATCTTTCATGATAGCACAGGTATTGCAGCAATGAGCAAGCGTTTCACAGCAGTGTTAAGAAACCTTTACCACAAGAGGGCGCTAATTTTATTCACATTGTGAAAATTACATTTGTGTTTGTCTACAAAAGTTTCTCTGTTTTTCAACGATACTCCATAGAGAGATAAGACTTTTTACATATATTCGAGTTAGTAATACAGAAAAAATATTGTATTCTTTGCGTGGTATGTTTATCTATGTGGTCTTGTAATGGAAGTTTCACTACTATTACGCTAGTCATAGCATAATCATAGCCTAACTGTTCGTTAGATCAATCAAAGTTTTTTCTCTTCTGGCGTGAATTTAGCAAAACAGCCTAAAGTTCAATAATAAAGTTATTCTTAAATGATAAAGTTAAGCAGTCCTTTCAAATAATGAAGTTAACGATCACATTCCACGCTTTGGCAATGAAATTTTATTTGATTAATCATTTTAATTACGTTTACGCTCTAATAGTATCTGTCTGTTTTGGTTGTTTGATTTTAAATGGCTACCTCTAAAATTTTATTAACAGTAGGCCTACTACTATAAATGTTGAACTCTTTGGTCTCGTCGCTGTTTTTCAAAAGCGCCTTTTTCATTCAGGCGTAGCTTTTGCTATTATTGCTGTTTATCGCTAATCCGTACTCATTTTTATTTTTCCTTTGAAAACAACCTGTCTTATGATTGGTCGAAACGGTAGGATCTCTTCCTAATAAAAAATTTGATTGAAGAATGCCTGGTGGTAAACATGCAATATGTTCCTTAAATCTTCCGATTTATTTCTTTAGATATTAGGTAACCATTCTTATGTCATCAACATACATATACATCGAAAGGTGCTTTTATGAACATTTGTTAAAACAAATCGACGTTTCTGTTTATACAGATATTATGAGTGAAATGATGTTTATCTATATACATATATATTGTATAATGGGGGGACAAAGTTCAGGCCTGTGGGCCCCAAACCACCTAGCTCCGGCCCTGGGTAAATAGTCAGGAACAGGTCTTCCTGCAGATGCTGCGCGGAAACCAACACAGCCCACGTCTTTAACCGAACTCACACTATTTATTTCGTTTCATTTTGTCACTGAAGTACGCGAGTGCACAACTATTAACGATCTTGCCATTAGACGAATTGAACTGACAATGTCAGTCCATCTCTCCTGGCACATAAATTGCCATCCACACATTCATTCCACCGGCAACAGACGATAACAGAAAAACTTCCGTTCTCGACCAGCTGCATTAAACAAACAAAACAAGCGAACGACACTGTTCATATCAACTATAAAAGTTGTGAGGTAAGGACCTCAAACGTTCTTGGTCAGCGATCAGGACCAAAAACGTTGGATAAAGACGCAGATGCAAAATTAAGTGCAAAGCGACAGCGATGCAGACAAACAAAGCAAAATGTTATGTTGAGATAATTACAATTTCATCGCCCAAAGCTTCAAGTTCGCTTTTATGTATTTAAAAACGAAACACGAAGACTGGTTTGAGAAAGCGCTCGTGAAAAAAATTTTGAAAAAAGGTTGCATAGAAGCTGTGGGATAACGCTTTCATGTAATAAAATTTTGAGGCTTGGGGACGAAAGTGAAAACGCTGTATTTCTAAAAATTTCAAAGAAACGTGAGTTTTTTGCGTCAGCGCAGGAGAGGTTTTGGCCTGAACTTTTCGTGGTGAGTTTTCTGAAATGCAGCGAATTTTCAAATTCACCCGAGTGAAAATTTTGTAAAAGGGATTTCAAATAATTATGACGATCTCTTCTGCAACTTTTCAAGACGTTTTGTTATTGGCTTTATATACAACCACTCGTGAAACCCTTGCTGTGTCAACGGTGTTGATGCAATAGCTTTATGATAAGGGAGTTTTAACTGCCTTGGTTACTAAGCGCTGAAGAGCTGCAAGCAGACCTAATAACCCAACTCTGGTAACCAGAAAACCTACAGTAAATATATTGGTATAATTTGACAAAATATTTAAAAATTATTCCAAACGTTTTAGGAGCACAGAGGAATTTTTCAACAACTCAGCAATTATTCTCAAGATCATCTGACCCAAAAAAACAAACGTGTATTTCGAGATATTTTTTTTAAACAAACATATTTTCCCTCCAAAAGTGTGGGAGGTACGCAAATGGGCGCAACGAGAGGGGCAAGTGGGTCACAGCGCCCCAGGCTACAAATCACTGAGGGGCGCCGAAAAGTCCCAACAATATCACAAGCACTTTCTTTAATACAGTACATTTACTCCCAAAAGACCTTAGGTTCGAACATGGGGGCGCCAAACTTGTTTCTTGACCCGGGCGCCATCTAACCTCGGCACGCCCCTGGGTGCGCATAATTAAGATACAAAAATAGCAGGAATATGCCGAAATTCCACCAGTAGCCTTTTTTGACCATGGGTTTAAGACCAAAATTGGATTCTGCTCTAGTTCTACATGCGAAATTAGTAAGTTGGGGATGAAAATGTGTCATTTTTCAGTATTATTTAGCACTGTGTATGCCCGCAAAGGTATCCTAGCTAAAATAAAAAAATTCCTTTTACAAGTTAAGTATGAACAACCGAGGTTGACCATGAGCCATGCGTGTCGACTGGATTGTCTTATAAGTGAATTCCCTCATGGAACGCAGTTACGAAGCTTGCTCGACTGTCAAAATATCAAACTTGTTTATGCAAAAATGGCATTGAAGACCTCAGGTACAGTTTTTGCTTTCACACGTCAGGCATGCACTGCCATCTTGGCAGTTATCTCTGTCCCCTATTCAAACAATACAAAACGTATTCAAACGATACAAAACGTGCGCATATTTCGATAGAACTGCTCGACAGAACGCCTAGAAAAAATCAACTACTGAGGGAATCAGGCTAATAGCGAGGTTTGAAACAGCTGCTAATAACCTCTTCCGGAAAAGGACGATACTCACGGACCTCTTATAGCAACAACTGTTGCTGCATCTATAATCGTTGCGTATTGATTAGACCTTAGTATTGCAAGGAGGTATCACATGCTTTTTTGCTTATTTGGAGCCAAATTTACTGCGAGGTTTGCTGAGGCAACACACAAAGCTGCAGGTAAAACTGCAACCAACTGAATGATGACAGAAGAAATCAATTATAACATCCTTAGCAGAACGCTACTGTTTATGGTAAACCGGCTATATAGTACGCAGGTTCATGCGCGTCGGAATGGGGAAGGGGGGTCAAGGCCCCCCTGGATTGTGAAAATTTCATCAAAAAAGGTTATTTTCTTAGTTTCGAGTGGGAAAAATCTAATTTCAAGAGTTTTGGCCCACCCGTAGAAAAATTTTGGAAAAATTCCTAGTGCCCCCCCCTGGAAAAAGTCCTTCCGACGCCCATGCGCGGATTCCCAACCTTTTTCGTCTTACAGAACCTTTATCGCGCAATTCGAAGTTGGCGGTACCTTTACTTTGCTAAATACACCGGATGGTAGCGGCACCATTACCAAACCTTACATAAGCTTAGCACCCGGTTTTGGAACCATTGCAGACCATAGTCCAGATACTTCGCCGAATCCGGATGACAAGACGACTCTTTCTGCAGTCCAACAGTCACGCGGGCGTATTAGGTCAGTGTGACTGGCTATTGCTTGAAAGCAGACCACAATCCTTCTTCGCAACAGCTCATCCACGCAGCACGAATTTGCCGTTTGTTCCAAATCCATTTGTGACGTTTCTTTCCCCCATAATCCAGGTAGCTGATCAGATAGATGAGCCGAGCGTGGATGTGTAGTGTAACTTCACTTCTTAGGTCACGTCACAAGTGCTGATGGTGGTCTCAAAATGGCATCCAGTAATTGCACACCAGCTTTGTACGGCACGTCATGCCGAATGACGTGCTCTATGACGGCCGGTGATGTCACAAAACGTTTGTCGCGCTGCACGCGTCGCAGCGTAATGGCGAAATCCTCGCTGCACGGCGCCGCCAGGGCAGGAAGGTTCATGACTCGTCGGCGTGCAACGTACTTTTCGGGCGATGTTTGAATCACCTTCAGCTTTCGCAGCAATGCTTGACGAGCGTTTTCCAAAGCAGACAAATATTCCGCTTTTGAATTTTGACCAGCCTGGCCAGACGTTGCGTGAGAAGAAAACTGCGTTTTTCCTCCGTGTCTGTTGCGCTGTTTCTCCAGCGACCTACGTTTGTATCCGGCAGGTACCTTAGCTGGATACCTGACAAACGTCTTCGTCGGAATTCCGATTTCTTTCAGAGCAGGTTCTATCGTTCGTCGGACACAGCGATTCGAATGACCCAGGTTCGTCTCTAAATTAAGGTTTGTCTTCTGAAGGTTTCCTCTTGCAACTAAAGGCCGCGCGTCGGTACAGGTTGTGTTGCTTCTTGCATCAACAGTTAATGTTAATGGGAAAGCTTGCGGCAGGGAAAGGTCAGCGCTTTTGTCGTTGGCAGTGTTTGTTTCAACAGGAAAGGCAAACGCAACGCTTTTCTTTGATGCACGAGGTAGGCAGGCCTTCGAAAAATTGACCTTGCTCACCCCAACCGCTGTCAAAATAGATTTCGCTCGCTGCATCGGCAAATCGTGTTTCGCCGGATCGATTCGTAACTGCTTCAGGGGGAGCAACGGATCCGCGTCCTGCGGGCGGCTGTTTTTAAAAATAAAGTAATAGTCTTCTTCCGGAACATATTTGAGACGAGGTTTCGGGTTGACATCGTCTGCGTCATTCAGCGGAGACAAGTGGTGCGGAGGCTTCTTGCTTCGGAGCAGAGGATTTGGTCGCCTGCGCTCTGAAAACGAGGCCTGGACTTCGTGTCCAGAAAGATTTTCCGCGCGTCTGCTGCACAAATGCGGCCGAGACAATTTCATGTTGAACGTTCTTAAAAGTGATACTTTTCTAACTTCGACAACACATAGCCTCCACCTACAATCAGCGGCTGAAACCATGCCACATACAGACCTAAAAACACAAATGAAAACTGGATTTCAGAGATAAACATGAACCAACTACAAAAAAATTAAAAACAAGTCAGTCAGTGCGTACGCACCACCAGCATGTCCTCGCACGTCCTGTGCTTTGCCTATAGATTGACGCATACCTACGAGTAAAAAATCTGGTAGTTGACAGAGAGTATCCCTTTCTTGTGCAGCAGTACAGCTCTTTTGACAAACCTTGAATATTTTACACTGCACTTTTAATTAAGCGAACAATAGATTGCTGAGTGTGGTGTCAATCGAAGTTACACGTGTCAACTTTGATCGGAAGGTTTCGGTTGTAGTGTGTGTAAACAGTGAAAACACGCTCCAGGCGGATCGCAACGGTGACTTGTCTACTTGTGTAAAATCTTTTGTCCCATCACCCTCTATCAGGTATTGGCCGTTGCCAGAATTGTAAATTCCATCCTTAGCTGACACCATGGCATCGTTTCACAGCTTTGTTCAAGGCTGTGATCACTGAACGTCGTATTTGTTGTCTTTACATCGACGCATTGCATGTTTTTTGTTATCAAAGAAACTGTCAAAACAACATATTTTGCGTTCCTTAACGAAACAGATCAATTTTCTCTGTGCATCGCGACAAAAAAACGAAACGTGATTTGTCTCTTGCGGATGTCATACCTCTGTGTTCCAAACTCATCGACTGAACGTAGAATTTACTGATAAGCATGAGATACAACAGACTCTCTACTTTTACAATGCCAGGTAGCCTACTTGTCACCAAAGCCTTTTGCAATCAGTCGGTGCTTTATGCTCGATACCAAAATCAAATCAGGGTTACTAGGCACAAAGCATTCTTAATTCTTAGTTCAATAGAAACCGTCCAGCAGACTTTCATATGACCACGAAGTCTCATGGAAACAAGAGTAGTCACGTGCTTCAACAGTCCACTAAACCATGTTCAGGTTGAAGTGCGTTTCAAAAACATTTTGATACGGGTGTTTTGTTTTGAATTGTTTGTTACATAATTGTTCATAGTCTATCGCAGCAGCCACAGGCCCGTAGCCACGGGGGGCATTCGGGGGCAGTGTCCCCCAAACTTCTTTTGTGCCCCCTCAAATTTTCTTGTTCCCAGAAAAATTTGTTTCAAAAATATAATAAAAACAAAAATCGTGCCCCCCTAAAAATGTATTTTGCCCCTCAAAACCTGGTTACGGGCCTGAGCAGCCATAACACGCAGCAGATCATTGCCGTAAATATTCCGAGCATTGCCGTCAACTCTGAGCACGTTTAAATACCGTGATCAAAGCTGGAGAAAATGAAAGCAGTAACCTCATAACTTTGAAGTCAATATGATTTCCATCTACGAAGCGAACTCTAGAGCCTCCAAACTTTAATTATATCTGTAATGCTCACAGTCAGTGTTCCCTTTAAGAAAATTATACGCTGAGCAAATGTTTGTTTTGTTGCGCACGAAGCGCATGCAACTGCGTAACCATACAGACACACAAACAGTGAAGCGCTTCCAGCGTCAAAAGGGCTAAGTGATATATATATACCGTATTAATTTAGAATGTTGGAAGTGCGCGAAAATGAGATTGCACTGCGCAAATTGTCTGGTGGTACTGCGCAGTTGCGCAGATGCGCACCTTAGAGGGAATACTGCTCACAGTGCAATGCTAGTTGATTCTGACGTCAAAGTTTTTTGAAAAAGCTATCAGCATTCTTATTAAGTTTTCTTAAATATGAGTTGCGGTCCAGGTTTAGTTCCTGTTTCAAATTTATCTGACATGTTTGATATTATAAACAGGCTTGGTTACTGAAGTAATCTTGTCAAAATTTTCCAACTATCTGCTAAAGACATAGAAAACTATTTAAACTTACAAACCAGCAAGCTTCGTATTTTCACTTTGCCCCATAAACCTCTGTGAGACATTCACCATATTCATCTGCTCATCCCTATCACCGTTTCGACCGAGGGTGTAGCACGAGCGAGACGACAAATATATTTTCTTTCAAACCAAACACAAGGCAGACACTTTGCTCTCATATCAGGCAACTGGCAGGAACAGCAGGTTGGATCGATTTTCAGCAGTGGACAAGAAGACGTAATTTTAACATAACAGCCCAACGACTTGCTCAAACACTTCAACTCCTTTTGTTTAGCTTATTTTTAAATCAATATCTGTAACCAGAGGTTTTCGCATGACATAGGTGAGAAATTACATTTAAGGGGCAGAAAATTGCGACCGGAATCCATATCAGAGTATCTGATGATTGAAGATGGAACTGAGAACGATTGCTATAAAGCTCGGAAATTTATGATTTTAATATAGTATTGGGAGAAGTATATTTAATAAACTGAGATTCTCATCTAAGTCCCTAAAATCTACAAGTTTTTGCAGCTTTTGAACTTTCAAGCAGAGGGTTAAGACCGGAATTTCAACCTTTGAGCTGCGGAGTCGACAACCAGCCAACGCCAGCTGCTAGTAATCACGCACTGTATCAAAATATTTTCGCGATGATCCTTATTTCTGCGGTTTCATGACGCAAACGCGTTATTAGATTGGGAGAGATAGTTGTCAAACTTGTTTTTGTATTGAGCTAAAAAAAACATCAATATTTTTCAATTTAATGATTTTGCGTTGTCAAACTAAAAAGTGGGAGCACAGAAATACCTTAAAAGCAATTCAATGTCTACAAAACGCGTATAAATAACAATGAAATGATAGAAATCTTGCATTTACAATTTTCTGTAGCTGTGATGAATCTGCAATAAACAAAAGCTGTCTTGAACAGCCCTAAGCCATGACTTCAAGCATTTTAAACTGGCCGACGCTCATGTAGCAATTGCAACAGCAAATTGAGGCAACACGTGTCATCACATGTAAATACTTGCCACTGCAAACATTTCAGAAATTCGTGGTGCCAACAGGGTTGTAGTTGGGAGGGAACGGCGTTCCCACACTTTTTGTGGGTTCCACACTTTTTTCATGTTTTCGTTTGTAGCGTAATGAAAGTGAATACTTCATTAAATGCTGATTTAAAAAATGAGTTTGAAGTGCTGTTGAAAATGGTTAGTTTCTTGGGTGCGTTCCCATCCTTTTTAGCATTACAACCCTGGGTGTCACGATCACTAAGGTACACTACCCATACTATCCCAGAATCTGAAGGGAAATAGAAAAATGACCGCTATGAATGAGTGTTGAGTTTATCGGCGCATGTGCTAATGGTGTTTACGCAACACACAACCAGTACCCCAACATTGAAAAAATCTGTGTCCGATGTTATCCAGCCGAACATACATCGGCACTTTGCTATTTCTTCTTAAATTTTGAGACTGATGAAGAATTGAAGTCTAGTTTGGACTGGATTTACGAAATTGTCAAATTCGGACAAAAATCTGGAGTGGTGCTGTTTCACAAACGCAAACGGGAAAGAATTTATTGGGCACAGGGGCGTAACGAGGTCACATGGCGCCCAGGGCAAGAAGCAAGCTGGCGTCCGGATGTTCGCACCTGAGGTGTTTCGGAAGCAAATGTATTGTATTGAAGAAATTACTTGTGACATTGTAGAACTTTTCGGGGCCCGCATAGTGATTCGGCGCCCGGGAAATTGTGTCCCCCTCGTTACACCCCTGGCTGAGCACAAGTCTCAGTTACGAGACGTGAACAAAAATGAATCATACTTAGCAAACGGGTTAGGTTTCATAACTTTTTTCAAGAGTGGACGAAAACGCAAATAGCATTGGAATCGAAAATGGAAGATTTATTTGCATGATGAAGCTAACTTACGAACAAGCAATAGTCAGAAACTTCAAAATTTTTTAAAAAATGTTCGGTTGATTAAATTGCATTTATTTGTCTTTTCAGTGTGATACGTATGCAGTTATAGTAAATATTCCCTGTGCAAATGCAAACTGTCCTTCAACCATAACGTTTACATAGTGTTCAAAAATATTTTTATATTTGACGGTGTTAGGGCTTCCTGGGATAGAACGCTACGCAAATGTACTACAAATTGTAATGAAACAAGTTTCTGACATTTTCTTGCCTGATTAGGAAGTTGTTTGTACACTTCCCAGGCAACCTGCACTGAGCTTCGCACCTGGTCATCTCGAGTAGTGTTGGATAATCCGGATAATGGTTAACCGATGAACCAAGTTGTTTAACGCCTTAGTTATTACTTACAGTATACAGAAGATTGCTTTCACGTTGTAAGGTGAAGTCTGCGTTGCGCTTCATAAGAAATGCGTTGCAGAGGCAGTAAATGTTAAAAATCTCTGATATTTTCATATGCGCTCGTACAGTGCATGTGTGTGTACAGTATTTACCATTCAACTGTGTTTTGATTTTACAATCCATTTATCACGCAAATCTCGCGAAATCAACTGTCTAGCAATTAGCAGTTATTATTCGGTTAGCTAAAATAGAAATTACGGATATATCCGTTATACGAGTAGTAAAAATTATTGATATCCTAACNGCGAGCTTCCTGGTTTCTTGTTTCTTAGCGTACGTTTTTGCTGAGTCTCAAATATCTTATGTTGTGCAAAATAGCATCGCCATGTTTTCACTCCTTCCCACCAAAACACGAAGCAACACATTCTCTCATCTCCAATGG